>Ga0123337_10000724_pt1 | contig 50705 bp, 43 predicted proteins | sample frozenSSSSmetaG_FD_89792 | JGI IMG/M metagenome (GOLD analysis project Ga0123337, IMG submission 89792) | Glacier valley bacterial and archeal communities from Borup Fiord, Nunavut, Canada, to study Microbial Dark Matter (Phase II) -... | ecosystem: Environmental > Aquatic > Freshwater > Ice >... | reverse complement strand
TGGGTAAAAGAAGGAAAACTAAAATTTTCAGAAACAATAGAAAAAGGTTTTGAAAAATTACCATCAGCATTGCTTGGATTGTTTAAAGGAGAAAATACCGGGAAGATGATTGTAGAAGCATAATGATAACTTAAAGCAATACATTTATCAGTCATGATGATTTGGGCGACACCTGTTATAAAACCGGATTTTAAGTTGAAGAATTTGCGGCATCTTATTATTCATTTCCTGATAAAAGGACCTAAATAACGCTTGCTCTCCCAAAGGCAGACAATCACCTATTGACTCAAAAAGTGATACACCAGATTGTAGTACAACAGTCACAGAACATTTCAGGAATAATATGCGACTCAGAAAAAATCAGTACATCCTTTAAAACTTATTGACATAAGAGAAAAAGATTACGATGTCGTTTTCTACCCCCGGTAGTCTTAGCCCATTGCGGTGTTGCAATGAGGGAGTACTTTTTCTGGAGATGTTTTTACCGTAATGACACTTGCCATCTATCTTCATTTCAAGGTTACATCAGCGTCTTTATCAAGAAATTCTGCCGCCTCTTGTAATCCGCTGGTTTCCCAGCTGAGTAAAGCATCGTCAGGAACCACTTCCAAAGGAGTAATACATGATTTGTTTTTCTCATTGTAAGGTTTATTCGACTGGCGGTTGTAACAGGAGATCATGGACCAACGGGAAGATTCAGATAAATTAGCTTCCGACCTGTGCAATAAGTTACTGTGAAAAAACAGCGCATCCCCGGGATTTACTTCTACGTAAACAAGCTCCATTGTTTTCAATGCAAGTTCAACATATCGTTGAGAGGCACCCACCTGCTCACCCGCGAAACCATGCTCTACCCTGCCCATTTTATGAGAACCTTTTATCACTTGTAAACAACCATTTTCTTTATTTGCTATTGTAATGGCAATCATTACCGAGTTCATCTGATCAGGTAATAAAAATTCGTTCTTGTACCAGTAGCCGTAATCCTGGTGCCATTCCCATGCACCTCCTACCTTTGGTTCTTTTTGCATGAGCTTTGAATGAAAATGACAAATTGCTGCATCTCCCACCAAAAGCTGGTTTACTGCGTTCACCATCCGCCCGCTACGGGTAAGCAGGCCATAAGCATCATTGCCCGGAGTAAACCACAACGCGAGCTTTGACTTTTTGCCGCTCTTGTCATTAACATCATAAGAATGTTTGCTCATGGTATCATCTTCTGTCGCGATATGATATAACTTCTTAACTTCCGCGTCTGCTAAGAAACCCCGGATAAGAAGAAAACCATTTTCGTTGTAAGTGGCCACTTGTGACGGCGTCAATAATTGATTTGACATACATGCTAATTTATATTGTTTAAAAAAATTCTGAAAGTCTGTATACGGTTATGCCCCATTGATATATTTAATGTGCCTTGTTCAACAGGCAACGACTGATCGTCTGTTTCGATGTGAGTAGTATTGAAACATTTTGTTATGAATGAATTTAATAAAATTTTACAGGTGTATTAATGTTAGCCAGGTTCCATGCACGAAGGATGATCCCTTTTTCAATATCTTTTTCGGCTGGCTTTAATGCCCACACTACTACACTTGAATCCTCTATTGAAAAGAGGGAGAAGTGCTTACCATCATATCCTGAACCACCCGTAACTTTTCCGGCTGTTAATGGATTCTGATGCTGCAATGCAAACCTCATAGCTTCAGAAGCATTGAATCTTCCGGTATGTGGCTTCAATGCCAGAAAATCTTCGAAATAAAAATCCCCATCCTGGTTAATCATACCAAGCGGGATATCTATCCGACCGGCAGCCAATACTTTTATCTGTGCTGTAATATCGTCCAGTTTGTTGATGGTGCTGTTGCCAGTTTTCATATAGTAAGCATCCCTGTTTGATATCGCCATACCGTGTCCGTCATCAGACATATCAGTAAAATGGTTTAAGGCAAGCCAATCCAACCTGCAGATGCTGTCTGCATAGTTGCCTCATTTTGTTATCGATTTGGCATGAAGTATAGCACCCGCCTCTTTATGGAAGGTTTCCGGATAATGTAAGGCTTCTGCCGTTCGAAGTTTTTCGATTGCGCGTTTTACAGAAGCAGAAACTTCTGGCAGCGAGGCAAAGCTATTACCCCACTCCGTGGTGCCATAAGATACCGTCTCAGAAGGTAAAGCAGCCCCATAATTTTTTTCAAAATCCTTGAAATAGTCAATTTTATTTGATACGATTATTTCATAGTCTGAATCAGATTTTTCGCTGGCAACTTTTACGAAACTGCCGGTAAGTGTTTTCAGATGGTCGCCTCCTTTACCAAAGGCAGCAGCTATGCTATAAGGGTAAGAACGGTCCCGCATCAGCGCCTGGCAGTCAATGATCGCATCTGGATGGTTGGATGCTTCCAGGTAATTGCCCAGGTTATAACGGTATTCACTACGCCTGGTGATCATAAACGGGTTAACATTATACCACTTCATCAGCACTTGCTGATTATCGAGGCCTTTGTACCTGTAGATGTTATTCTTACGTTTTTCCAACCCTGTAACTTTAGTGGCGCAGGCACATACTCCTTTCCGGGAATACCTGGCACCGGAACCGGCCCAAAGCGATGACAAACCAAGAGGCAGCACCTGGTCCTCCATATTTAATACCAAGCTGAGATCAAGGCCATACCTGCGTTTTAATGAACCGGCATAATACATATCACGAATAGTGGCTTCCGTTGGTGCGGCGTCCAATAATACAATCATTGAATTAAAAGGCACCGTTATCTTATCCTCTTTTACCTGGCGAATAATTTTATTGAATTGCTCAGCGCTGCGGATTTTTTTATAATTATATACCCAATAGGAGCCGTCGCAGTTCCATTTACTTTGCTGATTACAGGGCAGGCTGGCAGTTGAATCATTCAGCCTGATATAGTAATCAAGCATTTCTGAAAATGCTTTTTGATAGGTTTCTTCATCACCCGTCCACATATAATCAGTATGGTCATCATTGGCAATATAAATTTTCCTGGGCTGACCGTAAGCGTTAGTAATAACTATAAGTTGAAATATGATCATGATAAACGATAAAAATTCTTAGGTAGTTGCATAAAACTATTTTTAGATTCAGGATTCATTTTGCCTGTTGCCTTGTTATAGAAGTTGCCTGCCTTCGGACCTGGCCACCACGTCTGCATGAGTAACCAACTTATTGCAAAAAAAGCCGGATGACCTTCTCCCAATGTTTATATATTCCTGGTGGAAGATGATGCTTTTAGTAATCCATGAAACTCAAGTTTAAAAATAGCTTCTCTCACATAACTACGACCAACAACAAATTTTTCTGCAATTACCCGTTCTGCGGTTAGCTTGTCACCGGACTTAAGCTGTCCTGTCGAAATAAGGTTTTTAATTTGAGTGATTATTTTGTTTACAGGTGTCTCTATCCGGATCAATTCAATACTCTCAAATGCCTTGATTGTTTCCATCGTTGTGTGATTTGTAGCAACTAAATATAGTCCATCATATCCTGCTCACATAAAGTTAATTAAATATTGATCTTGGTTTTAAATTCAGCATGCAGGTAATAAATATATCAACAGAGAAATATATTAGCAGTGTATAGATGCAGCGAGACAAGAGTCCAGGCCGCATTTATAACTAGCATTATAAATGAAGTAAAGCTTTTAATTACAGGATCTGCTCAAATGTTGCAATAGATCGTGGTCGGAAGCTAAGATATATCTTCTACCTGTTTAATTTAGAAATCTCATATTTTCAGTTTCATTATTGTACTGGATGCTTCAAAAAAAGCTTACAGGACTTCTTGGTAACGTATTCTCCTCTTTATGCATTATCTATATTAACTGTTAACTGTAAAGGGTAAGAAAGCATTTGCGCCTGTTCACTTGCAACATCCGGAATATTTGTGTTACATACCAAGGTGATTGTGAATATGTCGTAAGAGTGTTTGGTGATAGTTAGTATTGCTAAGATTAAGAATATCTATTGCAATCTTAATGGCTATAATCGCAAGAAAAGTTCTTCCAGTTTATTAATAAGAGGTGAAGCGATGCACTTAACGTACTAGAAAGCAAACAGATATACTAAACGCTTTAATTTATTTTAGCTATTATAAGCCCCATGGACATATGAAATAGAAAAAAAACTTCCCGTTTAATGTATGTTTGTAATAATTTACATTCATTATGTTTTTATTGGAACCATGAACCAGCTTTCGCGACAATGCCAGTATATTTTACTTGCCGATGATGATAAGGATGATTGCCTTTTCTTTAAAGTGGCATTGGATGAATTACATATCAATGTTCAACTTACTACCGTACACGATGGCGAGAAACTTATGCTGCTGCTGAACAAAGATGAACCGCTACCCGACATCCTTTTTCTCGACCTGAATATGCCGCGTAAAAACGGCTTAGAGTGCATGTCAGAAATAAAAGAAACCCCGAGATTGAAAAATCTTCCGGTAGTTATATATTCCACCTCATTTCAAAAAGATATTGTTGAACTGTTATATGAAAAAGGAGCACATTTTTATATATGTAAGCCGAACGGGTTCTCTGAACTTGTGCATTTAATCCAGGAAGCTGTGACGATTTCAGCGCAGCTTAATTATATGCAACCTTCCAAAGAACAATTTGTGCTTTCCTACCCAATACCATAATGAATACCAATAATGACAACCCCGAAATAGACAAGCCTCTTATTAAATCTACCATCCGATTTCCCGTTGTAGGCATTGGAGCCTCTGCGGGCGGATTAGAAGCATTTAAAAAGCTCATCAAAGCCATTCCTGAGAAATCCGGCATGGCGTATATTTTGGTACAACATTTAGCCCCCACCCATGAAAGTGTGTTACCCGAATTACTGCAAAGAGTAACTACCATTCCCATACATGAGATAACAGATAGTATTCGTGTTGAGCCTGATAATATTTATATTATTCCCGCCAATAAGTTGCTTGTCGCCAGCGATGGAGTGCTGCATTTAAGCCCCCGTCCGCCAAAAGACCAAAAGCGTATGCCGATTGATATTTTTTTTACTTCACTGGCAGAAGTGCACGGGTCGCATGCCATTGGCGTTGTATTGTCGGGAACGGGAACGGACGGAACCCTTGGATTAAAAGCTATAAAAGATTCCGGAGGTTTAACCTTTGCCGAGGATGAGGCATCGGCGGCTTTTGATAGTATGCCCAATAGTGCGGTGGAAGCGGGTGTGGTTGATTTCATTCTTCCGCCCGAAGCTATCCCCAAAAAAATTGCGGACATAAAAAAGCAGGTTATCCTCACAGATGACGAACTGCAAAAACTACCACCGCAGGAGGATGATGCATATAAACAAATTCTTTTTCTGTTGCGCATTCGAAGGAGAACCGATTTTACTTATTATAAACAAACAACTATTCGCCGCAGGATACTGCGCAGGATCGCAATCAACAAAATGGAAGATGCGGTAGCCTATCTTCAATATTTACGCGAAAATAAATCGGAGCAGGATATTTTATATCTTGACCTGCTGATTCCTGTTACCTCATTTTTTCGGGATAAAAAAATATTTGAAACTTTGTGTGAATCGGTTTTTCCTACTATTGCAAAAGCTAAACCGGCTTACGAAACTATACGGATATGGGTAGCAGGTTGCAGCACCGGACAGGAAGCTTATTCTATTGCCATTTGTTTAAAAGAATTTTTTGCCGATCCTTCCCGCGAGGGTGTAAGTCCGGCTTTGAAAGTTCAGATATTCGCAACTGACATCAGTGAGCCTGCGATTGCAAAAGCACGATCCGGCATTTATACAAAAGCCGAGGTAGAAGGATTATCACCCTTGCGTCTGCAGGAATTCTTTACCAGAACGGATGGCAGTTACCAGCTAAACAAATCCATCAGGGACATATGTGTATTCGCAGTTCACAATTTTTTAAAAGATCCGCCCTTTGCAAAAGTAGACTTTGTTAGTTGCCGCAATGCGCTTATTTATATGGAGCCCTACCTTCAGAAAAAGGCACTCACAGCATTTCATTATGCGTTAAATCCGAAAAGTTATCTGCTGCTGGGAAAATCAGAAACTACAACAAGCGCACTCGACCTGTTTAGCGCGGTTGGGAAAAGCGATAAATTATTTATCCGTAAAGATGCACCGGGAAGGTTTATGTACACCACCCCGCAGCGCGGGGAACAAATTTTAAGAAATGGCGATAACGTCCGTAAAAATGAAAACCAGCTAATCGACTTTCAAAAAACGGCTAATGATATTTTACTAAATAAATATACTCCTGCCGGTGTCATCGTAAATGAAATGATGGACATTGTGCATTTTCGGGGCGGCACCGGCACCTACCTCGAACCATCACCCGGTAAAGCCAGTCTTAATTTATTGGTAATGGCAAAGAACGGATTGGCTTTTGAACTGCGTAATATTTTACATCAAGCGAAAAAAAATAATGCCCCTGCCATAAAAGAAAATATTCCTGTTATAATTAACAATGCCCAGCGCAACATTACAATCGAAGCCATTCCGTTACCTAACAGCGTGGAACCATATTATTTAATTCTGTTTCATGATAAAACAAATACCTCCGATGGCGTAAGTCCGGAAACCTCAAATAAGGAAGGACTGGAAAAAAGTGACAAAGATCTTCGCATACAGCAATTAGAGCAGGATCTTCTGCAACTAAGAGAAGACATGCGAACCATTACCGAAGAGCAGGAATCAGCCAATGAAGAATTGCAAAGTGCCAATGAAGAAATGTTGAGTAGCAGCGAAGAATTGCAAAGCCTGAATGAAGAACTGGAAACAAGTAAAGAAGAATTGCAAAGCACCAATGAAGAGCTGACCATCGTAAACCAGGAAATGACCAGTCTCAATGATCAGATAAGGGAAGCGAGAAATTACGCCGAGTCTATAGTTAGTACAATAAGGGAACCCTTGCTGATACTGGATAAAAATCTACGGGTAAAAACTGCTAACCGCGCTTTTTATAAAACCTTTATGGTAAATGAAAAGGAAACTGAAGGTGTACTGGTTTATCAATTAGGAGATGAACAATGGAACATTCCTGAATTGCGCATATTACTGGAAAAAATACTTCCTGAAAAAACTGGATTTGCCGAATTAGAAGTGACACACAATTTTCTCAATATTGGGGAAAGGGTAATGCTGTTGAATGCCCGGGAAATGAAAAGAGAAAATGGTTCGGAAAATTTAATTCTGCTCGCTATCGAAGATATTACTGAAAAAACTATTGCCCGAAGAAGAATTGATGAAAGGAACGACCGCTACCATAATGCCCTTATGCAATCGCCATTTGCTTTTTCAATTATGAAAGGAAAAGATATGGAGATAACCCTTGCCAATAAACAGATGAAAGAATTTTGGGGGAAAGGTGATGAGGTGGAAGGCAAAACCCTTCTCCAGGTTTTACCTGAACTTAAAGACCAGCCATTCCCCGGAATGATTGATAGTGTTTATACCTCTGGCAACCCTGTTTACGCCAATGAAATACTTGCGCGCTTAAATCACAACGGCAACATAAAAGACCGGTATTTTAACATTGTTTACCAGGCACTTCTTGAAGCGGACGAAACTATTTCTGGCGTAATCACAATTGCGCATGAAGTAACAAACCAGGTGGTTGCCCGCAAAAAAATGGAAACACAGGCGTTGATGGTTCAGAATCTGATCATGACGGCTCCGGGATTTTGTGCTACACTCAACGGACCTGACCATGTGTATGATTTAGTAAATGAACAATACCAGGGTTTGTTCGGTCAACGTAAAATACTGGGTAAACCTTTGATGGTGGCGCTGCCTGAACTGGAGGGACAAGGAATCGATAAGTTGCTTGACAAAGTTTACAACACGGGAAAACCATATGTGGGCATTGATATCCCAATAACCTTAGCCAGTGATGAAAACCTGGCTCCTGAAGAAAGGTATTTTAATTTCAGCTACCAGCCAATGTATGACGAGCAAAAAATTATCTACTCCATTTTAGTTTTCGGTTATGAAGTAACAGACCAGGTGATCGCCAAAAATAAAAACTTACAAAATGAACAATCCCGTGCAAATGAATTGGAAGAGAAAGTGCAGCAACGCACCCTGGAATTAGGTAAGGCCAACGAAGACCTTAAAAAGATAAACCTGGAACTTGAATCATTTACTTATGTGTCAAGCCACGATCTGCAGGAGCCACTGCGAAAAATACGCACTTTTCTTAACCTCATCTTACAAAAGGAGTATGCGGTATTGTCTGAAACCGGTAAAGATTATTTCCAAAGAGTGAATAATGCAGCAATCAGGATGCAGACACTTATTAAAGATTTATTGAATTATTCTCACGCTCAAATTACTGTTCGTCAATCTATAAAAACAAACCTCGATATAATTATAGGAGAGGTAAAGGCTGAATTTAGTGATGCATTACTGGAAAAGGCTGCAATCCTGGAAGCGGGAAACATTGGCGAAGCCGATATCAGCCCTTTTCAGTTCAGGCAGGTTATAATTAACCTCGTGACCAACGCACTTAAATTTTCCAGGCCGGGTGTACCACCTCGCATAATTATAAAAAGCGATGTTATTGAAGCCGGAAAGCTTCAGGAGGAAAACCCTGCGATATTCGGAGGTATGCTCCCTGCTGAAAAATTTTATCTTCACATCTGGATCTCCGATAACGGGATAGGTTTCAATCCTGAATACAAAGACAAAATCTTTCAAGTATTTCAACGCCTGCATGGCAAAGACGAATATGAAGGCACAGGCATAGGGCTTGCAATCGTAAAAAAAATCATTGATAATTACAACGGATACATTACAGCTACAGGAGAATTAGGAGTAGGTGCAAGATTTGATATTTATCTTCCAAGATTATAAAATCTAAAATGGAACACCCTAAATCAATAGTCGTCATTGGAGCGTCTGCCGGAGGACTAAATTCATTGAGTGAGATGGTGCGCTACCTTCCAATAGGTTTGGATATCGCTTACTGTATTGTACTTCATCTATCAAGGAAAGGGATCGGTGATTATGTAGTGCATACCCTTCAAAAAATCACTTCCTTACATTGCAGCCTTGCAAAGGACGGTGATGCAATAGAAACAGATCATATATATGTTGCCAGGCCCAATCAGCACATGCTGGTAAAAGAGGGTAAATTCCTGCTTGGCGCAGGTCCTGAAGAAAACCGATGGAGGCCTTCTATTGATGTATTGTTCCGCTCGGCAGCAGTAGCCTATACTTCTCAAGCTATAGGCGTTATTCTAAGTGGTTTGCTGGATGATGGCACCTCGGGTATGTGGGCCATCAAAAGAAGTGGCGGTAAATGCATTGTCCAGGATCCTAACGAAGCAGAATATCCAGACATGCCATTGTCTGTTATAAACCACATGGAAGTGGATCATGTAATAACATTGGAAGAGATTGGTCCAGCTATAGCAGTCATCGTACAAAATATTAAAGGTGAAAAAGAACCTGCGCCCGATGATGTAATTTCAGAATCAAGGATTGCTGAAAGAACGGCCGTTGGAATAGATGATGTGAGAAAATTAAATGTTGAACAAAGTATTTTTGCCTGTCCTGATTGCGGAGGAGGGTTGTGGGATGTAAAGGATGATGTGATCAAACGCTACCGTTGCCATATTGGGCATGCATATACGGAAAGGGATTTAATTTTAAGACAAGCTGAAACTGCCGGAACTACACTATGGGTTGCCCTGCGCATGATGGAAGAGCGCAAACATCTTTTACGAAAAATGGAAGTTGACAGTAACCAGAAAGGATATAAAAGTATAGCTGTTAACAATGTGGAAAAGCAGCAAGAACTGGAACGACACATAATAAAACTTAAGGAGATATTATTCGATCTGCAAAATCATGATACTGCATAGTTCTACCAGAATATTTATCCAAATGGAAAAAAGAATGGGCCATATCCAGAAAATCTAAAACCATTAGTTAATGAAAATAAATATAAGAGACGGATAGGTATTGGCTCAATATGCAGATTGCAATGCCATTGACACTTATATTTTGAACCTTTTCACCGCCCAACCGGAAGCAAGTTTAAAAGCTGATTTTGAAAGCGAGGTAAGGCGCTTAAATTCACTTACCTTTTTAGGATCACCTTTTGGATCTCCTGCTTGCTCGCTTTTGGCGTCGTCTATTAATTCAATGACTTCAAGAGTTTTCTGTTTTATACTTTCAACTATTCTTTCGTTGCTATCGACCATAAAAAGTATAACGGAATAAATTCAGTTAAAGTATTTGTACATGAATAATCATAGAAGCAGGAAATTTATGATTGAAGTAGTAGATATAACTTAGTTTTTTTGATAGCTTTCTTACAATCCGTATACCGGTGACAAACGGTATATTACTTTTCAATTAAAGTATAAATGCGCGGGAGACAAATTCTCCATTTTCGCTCCAACGTATTATTCCTCTTAGGTATGAGAATATTTGAATGATTTGACATCTCCCAAAAACAAAAAACCTCTTAATAACAACGTACTAAGAGGTTTTAATTCAATTTAAAATTCCGTGGTGTGGAGCCGGAGGGAGTCGAACCCTCGTCCAAACATATCCGCCAAAAGCTTTCTACATGCTTATTCCTGCATTGCTTGTCGGGAAACCGCCGGAGCAAGACAAACCAACTGTTTCCGTAGCTGCTTTATTTTCACCTGGTCAGCACAGCGACCATCCAGGCTATCCCGTTTTCTTTTTGATTCATCGGAGGAGCTTGGCAACAGGCCAGCCCGCTTCCTCGGATATAATGTATGCTAATTCAATGAATTAGGCAGCCATGGCGTATGTATTTTCGCCTTTTGAGTTTTGAGCGTTCAAGATTAAAGTGCAGATCACTCAACGCACTGCATGCTTACACCTTCAAAGATCTATGCTGTCAAAACCAATACAGCCCCGTTTGTTCTCAACTATAATTTTTACTTTGTTACATGCAAAACTAATTAAAAATTATTTAAATCATACACTATACCAGACACATACTTCCAGCGAATGAAGTATCAGCATCCCTCACTACTGTTAAGAATTGATTAATGTCAATCAGTATCTTTTATAAAAATATCAAATCTATTCAACCGATACCTTTTTGATGTAGTTTCATTTTCAAATGGAAAAATTAACACCGGTAGCTGTTTATAAAAAGAGGATCGATGAGCTGTCAGTTGAAAAAGAATCGCTAAAAACAAAGAAAAGTACGATAGCCTCGAGCCGCTTTTTTATTATGATCGCTATCGTCGCATCCTTCTATTATATTAAACCTTATAGCTTGTCGTATGCAATTATTACAATTATTATTCTTATAGTAATTTTCCTTCGGCTGGTAGTTTTGTCAACCCGTAATAATAATAAGATGAGCAACCTCGACTTACTCTTAAACATCAACAACCAGGAACTTCAGATTGCTTCTGGCAAATATAATAAACAGCCTGATGGAATAGAAATGCTTCCTGCAATACATGACTACGCGCATGACCTTGACATATTCGGAAGGGCTTCTATCTACCAGTATGTAAACCGCACGACATCTGACCAGGGTCATCAAAAATTATCTGGATGGTTGCTTCATCCTTCCGGTCATACTGCAATCAAAGAGCGCCAGGAAGCGGTAAAAGAACTAACGGATCAGTATATATGGAGACAGCAACTGCACGCCTACGGACTTGCTAATAAAGTAACCAGCAATACGCAACAAAGAATAACAAACTGGCAACAGGAGCCAGACCGGTTCATGGGCAAAAATTGGAAATGGATACGTTTTATTTTTCCGGCGTTCATCCTCAGCGCACTTGGTTGTACGCTTGCCGGATTGCTTCCATCGCCAATATTTTTTGGTTTATTTTTTATATTCCTTGTTGTCGGCCTTTTAATAAGCCGAAGGGTTAATCCCATCTATCTTCAATTAGATAAGATTGTTAAGCAAGCCGAAACCATGTCTTACAGTATGGCGTGGATTGAAAAACACAGCTTCGATGCTTCCTTATTAAGAAGTATTAAGTCGCAATATTCAACCGGATCTTCTATGGCCTCTGATGAACTTACTGCTTTAAAAGAGCTTCTTGTGCGGCTGGAACTGCGGTTGAATCCAATTCTGTTTATACTGCTCAACAGTTTATTATTATGGGATCTTCAGCAGGTGCTGGCATTAGAGAAATGGAAGAACAAAAATGCCGGAAACATTCCTGGCTGGTTCGAGGCTCTGGGTAAAATAGAAGCGCTAAATACCCTGGCAACAATATCCTTTAACCATCCGCAATGGGTCTTCCCGGAGTTGGAAGACCGGCACGGTACATTAATTGCCGATGAAGTGGGGCATCCGTTAATACCCGCAGAGAAACGGGTATGCAGTTCTTTTACAACGAGCGGTACTGCCAAACTTGCGCTGATAACGGGTTCTAACATGGCTGGTAAAAGTACCTTTCTTAGAAGTGTCGGAGTAAATATCGTGCTTGCCATGATGGGCGCCCCGGTATGCGCTACCCGTTTTACGGTGTCAGATATGCGCGTGATAAGCAGTATGCGTATTGCTGATAATCTCGAAGAAAATACCTCTACTTTTTATGCTGAATTAAAAAAGCTGAAATATATTATTGATGCAGTAAACAGGCATGAGCATGTTTTTTTATTACTGGATGAAATTTTACGCGGCACTAATTCTCTCGACAGGCAGATAGGATCAAAAGCGCTTATCAGGCAATTGATAAACCAGGATGCTGTTGGCATGCTTGCAACACATGATCTTGAATTAGCCGACCTTATCAAAGACTATCCCGTCAACATCCATAACTACCACTTCGATGTACAGGTAGATAATGAAGAGTTATATTTTGATTATAAACTGAAAGAAGGTGTTTGTAAAAGTTTAAATGCTTCGATACTTATGAAGAAGATAGGCATTGAAATGTGAGAAGTTTGAGGTGTGAGGTTAGCAGGTGTGAGGTACTCAGGTGTGAGGTATGAGGTAGTTGCTACGAAACTCAGATAATATTAAATCATAAATGTTAGAAGACATATTGCAAATTCATACCTCAAACCTGATAACCTAACCACCTCATACCTGATTACCTCATACCTCATAACCTCACACCTGGTAACCTCATACCTGACAACCTTATACCTGATAACCTCATACCTTTATTTGAATAGCCTGAAAATATCTAGTCCTAACGCATAAGCTGTAAGGCCTAATAATAAAACCATGCCTGTCATCTGCGCGTATTCCATAAATTTGTCGCTTGGCTTGCGGCCACTGATCATCTCATACAAAGTAAACAACACATGACCGCCATCCAATGCTGGTATTGGAAGTATATTCATTAGTGCCAACACCAATGAAATGAATGCCGTCAGACTCCAGAAGGCTTCCCAATCCCAGGCTGCAGGGAACATATTTCCTAAACTGATCACACTGCCAAGAGATTCCGAAGTTTTAACTTTCTTTGAAAAAATAAGTTTTAACTGCAGCCAGTATTCCTGTAATGTTTGAACGCTTTTATTAAACCCCGCAGGCACCGCCTGGAGAAAAGTATAATGAATGGTTTTTATTTTTACCGCTGTATCTTTAGGTAACATAGGAAAAAGACCTAAAGTCCCATTTTCCGAGATAACAGCTTTCTTCGTCAGCGTATCGTTGCCCCTCACCACCAGCATAGCAATTTCCTTATTACTATTTTTTGGGATCTCCCGCTGGAAACTGCTGTAAAACGATGTGTTTACTCCGTTAACTGAAATGATCTTATCATGCTTCTTCAATCCTGCCTTATCAGCAGGCGTGCCTTTAACAACGGAGTCAACACCTTCAAATGGAAACCGTACGGATATAAAACGAATAGCTTTATAACGGATAAGCTTACTTGCAAAATCTTCGGGGATAATTAAATTGAGTTTGTCTTCGCCTCTCTGTACTTGTATAGACTTAGCATTTTTCAATATAACTTCCAGTGGTATCCTGCGTAATTTTTCTACGTATCTTCCATCTAAACCTAATATTTGATCGCCATCTTTCAGACCAATGCTCTGTCCGAGAGAATCTGTGGCGATACCATATTTTAATTGATTAGCGGGTTCGTAAGAATCACCGTAATGCCATAAGATCATGGCATAAAGAAAAAAGCCAAGCAGAAGATTTACCACTACACCACCCACCATTATTATCAAACGCTGCCATGCCGGTTTACTCCTAAACTCATAAGATTGTGAGGGAAGTTTCATAGCCTCTTTGTCCATGCTTTCATCTATCATTCCAGATATCTTCACATAACCACCTAATGGAATCCAGCCAAGGCCATATTCGGTTTCACCTATCTTCTTTTTGAATAATGAAAAGCCGGGATTGAAAAAAAGATAAAATTTATCTACCCTGCATTTAAACCATTTAGCAGTTAAAAAATGACCCAGTTCATGCGATACTACAATAATAGAAATGGCTAAAATAAAGCCGGCAGCTTTTACACCGGCTTCAGACCAATTGATTGCTAATAAATTCATAATTCCGTTTCCGTCAATTGACGTACTTGTGTTAAGTTAAAAATACCTGCTACTATCCTGAGCTGCTATTCATTAAAAAATCTCTCGTCAAATATGTATACCTGATAACATCTTAATTACAAAACTGTTTTACCAATTGTATATCATTTCACATTTAACATCTACAACAAAATCAATAATAACATCATACCATTGATCACCAGTCATGCTTACATGTGTATTAAAGAGGCGGCAAATGTACGGGCCTCTCCATCGCTTTCAAAATATTCGTCCAATGTAGGATTCTGAATAAAAGGCATTTTATCCATGGTTCTTTCTACCAGGTCGGTCATATCCATGAAGCCAATCCTGTTACGTAGAAACGCGAACACCGCTATTTCATTGGCCGCGTTAAGGATACATGGCAGGTTACCACCTTTAAACAGCGCGGTGGTGGCCAGTGTCAGGTTCCGGAAAGTTTTAACATCGGGTTCCTCGAACGTAAGTGAGTTGGGCTTTTTAAAATCGTAGCGTGGAAATTTATTAGGGATGCGCTGCGGATAAGCCAAAGCATATTGAATCGGCAATTTCATATCAGGCAAACCCATCTGCGATTTAATACTTCCATCTTCAAACATTACCATACTATGAATAATACTTTGAGGATGGATAATTACCTGTACCTGTTCCGGTTTAAGGTTAAAGAGCCACCTGGCTTCTATCATCTCCAACCCTTTATTCATCAATGTGGCGGAATCGATGGTAATCTTAGCGCCCATTGTCCAGTTAGGATGCTGTAAGGCATGATCACGTTTTACATTTACCAGGAAGTTAGGTTTTTTGCCCAGGAAAGGTCCACCGGAGGCAGTAAGAATTATCTTTTCGATATTATTCCTGCCCTCCCCGGCCATGCATTGAAAGATGGCGGAATGTTCAGAGTCCACCGGTATTACAGGCACCCGGTTCTCCACTGCTTTGGCCATCACCATATCACCGGCTACAACAAGCGTTTCTTTATTCGCCAGTGCTACCGCTTTTTTAATTTCTATCGCCTTCAGGGTAGGCTTCAATCCCGCAAACCCAACGATCCCCGCAAGCATCAGGTCGTAACAATCAATGGCGGCAACATCTTCCAATGCCTTCTCTCCTGCAAAAACTTTTACATCTGCAGAAGCAAGCGCTTCTTTTACTTTGAGGTATTTTTTTTCATCTCCTATTACTACTATATTAGGTTTAAACTTCAGCGCCTGTTTTATAAGCAGTTCATCATTTGCCTGGGCTGTAAGTATTTCCACGGAAAATTTATCCGCATTAGCATCTATTACCTGCAGAGCCTGTGTGCCTATGGAGCCGGTAGATCCAAAAATGGCTATGCGTTTTATATGGTTTGATGCCGTCATAGGCGAAAAATTAATTTTGTAAAAGCAAAAAAATAGCAAATTTCATAGCTGTATTATGGGTACAGGCTATCAATTAAGTAATAACAGATTTGCAATTTAGCGTAATAATTTGTCTAAAGCGTTATGCACTTTGGTAAAATCAAATCGCTCTGTTACAGCATGCATCATGCGCGTGATCTGTTGATTTTGTAAATTACCGATTGAGCCCTCATGCGTGTGGCTGACACTGGCAGCATATTTAAAATCACCTGTTTCAATTTCATGTCCTATTTTTTTATACGCATCTCTAAAAGGAGTACCAGTTAGCACCAGTTTATTTACTTCTTCCACGCTGAAGAGAAACTTGTATTGCTCGTTCAGCAGGATGTCTTTTTTAATTTCAATATTAGAAAGCATAAGCTCCGCCATTCTTATGCAGGCATGCATGTTTTCGAATGCGGGCACCAGGTGTTCTTTCAACAACTGCAGATCACGCTGATAGCCCGATGGCAGGTTGGTAGTCATCATCATGATCTCGTTGGGCAGCGCCTGCAGGCGGTTGCAATGAGATCGTATCAGTTCAAAAACATCCGGATTTTTTTTATGAGGCATGATGCTGCTGCCGGTAGTGAGTTCATCAGGAAATGATATGAAAGAAAAATTCTGGTTAAGGTATAAGCAGGCATCCATACTTAGTTTTGACAATGTAGCAGCAATGTTTGCCATCGCCATGGTGACAATGCGTTCCGTTTTTCCACGACTCATCTGCGCATACACTACGTTGTAGTTAAGGTCGTCAAAACCCAGCAATTCAGTAGTCATCCTGCGGTTGATGGGGAAAGAAGAACCATAGCCCGCTGCCGATCCCAGCGGATTTTTATTTACCACTTCCCAGGCCGCATGCAGTGTGATGCAATCATCTACCAGGCTTTCCGCGTAAGCGCCAAACCATAAGCCGAAAGATGATGGCATGGCAAGTTGTAAATGCGTATAGCCGGGCAGCAGGTGATCTTTGTATTTTTCACTTTGCACGATCAATAACTTAAATATACTTTTAACAGCCTCTACCAGCTTTTCTATTTCATTACGCAGGTAGAGTTTCAGATCAACCAACACCTGGTCGTTACGTGACCGCGCGCTATGTATTTTTTTCCCGGTGTCGCCTAGTTGCTGCGTGAGTAAAAATTCTACTTGTGAATGAACATCTTCAACTCCTTCTTCCAGGCTGAATGTGCCATCTTCTATTTGTTTATAAATTTCTTTTAGCGTTGACTGTAAGGATGCTAATTCATCTTTCGATAACAGTCCAACGGATTCCAGCATCTGGATATGAGCAAGCGAACCCAACACATCGAAAGGTGCAAGATGCATGTCCAGTTCACGGTCTTTGCCTATGGTGAATTTTTCCACCTCAACGAGGGAGGTTTTATCTTTCTGCCAGATTTTCATATTCAGTTACTTTTAACACAGCGTTATACCATCGCCTGCAACATCCCGATATAAGTCTCTATCCCCTGCCGGATTTCATGAAGATAAATATATTCATTGGCAGTATGACTTCTCGCACTATCACCTGGTCCGCATTTTAAGGAAGGTACCGGTATCAGGGCCTGGTCAGAGGTAGTTGGCGACCCATACGTTTTTTTTCCTAAAGCAATACCTGCTTTTACAAGGGGATGTGCTTCATCAATCTTTGAAGCACGCATCCGCATACTTCTCGGCGTAACCTCAGCGCTGATATGCTGCTTAATCGTTTTAATTATTTCTTCATGCGTATAAGCATCGGTTACCCTTATATCTACTACAAAATTACATTGATCCGGTACAACATTGTGCGCTTTATTTTCAGTTCCTATAACAGTAACGCTCATCTTAACCGGTCCTAAGGAAGCAGATACTTTTGGAAAATTATAATTTTTTATCCAGCCGATATCTTCAAGCGCTTTGTAAACAGCATTCTCTCCTTCTTCTCTTGCCGCGTGACCCGCCCTGCCTTGTGTTACACAATCGAGTACCAGTAAGCCTTTTTCCGCGATAGCCAGGTTAGTCATTGTTGGTTCACCAACAATGGCGCAATCAATTGCGGGTAATAACGGCAATACACACCCGATACCATTTTTACCGGAGACCTCTTCTTCTGCAGTAGCTGCCAATACAAGATTATATTTTAAATCCCGCTGTTCATAAAAATGCAGGAAAGCCGCGATAAGACTTACCAGCGGGCCACCTGCATCATTACTGCCCAGACCAAATAATTTATCGGCTTCAACAACAGGTTCAAAAGGATCTCTTGTATAACCTGCATTGGGCCTGACCGTATCGTGATGGGAATTCAAGAGTATGGTTGGCCTGCCATTATCAAAGTGTTTATTAAGGCACCACACGTTATTTAAATGACGCCTTGATTGGACATTTGCTTCTGTGAAAAATTGTTCAAGGATGGTAGCGGTCTTGTCTTCTTCGCCACTGAAAGATGGTGTGGCAATGAGTTGTTTTAATAATTCAACAACGGCTCTGTAGTTATCTTCTTTGATCATTGATTAATGAATTTTGTAACACGCAGCTCAATATAAACCACAGAGATACAGGGAGGCACAGAGAACCAATATTTACAGTATCAATGTTCCTTTTACATCTCCGGTAACATTCCGCAACAGATCCTTCGCGTCACCAATAAGCACTTCTCTTACGCCTGCATTTATCGCGGCAAAAGCATTTTCTATCTTAGGTATTATTCCTTCAAATAATTTATTACCGACAAGCAATTCAGCATAAATTTCTTTTGTTATCAATTTTAATACTGAATTTTTGTCTTCGACATTTTCCAGCACGCCGGGTTTATCAAAGCAATACAATAAGCGCACTTCATAAACCTGTGACAATGCAACAGCCAGTATTGAAGCAATGGTATCCGCATTGGTATTCAGCATATGCCCGTCACCGTCATGAGTGAGTGGCGCAACAACAGGCACCAGGTTATTATCAAGAAATAATTGCCAGCGATCAATTGAAAGCTTTGCCTTATCAACATCGCCGACAAAACCGTAATCAACTTCTAAAACAGGTCGTTTGGTGGCTGGCAACACATTCGCATCAGCGCCTGTTAAGCCGATCGCATTACAATGCAAAGACTGCAGACCTGCAACGATTTTTTTATTTATCAGTCCGCCATATACCATCGTTACCAGGTCTATCGTATGCTCATCAGTAATCCTGCGACCGTTGATATATTTTGATGTTATTCCTAACTGGTCGCCAATCCTGGTAGCAATTTTACCGCCACCATGAATTAATATTTTGGTTTCAGGGATGGAGGCGAAATCTTTAAGAAATACAGATAGAGAAGCTTCGTCGTCAATTATATTTCCTCCAATCTTAATAATAAATATTTTTTTCATCTGGTTACTCATAGTACGATCGGTTATTTAATTGACCGAAGTATTTCAGAGAGCACAGCCTGCGCAGCCCATACTCTGTTAGCGGCCTGTTGGGTAATAAGACTGTTAGGGCTGTCAAGTATTTCATCACTCAGCTCTACATTTCTTCTTACCGGAAGGCAGTGCATGACCCTTGCATTGCTGGTTAATTTAAGTTTTTCTTCTGTGAGCATCCAGCCGGGATCAGCAGTATAAATTTTTCCGTAATCATTGAACGTGCTCCAGTTTTTAACATAAACGTAATCAGCATCTTTTAATGCTGCATCCTGGTCATGGGTTATCAGCGCACCATTGGTAAATTTTTCAGAAAGCTCATACTCTTCCGGGTGGGTGATTACAAAATCCGCTTCTCCCCATGCATTCACCCACTGGGCAAAAGAGTTGGCAACACATTGTGGTAAAGGCTTTACATGCGGCGCCCATGACAGCGCGATCCTGGGCTTACGCTTTAAATTGAAGGTTTCTTTTATAGTAAGTATATCAGCAAGACTTTGCAATGGATGAAGCGTGGCGCTTTCAAGACTAACTATGGGAACACCTGCAAACTGCAGGAATGAATTTATGACCATCTCACTATAGTCGTCATCCCTGTTCTTTAATGATGGGAAAGTTCTTATACAAAGTATATCGAAGTATTGTCCAAGGATCGGCGCGGCATCCTTAACATGTTCAACAGTGTTGCCACTCATAATAGCGCCTTCTTCAAACTCAAGCGCCCATCCTTCCCTGTCGATGTTAAACACAATTGGTTCCAGTCCCAAATTACGGGAAGCCACCTGCATGCTCAAGCGCGTACGCAAAGAAGGATTCAAAAATAATAAACCAATGCGTTTATCCGCTCCAAGCGTCCTGTCGGAAAAAGGATTTGATTTGTATGCCAACGCCTTCTCTAACAAAGTATTTATATCGTCCACATCGTTTACAGAGATAAAATTTTTCAATAGATGCGGTTTTATTAATGGTTAAATAATGAATACTATCAGCTATCAGCCCTCAGCTATTAGCCTTAATGGAGGCGAAGGCTGGCAAGGCAGAAGGAAAGATAATCAATCATCGGTTCTTCTGATAGCTGAGCGCTGACAGCTAAATTATAAACTTTTTAATTCCGCGTCCAGCGCACCGAGAAAAATATCAGCTTCTGTTTTAGTAATGTTTAATGCCGGCAGCAAACGTATTACATTAGGTTTTGATTCACCGGTAAATATCTTGTGCTTAAACAATAAATTCTTTTTAATATGTTTTAGCTCTTCCGGCATATCGATGCCGATCATCAATCCCTTTCCTCTTACTTCTTTTATAACCGGTAGTTTTTTAAGTTCATCAATCAGGTAGTCACCAGTTTCCAATGCCTGGTGCATCAGGTTGTCCCTTTCAATAACTTCCAGTACAGCCAGTGCTGCCGCGCATGCAAGGTGATTACCGCCGAAGGTTGTTCCAAGCATAAAATGTTTAGGTTGAATTTTAGGAGCAATCGCGATAGCCGCTACCGGAAATCCATTGCCCATACCTTTTGCCATTGTATATATGTCGGCATCGACACCACTATAATCATGAGAATAAAATTTACCGCTTCTTCCATAGCCACATTGTACCGAATCAGCCACAAAGACGGTGTTATACACGTCGCACAGCTGACGGATTTTTTGCAAAAAAGAATCAGAAGCTACATTTATACCACCAACACCCTGTATGCCTTCTATGATAACAGCCGCAAGGTCATACCGAGTGAAAGCTGCTTCCAGCGCAGCTTCATCATTAAACGGAAGAAATACCACATTCTCCGTTTGATTTACCGGCGCCACAATATTGGAGTTGTCTGTTACCGCTACCGCCAGTGAAGTTCTGCCGTGAAATGCTTTTGTGAAAGAAATAATTTTTTTACGGCCATTATAAAAAGAAGCAAGTTTCAAAGCGTTCTCGGTGGCTTCGGCGCCGGAGTTACATAAAAATAACTGGTACGATTGCTTACCGGAAACAACACCCAGCTTATGAGCCAGCTCATGCTGCAGGGGAATATGAATTGAGTTGGAATAGAAACCAACTTTATGAAGCTGGTCTTCCAGTCGCTTTACGTAATGCGGATGCGTATGACCGATAGAGATCACAGCATGTCCGCCATAGAAGTCTAAATATTTTTCGCCTTTTTCATCCCATACATAAGAACCCCAGGCTTTTTCTATGGTGATGTCATTAAGGGGATATACATCGAATAGTTCCATTGATAGCAGGTTTGAGGTATGAGGTTTTGAGTATGAATTATGAAAGATTGCGTATTATGAGATTGATGGATTTTAACAAACAATATTCAATTTACAGACGGGTGAATTATAGCGCTAAATATTTTTTTAATCCATTCAAAAGTAACCGGCTTTTAGCTTTAGTCCTTCCTCTTCCTTTCGTCGGAACATAAGATTCATATTCTGTACTGCCTGTCCGGAGGCGCCTTTCACCAGGTTATCCATAGCGGTATGTACCACGAGTTTGTTACTTACTTTTTCCAATTGTATAATACACTTATTAGTGTTTACAACCTGTTTTAAAAATATTGGTTCCTTACTTACGATTGTGAAAGGCTGATCTCTGTAATACGTTTCAAATAAATTATCCAGATCTTCTTTACTATGATCACATTCCAATTGTGAACTTATAAAGATACCTCTTGTGAAATCGCCCCGCCAGGGAACAAAATTTATTTGTATGTCGCCATCCGGTTGCAGTTGATGCAACGATTCTCCTATCTCTTCAAGATGCTGATGCGTAAGCGTTTTATATGCCTGTATATTATTGGACCTCCATGAAAAATGGGAAGTAGCGCTAAGACTTTGTCCGGCGCCGGTTGAACCTGTAATTCCTGTTGCATATACATCTTTGAGCAAACCCGCCTTAGCCAATGGTAATAAGCCAAGTTGAATTGAAGTGGCGAAACATCCGGGATTGGCAATATCATGTGCCTGGATAATTTGTTCTTTGTTTAATTCGGGAAGACCATAGGTAAATCGCCGGTTATTAAACGCGGCGTTTTTATGTAACCGAAAGTCCTGCGAAAGATCGATGATCTTAGTTTGATCGTTAATTTTATTTGCTTTTAAAAACATTTTCGCGTCCCCATGACCAACGCATAAAAACAATACATCAGCATCATCCTGCAGTTCAGCTACAAAAAAAAGTTCGGTGTCTCCTATAAGGTCCGGATGAACTGAAGCAATGGATTTTCCGGCATTGCTTTTACTTACTACAAAGCTTATAGAAACACCGGGATGATTGAGGAGTATTCTTATCAGTTCACCTCCGGCATATCCTGCCCCGCCAACAATGCCTGCTTTTATTTTATCCATTAGCAATTATTCTTTGTGTGCTTATTCCGCAGCAAGTTATATGGCAATAAAAAATTTTCCTGATTAAGCCTAAATGAAATCAACACTTTTACCTTGCATATGACAAGCGTTCACTCATACCCGAAAACCTCATATCTCACACCTCATAACTTTTCATTCGAGGCATTCACCTGGTGGTAGATCATTGTTTGATTACCAAATATTTTTGTGAAACCACGAACGTCTTCCCCGCTCCAGCCATTATTCATTTCGCCGTACTTGCCAAACTTACTGTTCATAAGGTCGAAAGGTGATTCTATACCGATGATCTGGAAATGATATGGGAATAATGTAACGAACACGTCACCGCTAACATTTTGTTGTGAGTTAGTGAGAAAGGCTTCCATGTCTCTCATCACGGGATCCAAGATCTGACCTTCATGCAACCAATTACCATAAAATTGTGCCAGCTGGTCTTTCCAGTTCAATTGCCATTTGGTAAGCACATGTTTTTCCAGTGCATGGTGCGCTTTTATAATAACCATCGGAGCGGCGGCTTCAAAACCAACCCTGCCCTTGATACCAATAATAGTATCACCTACATGTATATCTCTTCCTATCCCAAAAGCGCCTGCTATGCTTTGCAAAGCCCGTATGGCTTTTACCGGATGATCATAAGTATTATCGTTGATAGCTTTCAAAGAACCCTGGACGAATGTCAGCTTAACTTCTTCAGGTGTAGTTTTCGATACCTGGGTTGGCCATGCTTCTTCAGGTAACATGCCTTTGGAGTGCAATGTTTCTTTGCCCCCGACGCTGGTACCCCACAAGCCTTTATTGATGGAGTACATTGACTTTTCAAAATTCATCTTAACACCCTTTGATTTAAGGTATGAAATTTCTGCTTCTCGACTCAGCTTCATATCACGGATAGGAGTAATAATTTCCACACCGGGGATCATGATATTGAATATCATATCGAAGCGCACCTGGTCATTGCCTGCTCCTGTGCTGCCGTGTGCCACTGCGCCGGCTCCCAGTTTCTTAACATGATCCGCTATAAACAAAGCCTGGCTTAACCGTTCGGCGCTTACACTTAAAGGATAGGTATTGTTCTTCAGCACATTTCCATATACCAGGTATTTAATGATCTTTTCATAATAACTTTCAACAGCGTCAACAGTAGTATGAGTAGTAACACCTAAGTTATATGCATGTTGTTCAATATTTTTCAGGTCATCGTCACTAAAGCCACCTGTATTTACAATCACCGAATGCACTTCGTAATCCTTATCCGCGCTAAGGTATTTAACACAATAAGAAGTATCCAGTCCACCACTGAATCCAACAACAACTTTTTTATTTTGCGTCATGATATCCCGGAATATTAAAAATTAAAAAAGTGATGAAGGATAGATTTATGCCTGTTCACGCCACCGGATTGTTTCTTTGATAAAAAGCTCAGCAACTTACTCTGCTTAATTTTCATGAACCGCTCATAGATCTTTGAATTTGTTTTAAAGTCCTGGGCAGTTTCAACAGGTTCATAATGATCGGCAGGATCGTAGAGCATAGCAGTGCACATACAGTTCTTTCTTTCCTTGCTCACGAGAATATCGTAATTGACACAGCTTTTACAACCGGCCCAGAATTCATCATCATCTGTTAACTCAGAATAAGTCACCGGCTCATAGCCGAGATCAGAATTTATTTTCATAACCGCAAGTCCTGTAGTTAACCCGAATATTTTCGCACCGGGATATTTCTCCCTTGAGAGATCAAATATTTTCTTTTTGATCTCCTTTGCTATACCGCTTTTTCTAAAGGCAGGAGCAACTACAAGTCCGCTGTTTGCAACAAACTGGTTGTGGCCCCAGGCTTCGGTATAACAAAATCCAACCCATTCACCGGCTGCTGTAACGGCTATTACCGCTTTACCTTCTTCCATTTTTTGTTCAAGGTAAGCAGGCGATCGTTTCGCTATTCCGGTACCTCTTGCCTTAGCGGAAGATTCCATTTCATTGGTGATGGTAACGGAATAATGTTTATCGTTGGATGATGCCACCCTCACAATAACGTCTTGATGTTCCAATTTTTTAAATTGAATAGATGAAAAAAGTAAAAAGGTATATCAGGGGAACAAAAAATTCAGGGGATTTTTTCACTGATAGGGGCAAGTTCATTTGCTCGTCCTATCAGCAACCACGTCGCGCCCGGGGAGTATTGGTGCAGAAACCCTCACTATAAAACAAAGTTCTCTCAGGCGTGACCTGTAAGAAAAATGTATGTGTTGACTTGTTTTCCAATATTTAATATTAAGGCGTTTAAATCTTTATAACGAATTACAAGGTGTAAAAGTATACGTTTTTATAATTACACAGGAGATATATTTATTAAACCTTTGTTAAGTGGGAAGAACCCCAGGTATGAGGCTTTCAGGTTTGAGGTTTTCATATAGTACTTATAATAGCAACTAGAACAGGTATTAAAATTTTTCTATAAATATTTAATCTTCTCTCAGCTATTTTACACCACATACCTCATACCTCAAAACCTCGTACCTGATCGCTATACCTCCACAAACTTCATCAGGTCATCCGCGACTTCCCTGTCATTACTTAGCCTCGGCACTTTATTTTGTCCGCCAAGTTTTCCTATGCTCTTCATGTAATTGATGAAACCATCTTTTTGAACTCTTCTTAGTTGAAGCGGTTGCAGAATATTTCCTCCTACCAGGTCGTTGTAGTAGATGTTTTTATCACGAAGGTTTTTATCAATCTTTAATGCAAAAGCATTGGTATCATTAGGAGCGGTTTCAAATTCAACAAACCATTCATGAAAGCTCTTATCACTATTTTGCGAGATCAGCGGAGCCACTGTAAATTCTGTTATTTTCAGCCCTTCTTCTTCAGCTGCTTTCATAAGGCTATATTCTACTTCTTCCCCTATCACATGCTCACCAAAGGCTGAAATAAAATGCTTCACTCTACCGGTCACCACCAAACGGTAAGGAGTAGTTGAAATAAATTTTACAGTATCTCCAACATTATATCCCCATAATCCTGCGTTGGTATTTACTATCAAAACATAATTCACTCCTGTCTTAACATCTTTGAGTGACAGTCGTGTGGGACTGTCATTGAATATTTCAGCAGCCGGAATGAATTCGAAAAATATTCCACTGTTAGTATTGAGTAATAATCCTTCTTCATTTTGCGAGTCCTGGAAGGCAAAAAAACCTTCTGATGCAGGGAATGTTTCGATGGTAGCAACCTTTGCCCCGATGCTTTCAAATAACCTGGCTTTATAAGGTTCAAAATTTACGCCGCCGTGAACAAGCACGGAAAAATTTGGAAACAGTTCTTTAACAAACTTACCACTTACCTGTCTTAAACGATCAAAATACATCTGCATCCAGGGTGGTATGCCACTTACAAGCGTCATGTCTTTATTAAGTGTTTCTTCAACAATTCTATCCAGCTTGGTTTCCCAGTCGTCGATACAGTTCGTTTCATATCCCGGCAACTGATTGGCAAGTAAATATTTTGGTATATGGTGATTTACTATGCCGCTAAGTCTGCCTGTAGGTATCCCTCCTACCCGTTCGAGTTCCGGTGAGCCGGATAAAAAAATCATCTTGCCATCAGCGAATTTATTATTACCGCTTTCTGCCATATAACATAACAAAGCATTACGGGCAGTATTAAGGTGATTAGGGATAGAATCCTTCGTGATAGGGATGTATTTTACTCCGCTTGTAGTGCCCGAAGTTTTTGCAAAATATATGGGCTGTCCTTTCCACAGCACATTGTGTTTACCTTCTTTTATCTGGTTAATATATGGTTTATAACTTTCATAGTCGCGGATACTGACTGCTGATTTATATTCTTCGTAACTCTTGACCTCCTTCAATTTATGATCATGCCCAAATACTGTTGAAGAACCGGTATTTACTAGATCTTTAAGTATTGATTGCTGGTCATGAACTGCTGTTAAGGATCCTTTCTTAACTTGCTTATATATATAAGACGCGAAAGGTTTTGCAAAAAGTGATTTAAGTTTCATATTAATCAATAAGACAATCTAAATAACAAACCTACAGAAATTGAACGATAGAATACTATCAGTATCCAGCTAGCTGCTTTTGGAATAACAGATCTGTTCATCAACGATCATAATTATTTGTAAAGGCACATTCACTGATTATGCAAGAATCATTCTATAGCATTAAGTTAGTACCTGTTGAAGCATTTTCACAACATACCTTCAGGGTAAGTTATTATAACAAATGTTTATGGCACATGTGCAAAGGTGATGGATGACTACTAATGCACCTTAATATACGGCTACACAACAAACGTATGCAGGTGTAATTAGCTGCTTCTTAAAGGATCTAAACTAAAGAGACCGTCTATTTCTTTAATTTTATCGAATTATTACGATTCTGTGGCATTTTAAATTTTTACCCCTACCTTTGCCGTCCTAATTTTTAGAAGTTATGTTAGCAATAGTTCAAATAGCAGGTAAGCAATTCAGGGTTCAAAAAGACCAGAAATTATATATACCCCGCGTTGAAGGTGCAGTCGGCGACCTGGTTGAATTTTCCGACGTATTACTTTTTCACAATGATAATAATCTTTCAACCGGTGCTGATGTAAAGGCAATTGTAAAAGCAGCTATCATTGGTCATGTTCAGGGTGACAAAGTAATTGCCTTTAAAATGAAAAGAAGAAAAGGTTTTCGTAAGAAGCATGGGCATAGAACCCATTATACACAGATCATGATAAATGAAATTGCGTAATTTCTCAGATCTGTGTTTTTAATAATCAGTTATTAAGCATTTTAAAAAAAATTTATATGGCTCACAAAAAAGGAGAAGGTAGTGTTAAGAATGGTCGTGACTCGCAAAGCAAACGACTTGGTGTTAAGATCTTCGGAGGTCAGGCCGCAATAGCTGGTAACATTATAATTCGTCAACGCGGAACAGTATATCATCCTGGTAAAAATGTTGGTGTTGGTAAAGACTTTACATTGTTCGCATTGACAGATGGCATAGTAGCTTTTAAGAAAACAAAAGCCGATAAAACATTGGTGTCTGTTACTAATGAAGTGGTTGCTTCATAGAGAAAATTTCATAGACAAAAAAATTTTTTTGATAGTTACGTATTAGTTTTTACTTTTACTACGTTAAATTCTTTTACTAACTATTAAATTCTAAAAAATGGCAACTACAAAAAAGGCTGCTCCTAAAAAGGCCGCACCCAAGAAAGCCGCGAAAGCTGCTCCTAAAAAAGCCGCTGCTAAAAAAGCTGCTCCTAAAAAGGCTGCAAAGAAAGCCGCTCCTAAAAAGAAGTAAGGTTTCTTTCTCCTAAAAAAAATAACAAGTCCCGGTTTACTCCGGGACTTTTTTTTTATAGAAACGAGCTATGATCATTAGTGTGGTAAATATTGCATTGAGTCAATTAACTCAATATCATTTATTGTGGCTCCCTTTTTAAGATCGCTGAAACCCTTGCAGATACTGTATTTCATCAGGCTCACATATCCCAATTCCTGATAATTATCATAGCACCACTTGCTCTATTGTGCATCCTAGTAATCAATTTTAATATCTTGTTAGTCGTTCATTGTATAAGCCGAAAACTTTTAGCTGACGGTTGACAGCTGATAGCTTTTTCTTATTTTTAAACATCTAACTTAATGCTTATGCTTAATAATGAAATAGCCGATAAGTTTTCTTTGTTATCAAAGCTGATGGATATTCATGGAGAAAATTCTTTCAAGTCAAAATCGTATTCGATCGCATCATTCAATATTGAAAAAATACCTGACCAGCTATCAGAAGTTGAAAGGGAGAAAATATTTTCTTACAAAGGCATCGGTGAATCTGTTGGTAAAAAGATAATAGAAATTTTAGAGACCGGCATCTTATCGCAACTGCAGGACCTACTAATTAGAACTCCATCCGGAGTAATGGAGATGTTGCTTATAAAAGGAATTGGTCCAAAAAAAATTAGTACTATCTGGAAGGAAATGGAGGTTGAGTCATTAGGTGAGTTGCTATATGCATGCAATGAGAACCGGTTACTTTTATACAAAGGGTTTGGAGAAAAAACGCAGAAGAATGTTCAGGAGGCTATCGAATTCTATATGCGAAGCAGGGGAAGCTATCTATATGCTGAAGCAGAAAACACGGCACTATCAATTGATAAAAAAATAAAAGAAGTTTTTCCTTTATATCGTTCTGAGTTAACTGGTGAATTTAAAAGGCAGCTTGAGATCATTGATAAAATTGAATGGGTTACGACCATACCACTGATATCAATTAAAGACTTTATTGAAACGCTTGGTTATACCGCTGAAGCAGAAGATAGTAATAAGATGATCTTCAAAAGTCCGGGCGGCATCAGACTTCAATTTCGGCTTACTGAGCAAAAATCCTTTTTCAATACACTGGTAGAAACCAGTTCTAGTAAAGGTTTTTTATTTTTTTTGAAGCAACAGGAAACATTGTCTACGGTAGAAAATGCAATGTCTGAGGAGGATGTATTCCTTGCTATTAAGCAACCGTTCATCCCCGCGTTTTTAAGGGAAGATCCGGAAATCTTTAACAAACCGCCTACTCAGCCCCTCATTCAACCTGGTGATATTAAAGGTATAATTCATTGTCACAGTAGTTGGAGTGATGGTAACAGCAGCATTGAAGAGCTCGCTAACGCATGTTTAGCGGCAAAAATGGAATACCTCGTAATCAGCGATCACAGCAAAAGCGCTTTTTACGCAAATGGATTGCAACCCGATCGTATAAGAGAGCAACAAAAATATATTGATGCATTAAATGATTCATTAGCCCCCTTCCGGATTTTCAAAAGCATCGAGTGTGATATCCTCTACGATGGGTCACTGGATTATTCCGATGATGTACTTTCTACTTTCGATCTCGTGATTGCTTCGGTTCACTCGAACTTGAAGATGGATGAACCGAAGGCCATGGGCCGTTTATTAAAGGCCATCAGCAATCCTTTCACTACTATACTTGGTCATGTTACAGGCAGACTTTTATTGAGTCGTAAGGGATACCCTGTAGATCATAAGGCCATTATCGAATCATGTGCTGCCAATAATGTTGTCATAGAATTAAACGCGCATCCACGCAGGCTTGATATGGACTGGCGCCATATTAATTATGCTATTAAAAAAGGCGTATTGATTTCTATAGATCCCGATGCCCATTACATTCACGGTTTTGATGACATAAGGTATGGCGTATTATCCGCTCAAAAAGCCGGACTCACAAAAGAGAATAACTTAAGCAGCTTTAGCTTAAAAGAATTCGAAGATTTTATATCGATCAGAAAAAAAATAAAGGGAATATAAAATGAAGCCACGTTAAGACTAGCGATCCCACAAAATTGCCAGTGGATCAATTTACATTTAAGGCTCAATTGTCATCTTAAGAAATGATGGTAGACTAAATTATTTAAGCTGATCATACTTCCATGGCTGCTGTTTTTAGTACCGGCAGTTTTACAAAGAAAGATGTGCCGGCGCCTTCTACCGTCTCAAACCAAATCTCGCCTTTAGCCTGTTCAACAATTGTTTTGCTCATCGCCAATCCCAACCCGGTGCCCGATGATTTGGTAGTAAAGTTTGGAATAAAAATTTTCGACTTCATAGCTGCAGGGATACCATCACCGTTATCAGTGATGGTAATGATAACAGATTCGCCCACCACTGCTTCTGTAACTATTACAGTACGGGTTTCCCTGTTGGTAAAAGATTCAACGGCGTTTTGAAACAGGTTGGTGAACAGCCTGTTCAGTTGCGTTCTGTCAGCTTCCACCATCAGATGCAGGTTTAGTGGAACCCACTTGAATTCGAGCGTTTCTGTTGACTCATATAGTGATGCCAGGGAATACATCATATCATTCAAATCAAATACCTCATTCCTCACCTGGCCTATATTTCCGAACTGGGAGAAATCGGCTGCAATCTTTGACAAGTGATCAATTTGTTCAACAAGGGTACGGGCAACATTCGAAGACAACTCTTTTACATTAGCCGAATTGTTGTCGATCGACTTAAGCAGGTACTGGATACTTAACTTCATGGGCGTTAAAGGATTTTTTATCTCGTGTGCCACCTGCCGCGCCATTTCACGCCATGCACTTTCACGCTCGCTCTTAGCAAGCGCCAGGGCGCTATCTCCCAGTTTAACAACCATCTTATTGTATTCTTTTACCAGGCCACCAATCTCATCATCCCGGTTCCATGCAATCTCTTCATTGAGTTTTCCCAAATTAATCTCCCGCATTTTATGTCCTATCAATATAAAGGACGAAGTGATTCTATTTGTTATAAACAACGCTATAACACCAGCTATCAAAAAAACAAATGCGTTAAGGTTGATAATCGTTACAAGAAATTTCGATATCTCACTTTTAAGTTCTTCCTGCGATACAAAAGATGGTATGTTCAGGTAGGCATAGGCATCACCATTATTATCCCTGACCGGACTATAAATACTCTGGTACTCCACATCACCGATCTGCTCCTCGTTAATGAATTGCACCATTTTTTCGTTACTCATATTGTAATATGCCAAAGGATTCATTCTTTTACTAAGAATTCCCTTATCATAAATTAACGGGTTAGAAGATACTTCCAGGTTCCCCTGCAGATCGTATAAATTTATATCCTCCCCATGTATCTTCGTCACATCTTCCATGAGTTTTTCAAGCGTTTCATTGGAATGTGTTTCATACAATTGCACCATATCATAAAATACTTCATTATCTTTTATTTTCGTCTGGATGTCGGTAGCCATTATTTGTATAGCCTTATTCAAACGCTCCTGGTTATCCCGTTTAAACCTGCTTTTAAAGAAAACAATGGTTGCAACACCAATTACAAAAAATGAAACCAGGCTGATAAAAATGATAGTGCCGTGAATTTGCGAACGGATGTTTAACTGCCAGTAATCCTTTATACTATTCCATTTCATTCTCGACTGAATAAGCAACAGGATAATCCTGAAAGCGCTTATCAAAATTAAAAAGGTGGTGAAAATATATGCAAAGAGTGTAATCGCTTCAATTATATAGTTATCTTCTTTGGCGAAGATTACTACTTTATTTTTTGTATCCTTATACCACAACTCGTCATAACCATTTTTATTTCTCTGACTGAATTCCGTATCAGGCAATTTTGTTGAGTCAAGATGGGTGGGAAAAGGATAGGTGTTAAAATATTCAAACAGTTTATAGTCATTGTATATGGCGTAAGAATAAATGGGTGAATAATCGGCTGAAATTTCTTTATTGGGCTTGAAGAGTTCGGGCGCCAAAGCATCGTTCTTATAACGTTTAGGATAGGAGACAGTAAAAAAGAAACCTACTATATTCTTAGCCGTATCGCGTATTGTTTTCTTGGAGATATAGGAGTATTTATCAAAACCCTTTTCAAAATAGCGCACATCACTTACTGTTGTTGGCTTGCCTTCTATCTGAAATATTGTATTCAAAGTATCATAAGATACCGATTCACTATTGAATAGCGGGAATTCCCTTTTATCAAACGTAAATATCTTTGTATCGAATTTATTAAGATAGGGACTGAAATTTTTAGTAATAAGGCTGTCCTTAAGACTTTCATTTGAAGATTGAACTTTGAATCGCTCAAAATTGGCGAATAAGAAGTTATTATCGAAATAAGTCTGGGCAATACTGATCACACGTTCTCCTGATGGATCTGCACGTGTTGACAATTTTTCCGCTGTCAGTTTTCTTTGTTCCAGTTCAATTTTCCGGTTTGCGTAAATTATTATAGTTGATATCGATATTGAGAAAACAAATAACCATAATAAAACGATGGAGATATTTAATTTATAATAAAAACGTGATAGCACTTTTTGTTGCATCAGCCATACATATACCATCAGCCAGATCAACGTATAAAGATTCAGATCGGTAGTCTGATGGTTGTTAAGAACGGTTATTATGCCAAGCCCAATTATAGCAATCGATAAATAAAGCAGGTAATTAACACTTTTAGTCAGTGAGTAGATGAAACTCAATATCATTTTAGATAAAAAGAAATAAGCCAGTGATATATTCGCTAATACTAAAAAGCCAATAAAACTGAATATGTCAAGCCTGAAAAAGTCAGTTACATTAAAACGGATTTTAGAGTCAGCGACAAGACTTTGAATAAGGTTTGAACCGGCAAAGGTGGTGGAAACCAACAATAGCACAGTAACAATACCGGCTGGCAATAGTATGCGTGTGCGGTGTAATTTAACTACCGGTAATTTTTCTGTTTGATGCCTTATAAATAATATAATCCAGCAAAGAAGAAAAGAATTGATAAGCAGGTCGCCCAAAGAGTTGAGCACGTAACCGGAACTGTAAATGGTAACATCAAATAATTGAAACTGATGAAGGTTGAGAAAGTCTGGAAAAACGTAGGTAAGAATGCGCAGCGATACTATAAAACAAGTTAGAATGATAATACCTGTAAGATAGCCAAACCTCGACGCGATGAACACTACCAGGTTATTTATAAATAGCAGCACAAATAATATTGCTGTGACGGTTAGAATTAATGAAAACCAATTATTATTTATAAATTTCAAAACAGGCTTGGATTGTAAATAGAACAATGTGTTACCATAAGAACTTTTCACCGCGAATTTACCCTGTACCTGCGTAATGAATATTTTTTCCTCCGCCGTCGGATGACCTGCAAACTCTTTTCTTAACCGGCTGTTTTGTATAAAGTACTGCTTGTAAACAGGAATGAGTGCTATTATCACCCGCTTCTTTCCATCGCTGAGATCAATATCCTTATAGATAAATTCATACTGGCCATTAAGTAAGCGTACAAAACCATTCTTAGCAGTGGTATGTAAAATCTCTTCAGTAGGCGAAGCTTCCTGTTTGCTCCAGAATTTTAAGCTGATAACGCCATACACATCTGTATCATACAGAAAGATACCGTATGGCTTGCCCGTGAGTTTTTCCAGTTCGTCAAGTGTATATGTACGACTGGCAAGCTTCTGCAATAAAGAGGATTGGCTTGTTAAAGATTCAAAGTCTTTTTCCTGCTTCTGTATGTAACTCTCAATAGAACCGTTAAGATATCTTGTTGAATTGAAGTTAGCCCAATAGTTATTTATTATAAAAGCTATAGTAAACAGCCATGCAGCAGCTAAAAGAAAATACGCGTTCCTGCGTAAGACATAATGTAGAGACTTTTTCAATGATTTTATTTTTCCAATTTAATGGAATTCCACAGGGCATCCATTTCAGTCAGTGTCATTTCATGTAACGATCTGCCTTCGGCTGAAGCTATCTGTTCCATCCGGCTGAATCGATGGATGAATTTTTTATTCGTTTTTTCTAAAGCATTTTCCGCATCAATTTGCAAAAACCGTGCATAATTTATCAACGAAAAAACCAGGTCGCCAAACTCTTCTTCCATCTGTACGGGTTCATTAATGTGTATGGCTTCTTTTAATTCCTTCATCTCCTCTTCCACTTTTTCCCAAACCTGTTCTTTGTTCGCCCATTCAAAACCTACCTGTTTAGCTTTTTCCTGCAAACGCATCGCTTTAACTGTCGCGGGTAAGGATACAGGCACTCCACCAATTACGGAGGTCTTGCCTTCCTTTAATTTTAATTGCTCCCAGTTACGTTTTACTTCCTCTTCATCCGCAACTTTAACCTCGCCGTAAATATGAGGATGACGGTATATAAGTTTAGCTGAAATTCCATCTATCACTTCCTGCAATGAAAATTTATTTTGCTCTGCTCCTAATTTAGTATAAAAGAGAATGTGAAGCAACAGGTCACCAAGTTCTTCCCGTATACCTTTCCAGTCTTCCACGGTAATAGCATCTGCCAGCTCATACGTCTCTTCAATTGTTAGTTGCCGCAGGGTTTGAATGGTTTGCTTTTTGTCCCAGGGGCACTTTTCCCTGAGCTCATCCATAATTCCAACAAGCTTCAGGAAAGAAGCGGCCACTTCATTTGACATAAATTAAATATAGATTGGTTGTTATGTTAAAATGAAAATTTATCCTTGTATCAAATCCCGGCTGTCAATTTTATAATTTGATTTTCAGTAAGTATTTTAAATGCTGTAATATCGTATAAAAAATAAGGCGTTTATTGCTTTGTCCTAAATTAGTATATAAAAAGAGGGGTTACTAAAATTATAACAAGAGATTATCAGCTGTTCAAACCGTTAATGGCCAGTAATTCGTTGAACACAATTATGAAAAAGAGGCTACTCATCCACCAATCTGCAAGTATAACGGTAACTATGCTACTGGCGTTATTCACACTACCAGCATTCTCGCAATACTATTATAAAGACATCATAACAATCCAACAAATAAATAAAACGTATGAAACCTATAAAGTCAATAAAATTAATAAAGTTACGCTGAACAGTTTCCAGGGAAGTGTACCTGTTACCGAAGGTTTCATTTGCGAGCAAAAAGTAAACAGCTCCAGGAACGAAATTGTTACTTATACAAAAACCGCTGATCAGGGCGAGTCATTTTTTACCGCATCTTACAAGACCACAGGCTTATTAATAAAATCGACTGACAGTACGCAGGAAACTGTTAGCACCTCGCTTTATGAGTATGGTCTCTCCAACCGTTTGATGGCTATACGTTATAATACCCGTGCTACCGATAGTAGTTCTAATATAGCAGAAGCACACTTGTGGTTCTATACAGCTACCGGCAGTCCTCAGAAAATGCTGCGGGTAAAAAATGGCAATGATACTACAACCGTTTCTTTTAACACAGATGAAAAAGGGAATGTGATTGAAGAAGATATTACCGGTAAAACTGCCAGGCATCAAAAATATTATTATTACTATGACGAGAAAAACCGGCTTACTGATGTAGTGCAATACAACGAAAAAGCAAAACGATTGCTACCTGGTTACATATTTGAATACGAAGAAGAAGGCGAATTATCAACCACCACTGTGGTACCGGAAGGCAGTTCCGATTACCAGAAGTATTATTATAAGTATAACGAAAACGGTTTAAAGGTTATTGAATTTTGCTATAACAAGAAGAATGAATTACTTGGGAAGATTCAGTACAGCTACTCGCTTGCAAAATAAGAAAGGCCCTCAGCCGGCTGTTTAGATATAGATTAATTACTGGTATAAAAACATTTAGCCTAAGTTTGATATTCATTATTATCCGATAATTAAGATAAATCTTCCACCCAATATTTTTACAGTCTTTTCCCGATTCAACTCCTGACAGTTAAAGAACAGTATCATCATCTACAGCTAATCACCAGCAATTTATTTATCAAATATCAAAAAAGCTTAAAAAGTAAAGAATGATATTAGCTTATTGAATAAAATAATTTTACATGTTGATTTAATATCAGGCATTCGTAATTTTTTTTATCAGGTTAGTCTCATGCATACTCAAAAAGAAATAATATTTTTTATTGCTACGTTAGTCTTTCTCATTATAGTTGTCTGCTTCATTGCAACAATGGTTTACTTCAGTAAAAAACAACAACATGGATTTATAAAAGAAGTCCAGCTACTCAAATCGAATTTCGAGAAAGAACTATTCAGAACCCAGGTTGAAATTCAGGAAGAAACCTTTCAGCATATTTCATTGGAGCTGCATGACAATGTGGGTCACTTCCTCGCACTAGCCAAGCTACACTTAACAACTTTCACGCTACCGTTACCGCAGGAAGTGATAGAAAAAATTGATGCAGCGACTTTACTAATAGCCCATTCCCTTGATGAAATCCGTGGTATTTCAAGGAGCCTTAATACGGAGAATATTAAAAGTAACGGCCTTATTAAAACGGTACGTCAACAGATTGAACAGCTTAATAAGTTCCGGCAATTTAATGTTGATTTAATAATTACGGGGAGAACCTGCTACCTGGAGGATCTGAAAGAAATTGTTCTTTTCAGGATTATGCAGGAATCTCTTAATAACATAGTTAAACATTCCAAAGCGAACATGATTCATATCAAACTCCACTATTATGAAGAAAAACTATTGATGTCCATTCATGATAATGGTATCGGCTTCAAGGTGGAAGCTTCACTTTGTAATGAAAATCAAAGTTCATCAGGATTAAAGAATATTATAAAAAGAAGCTCGCTGATCAATGCCATACCTGAGATTTTAAGTAGCCCGGGGAATGGGACGACTATTAATATAATCACGCCTTACTAATAATAACTCTTATGATAGTAAACGACAAATTAAAGATCGCCCTGATCGATGATCATATTTTGCTGAGAGATGCCCTTGCGGGTGTTATCAGTAATTTTGACAATTGCAGTGTAATGGTCAGGAGTGATAACGGAAAAGATTTTATAGAGCAGATTAAAAATGCTTCCCTACCAGACCTCATAGTGCTTGATATTAATATGCCTGTGATGGATGGATATGAAACAGCTCAATGGATAAAAGACAATCATCCCGAAATAAATATTATCATACTGACAATGTTCGATTCAGAAATCGCATTGATCCGTTTACTTCAATCCGGCGTTAAAGCGTTTCTACAAAAGGATACCCATCCAAGAGAACTGGAGTTCGCTATTGAATCAGTAGTTGAAACCGGTTACTATTATTCACAAAACTCATCCGGCAAACTGGCGAATATATTTCGCAATCCCAGCCGGAATTTTACATGTCATTCGGTTTCACTTACTGATAATGAAATAATTTTCTTAAGATTTTCCTGTTCTGAAATGACGTATAAAGAAATTGCCAAACAGATGTATATCAGTCCGAGGACCATTGATAATTACAGGGATTCGCTGTTTGAAAAGCTGCAGGTAAAAAGCAGGGTAGGTTTGGCTATGTATGCCATCAAAAATGGTATTGTGAATTTTTAAGGAAAGTCGAACGGTTTAATCGATAAGCCTATTACGCATTCCATACATAATAAGACCGGCAATTGTTTTAACCCCTACTTTAGATTTCATATTCTGCCTGATGGTTTCCACTGTACGGGGACTTAAAAAAACTTGTTTGGAAATTTCATCGGTAGTTTTATCATCTGCTAAAAGTCGAAGTATTTTGATTTCCTTTTCTGAGAATTTCACAGGATTAGGATAAATTTGACGTATCACCCGTTTGTTTTGCAATTTTGAAAGGACAGCTTTGTTTACCAGGTCGTTAAAATAAAAGTCATTGTTCATGCATGATAATATTGCCTGGTATATTTCTTCCGGGTCGGTAGTCTTGGTAAGATAAGCATTGGCACCCATCTCCATCATCTTTGTAATCATCTCCTGTTCATCGTACATAGTAAGTACAATAATTTTTAAGTCCTCATATTGTTTCCTGAGTATTGGAATTGCATTGATTCCGTCAACTTCAGGCATCCGTATATCCATCAACAACACGTCAGGGCATTTGTAAACTACTTTCGTCATCAGATCCCTGCCATCTTCAGCCTCCCAGATAATGTTAACATATTTCTTTTCCTTCAACGCCATCCTGATACCGTCACGAAAAATTTTATGATCATCAGCTATAGCGATGTTGATGACTTTTTCATCACTGATAAGTGTTGATTTGATCACTTGTTTTGAGTTTATGTAAGAGAGTGCCAGAGGTGGTGTTTTAAATGATTTATTAAATTCAGTGTCATCGGTGTAGTCAATTTACTTATATATTAAGTCGCCTGTTCAGGGAATCTGCCCCGTGTCATTATAGTTTTTATGTTCCTGCAGCCTGCTAATATATTTAAACAAAAATAAATTGCTTTTTATAGCTGCTAATAAGCCAATAAATATAATCAGCCTGTATTAAATTTCAGAATTTATAATTATTTAAGATTGAGGTTGAAAATTTTTCATCAGGATAAGTTATCAATAACGAGATACTGCCAGATTAATTGTTTATTACTTAATCATACATTGCAAAGTATAATTTTACATGTAACATTTACAGCGACAAGACGTTTAAGGAGTAATGTTCTCATCCATTCCCTTATATTTACTGTATTCCCCGCTATAGTTAGATTAAAATTTTACCATTTGCAATGGTAAAAATACTGAAAAAAGCAAGTATTTATTCTAAATTTTTATACGTATCCATACTAAGATTTTGAACGTATAATCACTATCAGCCTAATTTCCATGAGATGATGACAGTAATCAGCCGATTCCTTCCCTGTTGCATACTTTTAAATTTTGGCGGTATTTCGCATCAGCAATTCAAACTACCTAAACTTAAAAAATATCCAAGTATGCTACAAAATCAAATTACCTCGAAAAACCTGAAATTAGTTGGTGAAGAAATCAGTCATGAACTCGGAGCCAAAATGGTGAAGGATTTCCAGGATGAAAATCCAACAGAAAATACGGCAAATTATATTGGCCGTAACATTATAGAACGCATTCTTGCGCAGCCGGGTTGTGAAGGTATAAGGTTCTATAACGCCATTAATGAAATAGGGATGAAAACATTGGTGTATGTTGGTATTGATAAAAACGAGCAGATAATTACTGAATATGTCGGCGTGAATAAAGAAGGTGAATTAGTGAAAGCAAAAGGAATCGTGGCAGATCGTGTTGAACCACCATGTAACACTGATACCTGGGATTGGTTTGCATAATTATCCTTAAACATCTAAATCTATATGCTATCTTTAAGTTAACTAGGCTTAATTGCAACTACTTAAAATCACTAGCAGTCTTTCCACTTTATTACTCATTATTTTTTATATAATATTTTCTAAACGAAATAAAGATAAAAAGTTTTGGGTAATATTTTTATATTGTTTGTGCTCACTTATCCTCGATATTCTTATTCATCTGTCTAAGTTTCAGCCTTATAAATTTTTCCTTTACAGCTTTTTCACATTGATAGAATACACCTCATTTAGTTACTTTTTACTTTTAACTTACAAAGAGAAATCTTATAAGTGGCTATTAATTCTTTGCACCATCTTGTTTTACATGGTAATGTTATATAGTATCGTGCATGAACCAAATGGAGAATTCGACAATTTAACATCAAGTATTGCCGGATTATTAGTCATTATCTTTTGTATCTTGTTTTTCTATGAACAATTACAAGATACCAAAACAAATTTTATCTATTCATCTAAGAGCTTTTGGATTGTATCCGGTTGTCTCATCTATACGTCAACCACTCTCTTCCTTTTCGTTTCTGTTGGACTTTTCAAGCTGAGTAATAATCAGGAAGAGTCTGTTTGGATGCTTAATAACTTTATTAATATAATTAAAAATATTTTATTCGGTATTGCATTTTACAAACTCCCACCAACGTTAGTTGACTCGTTATCGGATAAATCGAAAGATAGCTTAACAGGTAGCGCAAAAGCATTTAATCAGTATCTTTAGAAAAGTGTTTTGACATTAAAAATAATTATGGATTCTAATGTAATAAGATTTATATTATCAGGGACTATTGGAATGCTTTCTCTTACTATTGGGTTAATAGTTTTTATAATTTTCCATCAAAGAAAGGTGATACGCTATCAGCTGACCCTACAAAAAATGGAGGAAGCGCAGCAAAATATCTTATTAAATGCTTCTATCCGGTACCAGGAGGAGGAACGCCAGCGCCTCGCAGCAGACCTTCATGATGACGCCGGTCCTTTGCTTGCTACGGCCCGCTTATACCTTAATGAAAACCTGGTAACACTCGAAAGAGCTACTCAGTTACAACATATAAAGGCCGCTAAATCGATAATAGACGACGCCATTCATCTTATCCGTAATATCTCGCATAGCCTTATGCCACCTACCCTGAAAAATTTTGGACTTGAATCAGCGGTTAACGATCTCCTGCATAAAATTGGAGGTGCAGGAACCATAAGCACCAGCTGTCGCTTTCATGATTATCATAACCGCATTAAAACCGATACTGAACAAATTGTTTTCAGAATAATCCAGGAACTAATTAATAATATCCTCAAACACAGCAATTCAACCTTCATCCACGTTACGCAGAACACAAACACTGATAAATTTTTTATCCGTATCCATCATGATGGAAATGGTTTAACTCAACCGGATTTTGATACGCTGACAAAAAGCTCGGGTGGTCTGGGATTGAAGAACATTAGCAGCCGCCTTAAGGTTCTTTTTGGAAAAATACTATTTGAAAAAGATCTTTCTCAAACTTATTACAAGATCACCATTGAACTACCGAAAGAAGAAGAAAACATTCTGATGGAAAAAGTAGCGATGTAAATATGCGTATATTTATCATCAATTCATTTATTTCCTATGGGTGTTATTAAGGTAGCTATTGCCGACGATCACAAAATTTTCAGAAAGGGCGTCATTCTTTCCCTGCGGCCTTATAATAATATTAAGTTCGTTCAGGAAGCTGATAATGGGCAGCAATTAATTGACGGAATAACCGAATCTCAGCCTGATGTTATATTGATGGATCTTCGTATGCCACTAAAAGATGGCATTGAAACTACGAAATATATTAATAAAACATACCCGGCGATATTCGTTCTTGCATTAACAATGTTTGAAGATGAACGCTTTGTTAGTCATATGATGGAAATAGGAGCTAACGGGTATTTATTAAAAAATGCAGAACCTCAGGAAATCAAGCAGGCTATTGTTGAAGTTTGTACTAAAGGTTATTACCTGAATAATTTTGTAAACCGGATACTGCTAAAGAAATCACATTCAAGGAACCGCGCTATACCTAATTTAAATAATGATGCTACCCTTACAGACCGCGAGCGTGATGTTCTTAAATATATTTGCATGGAGTTTACAGCACAGGAGATAGCTAAAAAACTTGGGGTAAGCCCAAGAACGGTTGAAGCAATAAAGGATCGCCTTATGGAACGCTTTGGTGTAAAAAATACTGCAGGACTGGTGTTCTACGTTGTGAAAAATAATCTAATCGATTAAGCAATCAGCAGGTACCGGATCGTTTTTAATGTTTTCCTTGCTATAATGTATTTTATCTGACACTTTAATGATGAGCTACCTGGAGGAAAGTGGCTGATATCAATTTATTAAATTAGTATCATAAGATCAGATCGCAGCAATTACCAATGCTTCCGTACCATAAGGATGAATAATAATTACTCAAAATTCCATATCATAGATTTCACCTTCCACAATCAGCATCCCCTTCGTTTTCGCTTTAATTTCATCAACTGTAACACCTGGAGCTTTTTCTAATAATTTAAACCCTCCGGGTACTACTGCTAACATCGCCAGGTCAGTAACGATTTTCTTCACGCACTTAACACCTGTAAGGGGCAAACTACAGGAAGGCAGCAGTTTAGACTCCCCCTTCGGATTGGTATGCATCATTGCGACGATAATATTTTTAGCGCTAGCTACAAGATCCATCGCTCCGCCCATGCCTTTGACCATTTTACCAGGAATTTTCCAGTTAGCAATGTCTCCCGACTCACTTACTTCCATCGCTCCCAATACGGTAAGATCTATCTTACCCGCCCTTATCATACCAAAACTCTCGGCACTGTCGAAAAAAGCGCCACCAGGTAACACAGTTACAGTTTCTTTGCCCGCGTTGATAAGATCAGGATCAACTTCATCTGCCCTGGGATAAGCACCCATACCCAACAATCCATTTTCACTCTGGAACATAACAGATATGCCTGGTGGTATGTAATTAGCCACCATTGTGGGTATTCCTATCCCGAGGTTTACATACATCCCATCCTTTAACTCGCGTGCAATACGCCGGGCAATGCCATACTTATCAAGCGCCATTATGATTAATTATTATCAGTTAGTATTAATATTTAATAATTTTTTAAATAAAAAAATACTCGCATGGGCACTTGAGCAACCCATCGTCAACCATTAATCGTTGGTCAACAGTGCTTGCAAATAGGGTGTTTGTAATTTCTTTTCAAGGGAATTTTCAAAATATAATCCCAATTTATTATTGTATTTTTTCAACAGGTTGAATTTGTCACGAAGAAATGCTACTGCTTTCTCCACACCTTTGCTTCCCGGCCCGAAATCATTTATTGAATTCTCTTCATTGTTTTCTTTGTCCTGCAGCATATCGGATATGTCGTCCATCAAAAGAAATGATGGTACTAACGCATACCAGCATGCTAAAATTTCAGTTTCAACTTCTTTATCCAGATCAAGATAACACAAACTAAACAGCATCGTATCGCCCCTGTTTAACGGTTTGCTTGATGTGCCCAGATTTTGAGAAGGCTTTAATTGTGCATCTTCAAAATATACAAGCAACGCATTGTACAATCTATGATTCATTACATGGCCTGACATTATTTTTTTACAATTATCCAGGTGCTCATTAAAGCTTATCTTTTCAAATTCATATAAGGCAGCACTATTTAATATCTCTTCCATCAGCTTTATATAGTCCTCTTTTATCACATCTTCCGGGGCAACTCCACATTTATGCTGAAGGTCAAAAAATAGCGGGATAAAAAGATAACCGGTACCGGATGCAACGTACAAATATCGATCCTTCCAGTACATATTATTTACCGGGACTTTACGATCCACAAAAAATTTTGCAATGCTTTCATTTACTCCAAAATTGTAATGCAGATTTTTTTTACTGGTGAACATATCCGGTTAATGATTAATCAACAATAGTCGTTGAAGTAGTAGTGAGGCGCTCTATTCTTTTTTGATATTGGCTACCTTCAAATATCCGGTGTACATAGATGCCCGCAACATGGATATGGTCAGGATCCAATTCACCGGGCTGTAGAAGATGTTCAACCTCCGCGATGGTTATCAAACCGGCCTTCGCCATGGAGGTAGAAAAGTTACGGGTCGTTTTTCTAAAAATAAGATTACCCATCACATCACCCTTCCATGCTTTAACTATAGCGAAATCCGCATACAGCGCGTGTTCCATCAGGTACATCTTATTATTAAATGCACGTATTTCCTTTCCTGCGGCTATTTCGGTGCCATAGCCGGCTGGTGTATAAAAAGCAGGGATACCCATGCCTGCCATATGAATCCGGGTGGCTAATGTTCCCTGAGGTATAAGATCAACTTCGAGTTCACCACTTAACAATTGTCTTTCGAACGTTGCGTTCTCACCTACATAAGAGCTGATCATTTTTTTAATCTGCCTCGTCTGTAGCAACAATCCCAATCCAAAGTCATCTACGCCAGCGTTATTAGAGATACAGATAAGTTCTTTTACACCTTTCTTTACCAGGGCTGTAATACAATTTTCAGGAATGCCACATAATCCAAAGCCTCCCAACATTATCGTACTGCCATCGTGGATATCCCCGATAGCCTCGGCTGCGTTAGCATAAACTTTATTCATAAATTAGCTTCGATAAATAATTAAATATCCTAATTGTATAAGCACTATTTGGTTGTAGAATCTTTAGCTGCATAACTGATCTTTCGTTCCTTAACTCCGCGAGCCTCCAGTGTATCGATTAATAATTTCATTATGTCCGGATGACTCGTGTAATAAGCAAAGCTTTTTGAAAATTGCTTTACGGATGTTTTATGAAGTTGAAATACCTTTTGATACAATTGTACCCGTTCCTTTTTTTCGGTTTTACTGGTATCTTTTGCAAGATGCAGCGTAGCAAGCTCATCCACTTGTATCATATCCCACATAACCCTCGCCATTCTGTCTTCAGCTAAAACGTCACTGTCGGAACTGGTATTTTTACATCCCAGCAACAGGCAGGTCGTTATTACTATAAATTGCCGCTTCATTTCAATTCCTGTTTATAATTATTTGCATTAGACACATCTAATCTTGCAAGCATGTCCATAGCCCTTGAACGTTCATCAGCGGGAGCTTTTTTAAATATCTTAATAAATTCAGCACTTTTCCCCAGGAAGAAAAATTGCAGCATCATCAGATTAGGTGCATCTTTACTAACGTTGGTTAAAAGGTTTAGCGTGTTCATAACAGCGTTTCTTGCATCGTTCTCGTTATCATACATGTTATCCATACCCAACCTGTAATAGCTGTACATAGCATCATGAAGCAATGCATAACGGCTATTGGTTAAATTTTCCATAAGCCAGTAGCGGTTGCGTTGCCCGTCGAATGCGCGCCAGCCCGAGATATCGCGTCCGTCGGGTGCGTTGTTAACAATGTTCTGGGCTTTCTGAAAATAAGGATCGCCGCCACGAAGGGCGAAAGAATCGTAATCAAAGCCTATTATAATATTAATATAGTAAGCAAAGACAGCTGTTAGATTTGAAGCCGCCGGGTCAGTGCCGGATACCCTGTTTTCATTAAATTCCAGGTTTTGATATTCAACATAGCGAAAATTTACACTTTCATCAAGAAAGTTTACCAGGGGTGACTCGTATGACGAATTGTAAACAGGCCTGGCAGCCTGGATAGTCAGTGTAGCCTGGATGTTACCATTGTCGGCAGCAGTAACATTTAAAAGGAAATTACAAATTATTTTTTCATTAGGTTGGAAATTTTCCTTTGTCCATTTACGGGTATTTACAAAATTGTTTAAAGCTGCCTGTAATGTTTGGAAAATTTTCTTGTCTGTTTGGGTTCCAACCCTGCTCGCATTAACAGTTACTTTTGACTGGATCTCCTGGGCGTCCGGAAAATTTGCAAAAATTATCATACAAACAATCGTAACAAAAGCTCTTTTATTCATATAACATCTTTACTATCCTGTCAACAATATCAGCGGCTACCAGCTTCTTAATCTTTCTCTGATAAGGTATTTCAATAGCATCTTTTTCAAAAATGGTAATCTTGTTTGTATCGTAGCCAAAGCCTGCACCCTCATCATTCAGTGAATTAAGCACTATCATATCTGCATTTTTTACCGACAGCTTTTCGCGTGCGTATTCTTTTTCATGATGACTTTCTAATGCAAATCCAACTAATACCTGTCCTTTTCTTTTCATCTGTCCTAACGTATACAAAATATCTTTAGTACGGGTAAGTTCTAAAGTTAGCGAAGCTCCCTGCTTCTTAATCTTTTCTTTAGATACAATTACAGGTGAATAATCAGCTACCGCAGCCGACATCACCGCTATATCACAGACTTCAAATTTAGCTATACAGGCCTCATACATCTCCGCTGCCGACCGAACGCTGTGCACTTTAATATCTTTCCTTTTAATTTTTACATTAGTCGGACCTATTACAAGATATACTTCCGCGCCCCTGCCTGCAAGTTCTTCGCAAATTGCAAGCCCCATTTTTCCAGATGAATGATTACCGATAAAACGAACCGGATCAATAGCCTCATAAGTAGGGCCGGCAGTAACCAGGGCTTTCTTACCAGCTAAGTCCTTAGTTGAGAAAAAGGTATAATCAATAAATTCCGAAATAGTTTCAGGTTCAGCCATCCTTCCTTCACCTGTTAATCCACTCGCCAGTTCACCTTTTTCAACGGGAATAGTGGTAGCTCCCACAGCTTTCAATTTGTTAAGATTATATTCTGTAGCCGGATGATGCCACATGTCTTCATCCATCGCAGGAGCAACTACGACGGGGCAGGTTGCGGATAGGTAAGTAGCCAACAGCAGGTTATCACAGAACCCGTTGGCCATCTTCGCCATTGTATTACAACTCAAGGGAGCGATAAGCATTACATCAGCCCATCTTGCCAGCATTACATGATTGGCCCAGGAATCTTCCTGAAAGAGTTCTACGTGTACGTGATTTTTTGAAAGAGTTGCAAGGGTAAGTGGTGAAACAAAATCTTTTGCTGCGGGAGTCATTATGACCTTTACTTCAGCTCCGGCTTTTATAAAAATTCTAACAAGGAGGATAGATTTATATGCCGCTATGCTTCCGGTAATGCCTAATAATATCTTTTTGTCCTTCAGCATAAATAAAATTATGCAATTAATACTCCGAATAATTTTTAATTCAGTTAAAAGTAAAAGCGACAGTACACTGTCGCTTTGGTATTATATTATCATGCTTTTATTAACTAAATAAGTTGTCTTCATTCTTCCTGTGATAAATCTTATCTTCCATAAACTCCTGAGTTGCAAGCAGCGAAGGGTTTGGCATCCTTTCATAAGCTCTTGAAATTTCTATCTGTTCTTTATTTTCATGAATTTCTTCCAGGCTGTCGGTATGACTTGCAAACTCTTCAAGCTTGTTATGCAATTCTTCTTTTAAAGAAATATTTATCTGGTTAGCTCTCTTCGCAATAATTGCGATAGACTCATATAAATTACCGGTTTTATTTTTTATATCGGTAAGATTCTTAGTCTCAGCGGTATTACTGGTATTGGAACTAAGCTGCCTTCTTAACTTGCTCATTTTTTATAGCTTTAATATTATTTTGAGATAAATTCAAAAAATTTTCAACGTCTTTCTTTAAAGTACTATTCGGAAAGCGATCAATAAAATCGTTGCATTCGGTAATCACCTGTTCATAACGTTCTCCTTTTCTTTCGTCAATACTAAGCGCCGCATACTGATAATAAGAACGTATGATCCTGAGTTTATAAGTATCACTTTTTTCCGATTCAGGATAATTATTCATCAACGTATTATAAGCTATAGCAGATGCTTTATACTGACCGATGTTATAATATAAATCAGCATTCTTTGATTCTTTCGCTTCGAGTTTGATTCTACACTTGTCAATAATTCCTGTAGCCTCTTTAATCCTGGCCGATCCGGGATGCGAATTAATAAAGATTTGCATCAACCCCATAGTCTTATGTGTATTGGTTTGATCAAGTTCCGGTTTAGGCGACTGTTTATAATAACAAAAAGCCCTCATATAGTCCATCTCTTCAGCTTTAGCGCTGGACGGAAAGACTTCTACAAATCCTTTAAACAGATTCTCAGCATTCATAAAATCTTTAAGATAAAAACCGCAATAAGCAAATTTGTAGTAGATGTCTTCGAACCTGTCGGTTCCCTTAAAAATAGGAAATAATTCTTCGTACAGTTGTTGAGCGTAACTATAAGTTTTCTGTTCGTAGTACTTATTAGCCATCTTAAGTTTATAATCGTAGTCAGTACTTTTTTGCACTTTTGCAAATTTTGAACACGAAGATAAAAGGACGGATGTAATTATTAGTATCGATAACAATCTCATAAAACACGTATAGTTAACAGATTTGGGCAAATATGAATTGAAAATATTGCTTTACCCAATTGTCTTAGTTAATGTAAATATAAAACCCTCCATCAAGGAGGGCTTTATATTCAGACTGTTTATTAAAATTTATTTCTTCTTTCTCAAACTCGGATGAGGAGCTGGAACAGCGTTTGGAGATTCATCTGTACCGGCTTCTCTAAGGTCAACTGTATTAGCATCACCACCAGCTTCACCATATTTAAAGATAAACCTGTCATTAGAAATTCCTTCTTTTTCAACTAGGTAGTTAATAACTGTGTTGACACGATCCCAGCTTAGCTGCTGTACACTCTTACTTGATTCACCATAACCAACAACCGCCACTTTGCAGTTTGGATTATTTTTAATCGTTTCTGCAAGACTAGCCAATACCGCCTTCGCGTCGTTGCTTAGCGTAGAAGATTTAGCAGTGAATGAGATACTTGGTAAGCTGCCGAGGTTACAATTCTTAATGCCACCAGCTTTAATTAAAGAATCAAGTGTCTGGCAACAAGCAGGTTCAGGACATTTACCTACACCATCCGCATCAACTGGTTGACATTGTGTCGGTGTAATCAATTCCTTGTCTTTGTAATCAGGGACACCGTCACCATCAGTATCGCGACTTACGCCATGTGCGTCAACCGCAGCACCTTTAGGAGTGTTGGGCTCAAGATCGAATTGATCTGTTATACCATCACCATCTGCATCATCAAGCACCGGTTTTGGAAACTTCATGTGCTTAGGCTGATTTAATTCGCTGTAAGCGTAATCCAAAGGATTGATCCAATATAGTGGCTCCAGGCGTTTTGTCTGAGAACCCAAGTTGAAATTTAAACCAACAGATGCATAATTATACAGATCATTGCTACTTGTAAGTACCCGAGGAGAACCACCGGCAATGCCGGAATTCTGCCAGCGCTGGCCATCAGCCAGGTCTGTAAATGGAAGGATAACCCGGTCTTCAATTGCAAGGTTAACTCTTTTACCTAATCTGAATGCTATGCCGGCACCGAATGATGCAGTAAGCGTAAATGGCTTACCAGATAAAGTAGCTTTGTTTGCAGTTTCACCAGTTGATTCGTATGAATTATCTAATAAAGCTTTCACCGCCTTTTTAGTATCTTTTTTACTACTAAAATTATTACCGGAAATACCGGCAAAATTATACCTTGTGGTACCGTTAAGTGCGTTAACCTTTACATCATATGTACTTGCACCAAAACCTAATAAAGCATATACATCAATATTGGATTTTGCTTTATGAAAAGCGAGATTATTTAAAGATATTAAAGTTTCAAGGGAGAGATCCTGAACCTTGGTTTTGTAATTATCAAAAATGACTCCGGTATACCCCGCATCAATAAACGGCTTGCTAAAGCCACCCGATCTTGCTTGCCAGTTTATTCCTTTCGCGGTACCATAAGCATATTCGAGCCTTAAGGAGAAAACATATCCTAAAGCTTTTCTTATATGAACACCAAATCCTCCTGTTAGTGACGAAGGAACATCACCTAAAATTGTAAAAGCACCACCCTTAACTCCTATTTCCCACTGGTTTCTTGGTTTTGGAGGGAAAGGATAAGCATTATTCCTGAATTCATTGAACTGTGGGAGGTTCTTCGTAGAGTAGAAAGAAGAATCCAGGACATTATAGTTTGTCCCTACTTTGGCAGATCCATCCTGACCAAAGGATGCTACGCCCAAAAGGCATAAAATGCCAATAAAAAGAGAGTACTTTTTGTTTTCCATAATTAAATTTTGTATAAACGAAATAAGAAACCGTTAAGGATTGAAATGCAAAAATATCATTTGGTGGTTATTTACCAAATTTATTTCAACACAATGATGAATAATATGCTAATCAAAATCAATACCAAGACAGGAAATATTTAAAATCTGTTGCTTATCAAATACATTTATTCATTTATATTTTACTTTCTAAGTGTAATTTGCTTACCAATTTATAGAATGAAAATATCACAAACCATCATTAAAGAAGAACTGGAAATTTTTGAAAGCAAATTCAGAGAGTCTGTAAAAAGTAATGTATTGTTGTTAGACAGAATCATGCGTTTTATTGTTAAGCGCAAAGGGAAACAACTACGACCCATGTTTGTGTTGCTTACCGCTAAACTTTGCGGCACAATAAACGAATCAACTTACAGGGCAGCTTCATTAGTGGAGTTACTGCATACAGCCACTCTGGTTCATGATGACGTTGTGGATGAATCTATGGAAAGGAGGGGATTCTTCTCTACATATGCATTATGGAAAGCAAAGGTATCGGTATTGGTAGGCGATTACCTGCTAGCGAAAGGATTGCTTCTGTCGCTGGATAATAATGATTTCAGGATTCTTCAGATTATGTCTGAAGCCGTGCGGCTGATGAGTGAAGGTGAACTACTTCAAATAGAAAAATCAAGGTCTTTAAATCTTGATGAAGCTATTTATTTTGAAATAATTAAAAATAAAACGGCTTCATTACTTGCTTCAGCTTGTGCCGCCGGTGCTTACTCATCAACGCAAAATGAAGAAATGGCATCGGGGATGCGTTCCTTTGGTGAAAATGTTGGTATAGCCTTCCAGATAAAAGATGATCTTTTTGATTACGGTAATGATGATATTGGCAAACCTACGGGTAATGATATCCAGGAAAAAAAAATGACCCTTCCTTTAATATATACGCTGAACAAAGTAGATTCTTCTACCAAAAGAAAAATAATATATATTATTAAGAATGAGAATAAAGACAAACAAAAAGTTAAGCAGGTAATTCAGGAAGTAGTCAAAGCCGGTGGGATACAGTATACAACCAGCAAGATGTTGTATTACCGCGACGAAGCCTTAAAGGTCTTGTTCGAATTTCCTGACAATGAAGTAAGGCAGGCGCTGGAAGAACTGGTTCGTTATACTACTGACAGGAAATATTGAAAACGAGTCGGATTATCCTATAGCCTGGATTGAATCACCATATAAATGAAT
>Ga0123337_10000721_pt1 | contig 50869 bp, 47 predicted proteins | sample frozenSSSSmetaG_FD_89792 | JGI IMG/M metagenome (GOLD analysis project Ga0123337, IMG submission 89792) | Glacier valley bacterial and archeal communities from Borup Fiord, Nunavut, Canada, to study Microbial Dark Matter (Phase II) -... | ecosystem: Environmental > Aquatic > Freshwater > Ice >... | reverse complement strand
GGTGGTGGTGGGTGGGGGTGGTGGAGGGGGGGGGGGGGGGGGGGGGGGGGGGGGGGGGGGGGGGGGGGGGGGGGGGGGGGGGGGGGGGGTGGGAAAGCATGCATGTGGTGGCGGGAGAGAGAGGGGGTGGTGGGAAGTCCGGCCGCATGCGCACTTCTCGTCTGTTTTCTGAGGGAGCTTGGAGTCGTGCTCGGCGATGGTGATGCCGCTACTCGGAGAGAGAATAAGGCGCCTAATGGAATAGATTTGCCGTAGTGAAGTTGTGTATATTTTGAGTTTCTTTGCGAAATCACGTTAGTAAAGCTGATTAGTCTAGGAGCGTGCTATGGGGTGAAATCCAGATGTTGATTAAGGCGGCAGAATCGGAATACGCTCCCTGCAGAGTTGCTCTCTGCTTTCCGTGGGAAACAGCCAGGGATGGCGTCGCCGATTGTCTTCTCCGACTTGTGCCACTGCCTCACGGCGTTGGATGTTAAGTTGGAAGGAAGGGCTGTGCGAAGGCCTCGGGTCGGGGAAACTTATGGAAGTCGCGTGTATTTGGAGTATCCTCTGTTCGTGATCGTTGCCAGATGAGGGCGTGCAGGTGTTATATATTGTGTACAAAACTCCTTGCGCGTGGCATCTAGAAAGAAGGCAGGGCAGAGGTTGGCTTAGCAGGCGGGGCGGAGGGAAGAGAAAACAGTCGGAAGCAAGGCAAGGACTGTGGACTCGTGGAGACGTTACTTTTTGCGTCGCAGATTGTGAAGCTGTAATCTCTAATGAATTTTAGCAAAGAGAGCCTAAGTTGTAAGTCCTTCCATTCCCTTCCCTTGGAAGCTCTCGTCATGATATCACGGTCGAGGTTTGGAGGCGTTGGAGAGATGTCGGGGCAAAAGAAGATGGAGGGGAAAGGTGCGGGTGGAGTTCATAAATAGAGCGCACCAGGACCGAGGAGGTTTGCACGACAAGCAGCTCTCGATGAGCCTTCGATGAGCCTGCTCACTAGACTTGTGTGGGAAAGATGCCAGGTCTCCTGGAGCAAGGCAAGATGGCAGAATGGAGACGTTTTGTTGCGGGAGAAAGTGCAGAATGAGAGAGAGATTTTTCAGGCTGGGTGGCGGCAGCGAGGACGGTGACGGTGACGGTGACGGTAGTAGTCTCTGCAGTAAAGGAAGTTCACTTGAAAGTGAGAAGACTGCGAGAGGCGGGTGAGTGACTCGGCATCAAAGACTTGCGAGAGCGGAGGATCTACTGCAATCTCCGCGCTGCGATCGTGACGATCCAGGCGTGGATGTGGCGGAAAACCGCTGCGATCTATCATGTGCCTCGCAGCCTCATGTTGTAAGCTTCATACCCTGTTGGAGTAGGAACTCGCAGATCTGGGATCTTAAAGACGCGCAAAAGTCGACAGGTGAAATTCGGTTCCATTTCCCAACGACTCGAAGTTCCTTACAGATAGGATGCTCTTTTCATAATCCATCCTCCTCCCCACCTTCGAATTTCAACTCCTCCTCCGCACTCTCAAACTCCTCCCCGCCACTGCTCTCCCTGCCCTCCTCGCCATCTGTACCTCTCTCTCTACTCCTCCTCCTTCCTACTCCACCATTCCTATCACCCATCCTCCATCCCCTCTTCCTCTTCACCGCCGCCATCCACCCATCTCTATGCACGGCCCCTAGCATCTCTTCCTCCTCCGCCTCATCAAGCACCCTCTCCATCTCTTCTCTACCCATCTTATGCGCTAACTTCAGATGGCTTCTGAGGGCTTTCTGCATCTTAAACCCTTCTTCATGGCGTTTACACTCCCTCACCGGACACAATATCGCATATAACTCCAGGTCCTCTCCAGACGCCTCAGTTTCCATATCAATGCTCTGTGCGCGCGAGACACTCCGCGACCTATGCCTCGTCGACTGTGTCTTCACCGGCGACGGGGTGGCACTGGCCCTCTCCTCCGCCACCTCCTCGTCCAGCTCCTCATCGATCCCATCGCTCAAAGCACCCAAATCCGGAATCTCATCCGGCGCATACCTGACAGCCCTCCCCTCCCCACCATCCACCCCCTCAGCGAGGACTCTAAACTCCATCCCCTCCCCAAACATCTCCACACACCGTCTCGTCGCCCTCTCCACCACCTCCGCCTGAAACCCCACCAGCGCCGCGGCGCCCAGCACCTCGCTCCAGTCGCGCAGTCCAAGACGCGGGCCCTGGCCGCCGCTGCTCCCGCGCGAACTCGCCGACGCCGACCGGTGTCTGCTCACGCCGCGACTTCCTCGGGCTTTACTGCGTGATCGCGATGCCGAGCGCGAGCTGGGGCGTCTAGCGGGCGAGCTGGAGAAGGGCAGCCGCGTGTGGCTTTCCCGCGCGAGTCGGACGAGCATCTCGGCGTAGGTCTCGCCTTCGCGCGGGGTATGCACCTTCTTTTTCCTTCCGCGATTGGACTTCTTCGTCGGGCTGGCGGCTGCGAAGAGTGCTTCGGCGTCGGATGGGTACTCGATGAGTTTCCTCGGCCTCCCAATTCGCTTCGGTGATGGCGGATTCGAAGTCTCGTTGTCGACGTTATCCTCGGCCTCTGTTGTTGGCTCGGTGCCAGGTTCGCTGAGGTGCTCGTCAGCGGTGGAGAAGTTGGCGAGGGATTCGGCATCCGAGGAATCGTATCTTAGAAGGCATGCCTGTCGCGAGAGATGGAGTGCGTGGAGCAGGGAATCGAGGCGCGAGAGGGCGTGGCGGATTGTAGGGCGCAGAAGGCGGGTGGAGCGGGCGTCGTCGGCGGAGATGATGGGAGTTGAGAAGGAGGGGAGTTTGATTGAGGACTTGATAGGCGCTTCGGCGGGAGAATATTCCATGCCATCGTCTTGCTCTGCTTGTGCTTCGCCCTCCTCGGGTTGCCGCGGGGAACCGTCCTGTGAGGACTCAGACTCTGCTTCCCATTCTCTGGCCTCAAATCTCTCCTTCGCGATCTTGAGAGTGAATCCCGTTAATATCTCTTCCAATTCCCGGCTCGGTTTATATGCCTCCCTTCGTTTAAATGTGAACATCTCATCTTTATCCCCCGCCCGCTCCTCTCCAGGTCTGGGCACCAGCTCCGGTTCCAGCGGCCAGGCGGTCCATTTATCGGGCGGCACGAAGTTCTTCCCATCATCATCCTCTCCCTCCTCGATTGTGGGTCGCCATCTATTCTGGGTTTTCCCGTCAGCCTTGAGTACTCTGACGCTGCCAGCCCTCATCCCTCAGCCTCGGGGTCCCTCGACCGTTGGGAGGACTCACACACCTTACTCATCCACCCCTTTGTCCCTCTAACCAATTTTTCATCATATAGCCTCCTCTTCATCGCATGCGCATTATACAAGTGCGCCGACAAGTCCTCCGCCTGCAACTGCTTCAGCGACTCGTCCAGCACGATCTCGTCCTCGTTGAATCGGCGCCAATTTGACGCGGTGCCTTTATAGCGGCCTGGACGGGGTGCGAATGAGGCTTCTGAGTCGGAGACATCTGTTTGGTAATCTGGGCCAGAGGGCTGAGAGGACTCCATCTTACAGGATTGAGATTATGTGGAGGGTTAATAAGGAAATGGCTTCGGAGATGCTCTCGACGTATGGTTCTCATTATTCTGCCCGCCTTATCTGCCGGTTATGGTCACCGCTTTGAGCCATTCCGCTTTTCTCTCGGTTGAAGAATTTAGCGAAAGACATTCATTCACAAAGCCCCTAAAAATGCAAAACGATAATTCAGCCATTGTTGACAGACACGTTCGAAAAGGGGCATTAGTATTACATTCCATGAGAAGAGGCAAAAATATAAGATGAATGACCAGACTGGGGTTCGATCCCAGGACCTTGTCCGAACAAGTCAAGAAACATGTTAAGGACACGTGATAACCAACTACACCATCCGGCCGATTGTTGATGAAGCTCTCTTAATATGGTATATATAACGATAACTATGCAATCTTCTCCTTTCTTCGGTTGGCAGACAAGATCCATCAAAATATACTCTAAGGATCTCTCTTCTTTACACGTTTTTTTTTTAAAAAAAAAATTGAAACCTATTCTGTTATATAGCACAGTGATTTATCTCATGTCGCTGGCTCGGTCTCACGGTCTCAGGAACCAGAACAATAAAGATGAATGTGATACATGCATTTGCGTTAGTCGTGGCACCTCGCTCGAAGTTTTTCCTCAAACGATGGAAATATCAAGTCCAATCTCTCCCTTACATATAATATATCCAGTGGCAAGAGAAGCAAAGCTAGATCAATGACTGGAGATGGATTCAATTTCATAGAAATAAACAACGATGTAGTTCCAGCCTACCCAACTCACGCTCATCATAAGTCTCTCCGTCGTTCGGATCTTGCTTAATGCTAGACTTCGTTTTCTCCTACAAGCCAAGTCGCTCTTCTATCCGCCGTGCACAGAGTTACAGGAAAAATTGCGAGCATATGACGATGGCACTGACATTGATACCATCGAGTTGGCTCAAATATTGGCATTTCCTTGCAACTTTTCAGCTCTCAACTGTCCAGCTCCAAAGCCTTAGATAACTATGCTGACCATTCCCACCCACAACGCCTCTGAACAAAATCTCACAACCCATCGTAACATCAGCACCCTACTCTCTCACACCCCCCTTCCCCGCCTTCTCAATCTTCCTACGCTTCGCCCTCAGGCCCTCCGCTTCCTTCTCCTTCTCCTTATTACTATACACCATCTTCTCGAGAATCTTCCTCTTCCGTCTGCTCATCATCATCTTGCCTCTCTCCAGCTCCTCATCCTCCTCCTTCCTCGTCTTCGCCAGCTTCTTCCTTGCATCCGCCTTCGCCTTGACCTTAGGATCGACCTTCTGTTCCTTAAGCGGGACACCAGTAATCTCAGCCTCTAACTCCTTCTGGCGCTGCAGCGCTGCAGTCGTCGCCTCGTCCTCCGACTCCTGGTCATCTTCTGCGTCCGACAAGCCGCCGAAGTCCTCCTTGCCATTAACCTCTGCCTCCTCCTCGGATTCGTCCTCGGAGCCAGCTACGTCCATGCCCTCAGCAGTCTCATCAACATCAACATCCGCCTTCTCGGCCGTGATCTCTTCCTCCACATCCTCCTCGTCCTCGTCATCGCTATCCGCCTCTAACTCCTCATCCGCCCTCTCCTGCTCCGCCAACGGCGCGCTGGGATCATACTGTCCCCTAACCTTCTTGACGAACGGACTCAGATGCGGCGGCAGCTGCGCGCCCGGCGCGTACAGATCCGGACGCTTGAGCTCCTCGTCATTAACGCTATCCCAGATCCACTGCGGCTGCACATAGATGCGGCCTGGGACTCTCGCTCCCTTGACGAGCTTCTGCGCCGTCTGGTTGTCCTCCTCGCCGTCTACTTGGGGCGGAGGACGATCGACGACTTGGTGCGTGATCGAGGGGTCGAGCTCGTTGTGCGTGAATGCGCCGTCGCCGAGGACGGCGTCCCAGCCGATGCGCTTGCACCCGAAGGCGCGGAGGATGAGCTCGAGCGGCTGGCGGGGCGTCTCGCGGGAGAGGAAGAATGTGAAGTTGGAGAAGAGGGTGGAGGGGTCCGTGGCGGAGTATGATGGTTGTGGGAGGATGTCTCCGCCTGGAGCCGCTGGGACGAACTTGTCCAGACCGTCGGTTACGTTCTCCTCGTCGGCGTCTTCCATCTCGCTGTCTTTTTGTGCGGCGATTTCCTTGGCCTTCTCCTCGGGGACGTTCAATTGCGCCATGAGCTTGTCGATTTCGGCTTGGAGCTTCGCGTCTGGCTTTGCGTTTCTGGCCTCCTCGCTCGTTAAACCGAACTTGGGCTGCTCGATTGGGCCAACCGAGTTCCCTTCGATGGTGAAGGCGCCGAGCTCAGCGCCTTGATCATCACTGTCCTTGTTGAACTTTGGTGGATAGACGAGTCCAATGGATTTGTAGAGTCTGTAGTTGACAAATTTGAGAAGCGTCTGGTAGAACTCGACGAATGTGCCCATTATTCTGAAGTCGACATCGCCAGTAACACGCTGGTTGAACTTGTATGGCACCAACCAGAGAATATCCTGTCCTTGAATTGTGGCCTGGTAGTAGATACCCTTGATCGACAAGAATGACTTGCGCAAGCTGTGCGACACAATCAAATAATGCTCAAATTCCAGGCACAACCTCTCGCATCTCGCAATCATCTTCGCTGGGACACTGTCTGTGGATGGGAGATTGGCGAAGAGGAAAAGCATAGACAGGCAGTCGTCCAAATCTCTCAAAGCATCGACAAACGTTGGATAACGCTCTGTAATGATGTGATCCAAGGCGTATTTTGCCTTTCCAGTCTTCTCTGGTCTCGAGGCATTGCGCTCGAGTCTGGAAGCGTCGTGTGCATCGCCTCTTCCGAGCGCCTTTGCGATCTTCTTCTCGAGGGCCTTTTGTTCGCGGAACTTCTGGAGGAGCGGTTCGTGAAGCAGGTATTGGATGTCCTTCGTATAATAAAATGTGGTCGCCGCGCTCGATGTGCTCGATGCCTTCTTCTTATTGCGTGGCTCACGAGGATAGATTCCTTTCCAGATGCAGAGCTTGCGAAAATCCGGCAGACTGATCTGGAGCTTGCGGACTGCTTGAGTTCTCGTGATGAAGTTCTTGGCCTGGCCAGTGGTACCTGTTTAGAGATATTAGAGGATATCTTCTGATGCGAACTGAGGGCAATGTTACCCTTCTTCTTTATTCTTGCCATTGCTGCTGTGGTATATGTAGAATCGAGATGTACAAGATTCTGTGTAGTTTTCGATAAGCCCGTCTGGGACTTTTTCAAAAGTTCGCGAGGAAGAAATCGAATCCCAACTTTCTCTATCGCAAGCGCAAGCGAGTTGATTGGCTTATGAACTCACCGCCCTGCACAGACCAGGTTATGTCAATCGCGGGCTCAGGACACGACGAAATAGAGGGACGGAACAGAGGAACTCGGCCATTTTACGAATGAATATGCGCCGGCGATGATTTTGATAGCAGATTCATTTCTCATTTTCGTCCCTTCATAGATGAGCGCAATGAATGTAGACAGGCCGACTGCGGTTCTATTCGGCGCAGCGGCCGCTGTGCGCCTGCTGCTGTTTACGGCATTTCCAACCCTACCAGACACCTTGACGGGTCGAGTCGAGATATCGACGCCGGTGACCAGCTTCAAGAGATGTAAGTTGCCCGCACGATGTTGCTGTCTTCTTATTAATATTATATCAGTGCAAGAAGGGCTCTTCCTATATAACCACAATGTGTCTCCGTACGATGGCGGAGTATATCACCAGGCGCCTTTGCTTTTACCCTTCTTCTCACTCTTGCCAGACTACTCGACATGGCCTATTTTCACGAATATAATATATGTGTTGGTGGACTTGTTGAGTGCTGTGGCGCTCATGAGGATTGCAGAATCAGGAGAGTCGGTTTCATCAAAGTTATACACATCTCCCAGGAAGGACAGAAGATGGAGTAGTACACAGATTGCAGCCTTGTGAGACCCCTTTTCCTGGGACTATCCGTCGCGACATATGCTGATTGTTCTTGTCGCAGCTTTCTTTTTAATCCATTTACGATTGCGACCTGTATCGGGCGACCAACGAGCGTTTTTACGACCTGTGCAATCCTTCATGCCATCGCCAGAGCTGTTGTCGGCGCGTCATTTACGAGCATGTTTGCACTAGCATTTGCCTCATACCTATCCATGTATCCCTTGCTCTTATTGCCGCCTCTCATTCTGCTGTGTTATGACAGGCGCAGACCATCAAAGGCCTCGGAATCCACGCTCAGCTGTGTATTGGGTTCAATCACTGCTGTGGGAGGTTCCCTATATTCTATGCTCCACATGTCGTTTCTCATCACCGGTTCGTGGGAGTTTCTCTTCTCAACATACGGTGTTCAGCTCCTTTTGCCAGATCTCACGCCGAATGTTGGGCTCTGGTGGTATTTCTTCATAGAAATGTTCGACTCCTTTAGAGCCTTCTTTCTCGGTGTATTCTGGCTACACCTCTCCTCGTATGTGTGCGGTCTCACTATTCGTATCCGTCGACAGCCACTATTCGTCATCACAACTCTTCTTGGAATCTTCGCCATTTTCAAGCCATATCCTTCAATCTCGGATACCTCACTTTGGTTGGCCTTGCTGCCCCTATATCGACATGTGTTTCCTTTGATGAGATACTCTTTCCTTGCTGCATCGACCATATTATATGCAACGATGCTTGGGCCAGCGTTCTACTACCTCTGGATTTATGCTGGAAGTGGCAATGCCAATTTCTTCTATGCCATTACGCTGGTGTGGAGTTTAGGATTGAGTATCTTGGTTGCAGACAGCTTGTTCGCAGTGTTGAGGGATGAGTGGGAGGTTGAGCGGCCAGAGATGAGAGGAAAGGAAGTCAAGCAAATATGAGGGCATTACGACGGTGAAAAGTGGCTGACTTGAATAGAAATCTTGGTATATATAGCACATAGCAGATCAAGTACAATTATTATGAAACAGGAGTGGCATAATGGCTTGTATATTGTATTGTAGTGATCGTTTTGAGAATCCGAATCGCTGAGATGAATGATACTCAGAAGATATATCATTTGGATAACTAGTATACCATATCTCTTCACATCATCTCTTCACTGATGAAATTATATCCCATCTATATCCCATCTATATCCCATCGTCTGTCCCTCTCAGATACTTTTCACATGTCGGGGGATTTCAGGCGCTTAACTCGTCTAGCGTCTAGCGGATGGACTAGCCGGAAACTCTCTAACTGAGAAATGCAGCTAGGACGGATCGGTACGATATCCCTGTCAATGATCCATGATTCCAGAAATCGGGACATGCCAGACCCCATTACTGGATCTTGACGTGGAGGAGCATCTTCAACATTTCCACAACTCAAAGAAACACTCTCTTCCACAACATCTGAAACTCTGCTTTCACATACGATCTAGCTGCTATTACGTCCGACATGCTTTAACAGATTCAGTAGATGCGACATCATTCAGATGTCCGCTTCACATAATGTCCGACGCCCAGCGCCGAGCTCCTTCGAGCGTGTCTCCCGAGGCGCGACGAAGCCAGACAATGTCGACAGGTTCTACGCCCATTAGCAACAGATACAGCATGACCAGCAACGAAACCGGCGAGTCTAGCAAGCAAAGCAGCAGGCTGCAGACGCCATCTGCCGAAGACCCTGATGGGCCTTTCGATATATCGCCCGCCGAGCTTGGAAGGAACAGCCATGGGAGAGGAAGTCATAGGAGCAATAGGAGCAAGACTGGTTTCTTGCTCTCTGATCCAACCTTGTTTGAGCCACCGGCGGGTGAGAATGTAGCTCGTGGGATAGCGCAGTCGAACCCTCGACGGAAGCGTGAATCTCGGAAGGATTCCAAGGGAAAGGTCGTCGCGCGAAACCCAGAAAAGTCACATATCAGATATAAATCTTCGATGGGGCTTGGTGGTGGAGGAAGTCCCTTGGCAGGTCATGCCAGGAATGTGGAACCAGGTGAGCCTCGTGCAGATGGGATCCATGCAGAAGATGCCGCCCAGGACGCCGCAGGCAATGCGGGACAAAAAGGGCTCGATGTCGACTCGACACAAATTGTCAACCTTGCTCTGAACCTCAGCGAAAGCAGGAGGCAGGCAGCAAGAAGAGTGGTGACATCACCTTTGCCACCTACAATACCTGGCTTCGAGGAGAACTTCGCTGGCGGTAGCTTACGCCAGCATCTTCAAGGTCAGAGGAGGTCTTCGCGCAACATATCTCCGAAACCTGATAGAGGCGAGCGAAGCTTTAGCGCAGCCGCGAAAGGGTTACAATCGGAGCGGCTCAGCAGTCCATTACAGACCGCATTTAATCAAGATGGTGAATATCAGTATCAGTTTTCAGCGGCAACCCTCGATCGAGCGGAAAAGGCGAGAAATGCTATCGAGCTCATGGCTCAGTATCGACGATTACTACAGTATCTACCTCCGTTAAAACCACAAGGACTCTCTAGAACAACGACAGCTAGTCCGCCGAGCACATCTGCTGGTTCTCCGATATTTCCGATTCATAGCTTTCCATTATCACACCCTAGCACTACAACAAATAGGTCTCTTGGTCGAGCTTACAATCCACTGCAGTACATCCGTAACAGAAAAGTGCGAGCCCGCGAGCGACAGCCCATTGATGGAGAAGTCCAAGGATTCGGCAACGTTGAGAATGTGACTTCGTGGGTTGACCGTGTCGCGAAAGAGGCTCGCATTGAACGTTATGAGGCTAGCGATTGCGTAGAATTACCGCCTCTAGTAGCCGTTGACGGAGAACCTGGGTCACCGAATGCTCCTGCTGAGGCAAATTCTATCAAACCCGCAATGCCGCCTGTGAAAGTCAAGCGGCCGAGAGTCGATTGGATGATAAATGCGCCAGATATGCTAGCCGATATTGTTTGGCTCGAACAACATGATAATAAGAAATTTATTGAGGATAATCGAGAGAGGAAGATTTTCCCGCCGTCAATGAATCTCATACGAACACAAACGGCAAGGAGTGAAGAGCAACAGCAGCAGCGGCAACCTAGTCTGCAACCGGAAGTTACTCCAGAGAAACGAGAATCTCTACATGTAGACACGAAGTTGCCTGTTTTCAAGTCTCTTCGGCCCTCTGATCATCGTCCTGATATGAATAGAGTATCCAAACTTCGTCACAAACTACGTAAAGTAGCTCATGAGTTGGACAATGCTGAACAAGATGCTCACATTCTGAGAGATGACCGGTCAGATTTAGACACATCGGGAAGCGAGGATGCATTTTACGCCTCCAAGAGAAAACGCAGTGGTACTGCGGACAGTTATGATTATGATCACGATATTTTAGAGAAGCAAATGATGGACATGTTAGCAAAGGAAGCACGCGAGAAGGCACAAGATGTCTCCCAGAAACCCGAAACAGAAAGTGTACTCCCATCTATTGAAAAAACAATCTCGCCGGTAGGAGCTGAAAAGGAGCCCCAAATGGCCGCAACACCTGCGCCACAGGATCAGCCGAGCAAGTCGAAAGCCAAAAAACACCGTGGAAGTCCATCAGTAAATATTGATGACAACCGGCCTCCGTCTGGAAGAACAAGCTTGGAAGTTCCGGGTCATCGGCCCCGCCAGTCACTGGGCAGCGATTTGGATACCACAGCTCCTAACTCCCCTGAATCCAAAGCATCGAAATTATTAAATGCTCTCATCCCGAGTATCTCGATGGATCTTTCGCCACCTCCAAGTCGGCGCGATTCGCCGGTGCGCAAACCGGCGCTTCAGCGAGTTCGTTCGAAGATCAGTCATCTTCGAGACCGTAGCGTAGAGCCGGCAAAAAAAGAAGAAAACGGAAACATTGATGGCGATATCGATTCAAAGGGTCTGGAGCGCATTCCAACTAGTCCGCCAGAAAAAGTGCGTTCCCCAAGTCCAAAGAGGAAACCGAGAAGAGCAACAGAATATACCATTAAACCGCCAACAATATCAGCACTTGTCCCGTCGCGACCAAAAGATGACAGTTCATACGGCGCGCGGGTCTTCAAGAGCCGCAACCCCATTGCGCGCGTCAGCGACCTCATCTGGCGCAAAGAGGGCTCCCCAGTATCCGAAAAGCCCGAGGAGAGCCCATCCGAGTCTGACAGCGATTTCGAATCGAGCAAGGAGGACCTCCCTCCCGGCAGGGAGACCGCCGACGTCCCTTTGAGCAAACAAAGATCATTCCTCGACGAAATGCCGACCTTCACCTCGCCTTTCGAGGGTCGCGGTCGCTCCACCCGCGCCAAGAGCCCTCGCCCTCTCGCCCCGGAACAACAACCCACCCAGGCGCAACAGGACCAGGAAGAGGACCGCGAATCGCAACTGCAACGGCAGCAGGCCCTCGACCGCCTCAAACCGCCACGCATCGACATCCAGCGCCCCCCCGGCGACACCGTGCCCGAGGTCCCGCCCGCAGACACGCGCCGCCCGAGCCGCACATCCGACGTCACGGATCTCGCGTCGCGGACCTCGAGCCTGAGCCGCGTGCAGACCGCAGATGTGCGGCTGAACGAGATCCTAGGCATGCCGGGGGTGAGTCCGATGATGAAGGACTTCCTGCCCGTGACGGGGCTGGCGCTGCTCGACGGGCGGCGCAAGAGCGCCGTGGGCGAGCGGCGCTGGAGCGTGGGCGCGGAGCCAGCGGCGGCCGAGTGGGAGGGGGACAGGGTCACGAGGCGCGAGGTTGCGCGCGTGCGCGCCCTGCTGCTCAGCTCGGGGGTCAAGGCGAAGGAGATCACGCGGCGGGCGAACGAGCTGCGCGACTTCAACGACGCGCAGGGCAGGTTTGCGGACGTGGCGGAGATGGCGCGGGAGCGGGAGAATGTGGCGCCCGCACCGGTGGCGCGCGCGCAGGAGCATCGGCTCGCGGCGAGGGTGCTCGAGCAGGACATCGGGCTCTCGACGCGGGTGTGGCGGGCGTCGGCGCAGCATTTCACCGATGCGACGGTGCCGGCGCTGCTGCGGCGGATCGAGGGGCTCAAGATGCATATTGAGGGGCCCGAGGGGCTGATGCGGCTGGGGACGACGGCGGCGGATGAGGCGGATGAGCTGAGCCGCGAGGTGATGAGTAGCCAGATGCTGAAGACGAAGGCGCTGGGGGAGGCGATAGATACTTTGATGCGGCGGCGGCGGCGGCGGTTTCGGTGGTTGAGAAGGGCGGGGTGGATGGTGGTGGAGTGGGCGCTTGTGGGGGTTATGTGGTGGGTGTGGTTGGTGGTTGTGTTGCTCAGGGTGGGCATGGGGGTTGCGAAGGGCGTGCTGCGTGGGGTGAGGTGGTTGCTTTGGCTGTAGGGCCTGTGGCCTATCAGGATTTTATGGGGTCGACTTATTTGGGACCGTGGGAGCTTGCATGGTCCCAGGGCGTGCATCGAGAGGCGCTGATGTGCTAGAGTAATGTAGTAATATTAATATATAAGATGTCAAGATCAAGACCCAAGCAAGTTCGGCATCGCAAATCTAGCCGTTCGTCCCGCCGGACTCGGATGCTGCAAAGAAGCAAGAAAAATGTATTGTATTTTGCACTCTCCCCCCCTTTTCGGGGATGCATGTCCCTGTCGCCCTGACGTTTGTAGCAGCAGTAGTAGTACACCTCTATAACAGCTCCTTCTCTCCCTAACGCTCCCTGCCCGTCTGCTCTCATAAATTATACCCTTGTGTGTGCCCGCTCATTCAATCCTCTTCTTGCCCTCCTCGGCGCTCAAGAAGCGCGCCGTGCTCATGCCCCTCTCGTGTCGCGCCACCAGCACGCCGAGCAGCTTGTCCTTGCGAAGCTTGGCGACGGTGTCGTTGTAGCCTTCCGTTGCCCAGGGGCGGGGGATGAGCTTTGGCCAGTTGACCTGGTATCATTAGCTATTGTTTCATGCCTAATGCGCCCTCTGTACGGACGGGGGAAAAGGGTGGGATGGAGTTTACAAAAAGAGACAAGAGGGGCAGCACTCACATATAACATCCCGTTCCTGAAAATAAAATTACCACACCATGCGCCCACCACCATCCAAAACAAAATGAAAATCCTCAACGGCAATGTTGCGGCGTCGGGCAGCCTCCTCGTGAAAATCCCTAACAGCACAAAAAACACGCTGAACGCCAAGACATACGGGATACTCTGTATCGGCACCGGGCGGCGATCTACAAACACGCTCGTCACGCCGATGTTGCCCGTGCTGGGCAGATGCACGCCGAGGAACAGGTCGAACGCGTCCTGCTTCGGGCCATCCAGGAAATTATTCTTCGCGTAGCGCGTCACGCTGTTGCTGAGATCCTGCAGCGCGCCGGCCTTCGTGCGGTTGCCCGTGCGCGTGAAGTCCGTCTTGAGCGCGCCGGTGCCCGAGTACGACTTCGACACCACGTCGGCGTTGTCGGCCCAGATGTTGCGGAAGAGGGACTCGAAGGCCGTGTCGGCGGTGAATGTCTCGTCGCGCGGGAGCACGCCGAGGTCGTGGAGCATGCGGTTGAGTGTGTAGCGCGCGAGCATGGACTGCACGACGTTCGTGCGGTCGAGGCAGTCCATGCAGTTCGTGCGCACGACTGAGGTCTGCAGGGAACGCACATCGAGACGCCCGGAGGTGTCTGCGGGCATGTCCACGGCGCGGAAGTACGACTGTTTCTGCAGCGCCGGCTCGAGCTGGTCGAGTAGGAGCTGCGCGCGATGCCATTGTAGTCCCTTCGTCTCGTTGTGGAAATCGAAGTATACGTAATGCAGCCTATCGAATTCCTGTCTCTGGGACGTCGGCTCTACGACGTGTAATTTCTCATCGCTGAGCGAGTCAGCTTTAACGGATTCGCGCGGAGAGGAGATGAGCAGTTTGATCATCTGCTCATAGGCATCTTTGACCCGCTTCTCGCGCCCTTTTTGGTTGACGAGGTTGACGAGGTGATTGTCGCCGTAGAGACGGATTTGCTCGTCGAAGTGCGATTTGGCAGCATTGACGGCAGCCTCGACGCCCCGGATTTGGAGATTGGGTGTATAGTGGAGGGTGTTGATTTCGGCCCAGTAGACTGGCACACTGCCGCGCGTCTGTACGTATGACAGGACTTGGGCTTCTCTGCCATCGGATCCGCCGACCTTGCCATTCTGCATGCCGCCTCCACCGGCGAAGCCTCCCAAGCCAGTTCCGCTCTCGTTTATGATGACGATTTGTTCGGTTTCATTGAAATTAGAGACATTTCCTTCCTCGTCTATTCCTCTTGAGAAATATCTTGTGCCAGCACGGTGTCGTGCTCTTCGTGTAATGAGAGCCAGAGTCAGACGGATGCCCCTAATTGTAGTTGGTGCAATCTCCAACATGCCAAACATCACCGGCAGAATGTATGGATCCGCTGCCGGTTGCTGGCCATGCTGTTGCCTGCTGCCAGACGTGCGGAAATCAATCAGGTCGGACTGAATGAACTTGTTCCAGAAGAACCTATCGTCGGCCCTCATCCATAATGGCTGGCTCTGGTCGATCTGAGCTTGACGCTGGAAGGTGTTCGTCAAGTCGGAGGAATATGAGAAGTACATGGGGCTCGACTTGATGAAGCCCTTGAGCAGTGTGAGGTAGATGTCTTCGTCATTGTCGTGGAGGGGTCTCTCTCGGAGCGGGAGGAACTCGGTCGCGATAACCTTGTATACCATGTGTCCCTTCAGCCGTCCCATGGGCTGTGCTTTCGTGATTATAATGATATATTTGTCTTATATTGAATTAGCCATATTCGCATGTGAGAAGTGGTCGAAGTGGCACAACTGACCCAGCCGCAACCTGATCATTCCGAGGATACCAGCAATACTGGAGACACGCTTTCCACCCAAGGGCTTGCCATCGTTCAGGCTGATGTCGCCAGACGGACGGTCTACAACCAGAGTTGGCACTGAGGGCGAAGATGGTGATGTGAAGGCATAATGGGATGCAGAAGCGTGGACATTGATGTCCCGGAAGGGCTGGCTGGGCATGATTACAGGCCAAATATGAGAGTTGTCGAGCTTTGGTAGAGAATAACTCGGCGTCTATTTATTGGCTTGCATACCAAAGATCATGAAGCTGTGAAAGATGAAGATGCTCTGTCCAGCTGTCTGTATAGATGACCGTCTAGCTCTCACAGTTGGCCACAGTGGTAGAGGGATGTGATTGTGTTGACATTTCGAGGGGCAGGTAATCACCGAAACCTTGGTGTTGTTAGTGTTGGCTGGTATCTGTGGAATTCGCGATTACGCAGATGGCGTGGCCCAGTTGCACGTGACAGTGCCACGTGATCCGGCCCCTCAGTGATCCGCCGCAATCAGAGAGAGAGAGGAGCGCTCTGGACAATCAGTCAGGCCGGCCGCCCTGTGCACTTCCAAGCCGTCGTCACCTTGACCTTGACCTTCACCTTCACCTTCACCTTCACCTCCGTCCTCATCCTCTCACATCCACACTACCAACTTAACCACCACCACTACCACCACCACCACAACAACAACAACGACAACGACAACGACGAAGGGCCACCGCTGCGATAATATCAAACACCACTGAACATCACTAGATCTTCACGCAGAGACCATAGCGACGACATTGAGCTTCACAAACTTCTCGACATAACTGTCTTCGAGCACATCAGTATTATACCCTTTCCCCCAGCTCTCGACAATACAACCCTCGCCCTCCTCTCAACATGGCTACACGAGGCCCGGCAGGCGCCAGAGCGACCAACTCGAGGTTTGCGCAATTCAAGCTCGTGCTTCTGGGTATGTTGAATCCAGCACCCTCACCCTCACCCTCACCCTCACCCTCACCCTACATTGAAGCCATTGCTGATAGTCATCCAGGAGAGTCCGCTGTCGGAAAGGTATGATGCTCAGTGCTTGACACTCCAGTCGCCCTCTGCTAACGTTCCATTCACAGAGCTCTTTAGTTCTCCGTTTCGTCAAGGTATGGATTCCTGCTGCTCTCATCAGGTACATCCTTTCCACTGTCCTCTGACTAACGCCTCCCCCAGGATCAATTCGATGATTACCGGGAATCAACAATCGGGGCGGCTTTCTTGACACAGACGATATCGCTAGATGAGAATACCACGGTGAAGTTTGAGATCTGGGATACTGCTGGACAGGAGAGATACAAGTCGTTGGCACCGATGTACTACAGAAACGCAAACTGCGCCGTCGTGGTTTACGACATTACACAAGCTGTGAGTGCTGCTTGGTGATGAGGGACTCGGCATAGCAGCTGACAGATTCGTGCAGTCTTCACTCGATAAAGCAAAGGCGTGGGTCAAGGAGCTACAGAGACAGGCGAATGAGAACATCATCATTGCCCTTGCCGGCAACAAGTTGGATCTCGTCACCGATCAACCAGACAAGCGTGCTATCCAAACTGCGGATGCTGAGGCGTATGCCAAGGAGGCTGGCCTTCTTTTCTTCGAGACCTCAGCAAAGACATCAGAGAACGTCAGGGAACTGTTCACGGCGATCGCGAAGAAGCTTCCACTTGACCAGGCCGGACCTCGGAATCCACGCGCGGGCCCGAGACCAGGAGTTGATCTTCGCCCCGAATCCGCCAATACCCAGGGCGGAGGAGCATGTGCTTGCTGAGCGCTGTTGTATGTTAATGATGGTTTAATGGGATGGCTGGTGATGGATATTGCATATCGTCTGGAGATGGGAATGCTTGGCGGATTTCTCGATACCTCCCAGCCTGCCTGACGCTCTGAACTGTGTCGTGAGAAGATAGCGGTGATTCGCATTTGGTATGCTTCTATAGGACTAGCCTTTTTAATACCTTGACCTCTCCTTTAGTTTGTTAGGCAGAGTCCTCGGTCCTGGACTCCTTCGCAGCTGCGAAAGATGAGTTGTTTTGCGCTGTTGCTTGGCGGCATATGGGATGTAGAAATGCGATAGAACTCCTTCATAGGACTTGATTTTCTGATCCGGTAGTGCATCATGAAGTCGACATATTATTTGGCACATGAGCGAGTGATACTGTGATTTTGACCTCGGAAGTCGTAAATGATGCATGTACATAGCCGTCTTTTGGGGGCTGTTTGATGCGGCCGCTTGGAACCGGATCGCGAATGCTTGGCGTTCCGGCAGCTTCCTGAGCTTCATTCAAGAAACGTCGGCCAGCTTTTCTCCCAGGCCACGCGAGTCATTATCAACACCTCCACACATCACTTCCGCGCAACGCAGGACGTCATGCTGCGAGCCTCTCTCAGGACGTCGAGATCTCTCGGCAATGGCTCTATTGCGGCCACTGCTGGGCGTCAATGGCTCGTCGCGCAAGCCGGCAACGGCCGCGCTGTGACCGTATGATATTCCCATCATATCTGCTCGGAGAGTTGATTGTTGTGAAGATACTGACATTGTCTACAGAGGAGCTTTGCCGACATTAAGAAGCCGAGCATCAACGACCCCGAGCCAGTCATTCTTCCAGGCTCAGAGAGCACCACGCAGTCAAAAGTTCCTCCTCCACCAGGCCCAGTAGCGACTACAATCAACGCTACCACTCCCCCTTCACCGACTACAGATTCGAAATTGACTCGCAACGTCCCTCTCACACCGCCAGCTGCACCAAGCAAGATACAGACTTCTCCCCCGACGTCATTGGGCTCTGCTCCACCATCCGGGCCTTCTGCCGGCACATCGACTCTTCCACCACCACCTCCCCCGAGAAAGCCACGCAGGATAATCCGCAAGCTGTTCGCTACGCTTCTGTTCCTCACCCTTGCTGGTTTCGGCGGCGGTGTCTACTACTCGAGGATCAACGACAACTTCCATGACTTCTTCACCGAGTACGTGCCATTCGGCGAGGAGGCCGTCCTCTTCCTCGAGGAACGCGCGTTCCGCAAGCGTTTCCCGGTCATCAGCAGCAAGCCAAGAGGCAGAGATACGGGAGACCGGGTCACCATTCCTAGCTCGAGCGGGGTTTCGTGGAAGGTGACGGAGGAGAAGCCAGCAGCTCCGGTGAGGACGGCGCCGTCACCACCTGAGTCTGTGACGCATCCTGAAGAGTCATCACAGAAGGAGAAGGTAGCAGCTGTTCAAGGAATTAAGAAAGTAGAGGCACCAGTGACTCCAGAACCCGCAATCATTCCGGCTCCTATTCCAGTAAGCTCTAAGGCTCCTGAGCCAAAGGCCGTGGAAGAGGCAGCACCGGAACCCGTAGTCGCTCCACCGGCAAAACTTCCAGAGGTCAATGAGCCTTCCGTCTTCACCGTATACATTGAGAGGATCGATCCCATCAACATCAAAAATGCCGAGGATCCTGTTGTTCAAGATCTCGTCAAGATCATGAACGACATCATCTTGGTTGTTAACGCTGATAAGGCCGGCAACAAGTTCTCTCCTGTCATCAAGAGCGCCAAGTCCGAACTTGCTAAGGTCGGAGACAAGATCCAGGCCTTGAAGGCTACTGCGCTCAAGGAGGCCGACCAAAAGGTCAAGGATTCCCATGAGGACTTCGACCGTGCCGCCAAGGAGCTCATCCGCCGTCTGGAGGGTGAGATGCACCAGCAGGAGGCAAGGTGGAAGGACGAGTACGAGGAGGAGCGCGCAAAGCTTCAACAGAACTACGAGCAGAGACTCAGGGCGGAGATCGAGCGTGCTAAGGACGTCAACGAGCAGCGTCTGCGCAACGAGCTTCTTGAGCAGGCTGTGGAGATGAAGCGCAAGTTCGTCGCCGACGTCAAGGACAGAGTTGAAGAGGAGCGTAACAGCCGCCTCGGAAAGCTCTCGGATCTGTCAAAGACTGTCGACGATCTCGAGAAGCTCACCAGCGACTGGAGCTCTGTGGTCGACACCAACCTCAAGACACAACACCTGCATGTTGCGGTTGAGACTGTCAGAGCCAGCTTGGAAAACGCATCCTCGCCAAAGCCCTTCGTTCGCGAACTCGCAGCGCTCAAGGAGATTGCTGCTGACGACCCAGTTGTCGATGCGGCTATTGCTTCCATCAACCCGATCGCGTACCAGCGTGGCATTCCTACCTCCGCTCAGCTCATCGATCGGTTCCGTCGCGTGGCAGGAGAGGTGCGCAAGGCATCCCTGCTTCCAGAGGAGGCTGGCGTCGCCAGCCATGCTTCGAGCTACGTCTTGAGCAAGCTCCTGTTCAAGAAGAAGGGCTTGGCTACCGGCAACGATGTCGAGAGCATCTTGACGAGAACGGAGACGTTCCTTGAGGAGGGCAACTTGGACGAGGCTGCACGGGAGATGAATGGGCTGACTGGGTGGGCGAAGACACTGAGCAAGGACTGGCTAGGGGAGGTCCGCAAGGTTTTGGAGGTACAGCAGGCGCTCGACGTGAGTACATCCTATGATTTATTGATGGGAGCAGTTACTGATCTCAGCACAGGTTATTGCCACGGAGGCGAGACTTCAGAGCTTAAGAGTGGACTAGACGGCATTTCATTTGTTGGTCAACGGCATCGCCGCATCGGAGGAGCTTGTGCAGAGACAAGCACAGGCTGACATGCTTGTACAAAGATTAGAAATGTACAAATATTTAAAATAAAGCGTTTTGAGACGTCTTCTGATGAGAACACATAAATCCTAAATCATAAATAGATTGGGTGATGGTGATGCTTCCTCAGTTCTCATATTTGACGGCTGTGTATCTGCTCTGCGGCTCAAAGCTTGCAGCTTGCAAGTGCTAGTGCAAGGCTGAGAAGCGAGGCTCAATCTAATCTCATCATCGCAATCGTCGCATCGTCGCATCGTCGCATCTTCCTTTCCGCGAGCGTATACGAGGAAAGTGTATCGGATGTCCATTGAACCTTATTCGGAGAGGACAGCACTTCCCTCCTGAATCTGCCTTTCTGCCCCTTCTGCCCTTGATGCTTCCTCGTCCTAGCTCGACCCGACCATTTCTACAAATACTCGCGCTCACCAGAGCTGGAGCTGCGCCATTGCAACATCCGCCCACAAATTCTCGAGCTCTTCGGTCTGCCTCGCCCAACTCAATCACAACAAGAACAACAAGAACAACCATTGCGACGATTCCGGCATTGCCATTGCCAATATCGCACTCAATTTATACAGTCAGAGCTCGTGCGCATGCCATCGTCGTCCCATTTCTTCAACTCGGAAACAAGACCTCACTCCATTCCTCCGCAACAGCTACAGCAACAGCAACAGCATCGACCACGAAGATGGCCGACCAGCGGACATACCAGCAGGCGCTGGCCCAGCTCGAGCAGCTCCAGTCGAACCAGACCGTCGTGTCGATGGTGTCGAACGCAAGCGCAAGCGGCAGAGACCCGAACCTCGACGCGATGCCGGAGATGCTCGACTGGGTCAAGAAGGCTGCGTACTCGGTCGAGGACTTCAACAAGCTCCGCGTCATCCACGTCGCCGGCACCAAGGGCAAAGGCAGCGTCTGCGCCATGATCGACTCGATCCTGAACGAGTACGTTGCTGCTCAGAAGGCGGCGAGCTTGGCTGCAGGTCAGCCTGGAGGCTTGGTTGCAAGTCCCTATCCCGACCAGAACGAGAAGAAGCTGGGAAGAGTCGGACTCTACACCAGTCCCCATCTTAGAAGCCCCAGAGAGCGCATTCGCCTGGACGGACAGCCCATCTCGCAGCTTCTGTTTGCAAAGTACTTCTTTGAGCTGTGGGATGCCTTTTCTAACTCTGCAGCTGCTCAGAATCATCCTGATCCGAGGAGTGCGGCCACGAAGCCAGCATACTTCCGCTATCTCACAATCATGGCTCTCCACGTCTTCATGAGAGAGAACGTAGAGACAGCGATCATAGAATGCGGCATTGGTGGTGAATATGACAGCACGAATATTCTGCAGAAACAGGCCGTGACGGTATCCGTCATTACAAAGCTGGGCATCGACCATGTGCCCATGCTGGGCAACACTCTCGATAGGATCGCTTGGCATAAGGCGGGCATCATGAAGGCGGGCGTCCATTGCTTCACGCCGCCCCAGGCCGAGGAGGCCATGACAGTCCTCAAACGCAGAGCAGGCGAGACAGGCGCCTGGCTCATGGTCGTAAACCGAAGGTCCCAAATTGAAAGCGGAGAGTGCAAGCTGAAGCTCGAGGGGGATTTCCAAAAGGACAATGCCAGCCTGGCCATAGTAGCTGCCGCTCGTCATCTCAAGGAAATCGGGTTTGGAGACGTCTTTGCTCCCACAAGTCTTCCGGCCACTATGAAGAGTGGCCTCGACAAGGTCCAGTGGGAGGGAAGGTGCCAAGTCAAAAAGGAGAGGAATATAGAATGGTATATCGATGGCGCGCACACGCCAGACAGCATCTACGAGGCGGCCAAGTGGTTCACCGAGAAATGGAATGCGAACGGCAGATTCCCCGCAATGCTGATCTTCAACTCGCAACTCCGCGACGCGCCCCAGTTGGCCCGAGTCCTGAGCGAGAGTCTGGACCAGCTTACCGGCAGGGAGAGGGTCTTCCAGATCGCAGCTTTTGTGGCTAATACGGCGTTTACTCGCGATATTGTGAAGCCGTATCCCGACCTGCAGCTGCAGCGCGAGACGGCCGAGGCGTGGACGCAGCTTGGTGGGAGCGCGCAGACTACGGTGTACGGAAGCATCGAAGGGGCTGTTGAGGAGGCGAGGCAGATTGCCAGGACTCGCTATCCGCAGCCCTTTCAGGTGCTGATTACGGGCAGTCTGCATCTTGCCGGTGGCTTCCTGAAGGTGATAGGGGGCAATAATGCAGAAGAACTATAGGCCGCGCCATGCGGCCCAAGTATTGTTATCCTTCATTCTTTACATGCGATTATTAAGTACTTCAGCGAATTTCTTCAACATTACATCACCGGGCACTACTTATTTACAGAACGACTCCGGCATCATCGGACGACGCCATATCTTATCAGGCCCATCACGGCCCCAAGAATAATCGCCATCGGCGGATTCAGCCCAAACCAATAACCACCCACGTAACTCGTCGCCGTCACGACAACCCACCACGGATCATTGCCCAAGCTTTGGCCGGACTCGGACCCGACATCCAGGAACCCAATCTGCCACAGCCGATACACCGCCGTATAGATCAGACCCACGGCCGCAGCATTAATACCCCTCAGCGCAGACCTCACCCATCGCTTCCCCCTCAATGCACTCCACAGCCCCATCTCGCCGTGCACCGTGGCCAGGCCGGGGATAAAGATGCCCAAGTACCCCAGGACGGCGCCGGCGGCGCTCGGAAAGCCGGCATTGATCGCAGTCAGACTGCCGAGATAGACGGCGAAGTTGAAGTTCGGGCCGGGGAAGGCCTGGATGATGGCGAGGCCGATGAGGAAGTCGCGGGGGGAGACCCAGTTCTCGGCGACGATGTACTCGCGGAGGAGCGGGATGACGACGGGGCCGCCGCCGAAGATGATGGTGCCGGCGAGGTAGAGGTTCGAGAAGAGGCGGTAGAGCAGGGGCGGGGCGGTGAGGGTGCCGCGCAGGACCATGATTATGATAAAGGAGATGAAGAAGCAGATTATTATTGCCGTGCCTGCCTGCCAGCTGACAGTGATGCGGCGTGACGTGGGGATGATGCGTGCTTCCGAGTCCTGTGATGTGACGGGGAGGGCGGAGGCGGGGGGCGAGGTCTTTTCCGAGGCTGTTGGCGGCGATGGGGTTGCGCCGCGGTTCGTGAGTCCGTCGTCTCCTTCTCTCGCGTTTCCAGGCTCTGGAAGCTGTGTGCTGTCTCCTCTCGTCTCGCCGTCCTCCCCTCTCCGCTCCCCCAACTCCACACCGGCCTCCCGTCCCTCACTCTCTGCCTTCCCCTTCCGCACCCTCGTATACACGCCCGTAGCCCACCTCCCGAGCGGATGCAGCCACCTGAAGTCCCAGACGACGATGCCGACGCCGGCGGCGAACATGAGCACGGGGAAGTACCAGAGGGCGTTGTAGAGCATGCCGGCCGTGGCGCCGAGGAAGACGAGGACGCGCGTGGGGCGGTCGGTGATGGCCTTCTGGCTGAGCTGGACGGCGGCGAGGAGGATGATGCCGACGACGGCGGCGTTGAGGCCGGAGAGGAGGGCGTCCACGGCCGGGTGCAGCGGCGGGGTGATGGTGGCGATGCCGAGGGAGAGGGCGTAGGTCGCGATGGCGGCGGGGAGCGACCAGACGAGGAAGGCGAGGACGGCGGAGAGGAAGCCGCTGTGCAGGAGGTAGATGCAGTAGAGCATCTTTGTGCTGCCGGGGCCGGAGAAGGCCTGGCAGATGGCGAAGATCTCTTGGTACTGTGGGGGGGTTAGGTGATGGGCTTGCTGGAGGGGGTTGCTGGAGATAGATGGAGGGGGAAGGGGGAGGGGGTGGGGGAAGGGAGGCCTTACCATCTGCTCATCCAGCCATCCTAGTTTCGTGACGAATTTGTCGTGCAGCTGTGACAGATATCGGCATCAGCTCGTCTCCTCTCCTCTCCTCTCTGGCAATTGGGGGGGGGGATTGGGAATGGGGAGGACGCAGGGCGCAGGACGCAGGACGCACGATCTTGAAATGCACGGGCGGCCCGCCGAAGGACGTGAAGCCCAGGTACCAGGACTCGGCGACGACGTCGCGGAGGGTGCGCCATGCGGCGTGCAGGTGGCGGTGCGCGGACGAGGTGGCGCCGACGGCCATTTGCGGCGTCTTTCTGCGACGGCGACGGCGACGGCGAGGTTGGGATTTGTGAAGGTTTTTTTTTTTTCTTGCCTCAATTATTTGGGATGCGATGGGATGCGATTTTGGGGATTTGTAGTTGATGGAGATGGAGATTGGGGATTGGGGATGCATGACGCTGCGGGGATGTGATTGGTGGGGGGCTGTTGCATTGGGGGGAGGGGGGGGGGCACGTGGGGAAGGATGAGGGGCGGGTGGTGGTTTGACTCCAGGTTTTGGAATTTAAATGGAAATAGAAAAAAAAGAAACAAAAAATTATAATCAGCAAATACTTGGCTTTTTAACTTAAGGGGAATTCGTGGCAACTTAGCAGCTGCAGCAGCTATTAGAAGGTATTATGTATACAGTATTTATATTTCAGATTAATTAAAAGTAAAAATATCGATGTCTATAGATCTGTTGTGAAAACCGTATTAAAACCCCCCCCCGGAGAAGGAATATGTAGTTTATTTTTTTAAAGGAAATACGGCTCATTAGATATAATTACCTGTTTATAAATACAGCACTCCTTAATGCGTAAAATAAATCCCTTGATAAATCCTGAAATCCATTATATCCTCGAAATGTCTTATTCTCCTCGAATACTGGAATATGTGGACGAGTCTGACATCGGATTATCGTAAACCCGAAAGACCCGAATTTCGTCCTTCAGTCTTATATCACATTTCGCTCCCCCGCCATCGCGGTCATCATGAGCGGGAATGAGAAGTTCATTGTCTTGGACTATCCGTCCTCTAACCTCTATATCTAAATCTTTCCAGTTTCCAAAATCCCCTTCGTCTTCGCCTTTCCAATTTTTCTCCCGAACTTACAAAGTCATGGCGTCCCGGTCCCGGACCTATGATGTGAGATCTCCCACCCTGCTCTCCATCCCATCCTAACACCATCAGGACGCGCTCGACTGCCTAAACAGCCTCCAAACCCAATTCAAAATCGTCGAGCAACGCCGCGCCGCCGGCATGAAGCCCGGCCCCGCCCACTACGAAAACACTCTCTCCGCCTTGAAGCGCATCGGCTACACCGTACCTCCCCCTCCCTCCCCCCTCCTCATCCCCCTTTCTAACAACCCCTAGCCACGTGACCTCGCCCGCCTCAACATCGTCCACGTCGCCGGCACCAAGGGCAAAGGCACAACCTGCGCCTACGTCTCCTCGATCCTCTCGTCCTACCGCGCCTCGCGCTCGCTCCCGCGCAAGACCGGCCTCTTCACCTCGCCCCACCTCGTCTCCGTGCGCGAGCGCATCCGCATCGACGCCGCGCCCCTCTCCACCGCGCTCTTCACGCGCTACTTCTTCGACGTGTGGGACGCGCTGGGCCTGTCCGCGGACGACGAGTCGGGCGTGCACACGGACCGGCCGCCGTATTTCCGCTTCCTGACGCTGATGAGCTTCCACGTCTTTCTGAGCGAGGGCGTCGATGCGGCCGTCTACGAGGTCGGCGTTGGCGGCGAGTACGACTCGACGAATGTCATTGCGCAGCCGGCGGCCGTCGGCATCTCGAGGCTGGGCATCGATCATGTGCTGACGTTGGGATCCACGATCGAGGAGATCGCGTGGCACAAGGCGGGCATCCTGAAGGCCGGCAGTCCGGCGTTCTCGGTGGAGCAGGTCCCTGCGGCGATGGAGGTGGTGAGGAGCCGAGCCGCGGAGAAGGGCGTGCAGCTGCGGGTCGTGGGCGTCGACAGGCGGCTGCAGGGCGTGAAGATCAAGCCGGACGCGGACTTCCAGAAGCGGAACGCGAGCCTGGCGATCGCGCTCGCGGAGGCCGTGATGGAGAAGCTGGACCCGAAGTTCGAGATGCCGCCGGACGCGCTGCCGCAGGAGTTCGTGGATGGGCTGGAGCAGGTCGTGTGGCGCGGCAGGTGCGAGACCAAGGTCGAGGGCAACATCCGCTGGTTCCTCGACGGCGCGCACACGGCCGACAGCCTCAAGGTGTCGGCGCAGTGGTTCGGGCTCGAGAGCGCGCCGCTCCCCGGAAAGCGCGTGTTGATCTTCAACCAGCAGGGCCGGGACGAGGCGGTGAGCTTGCTGGAGATATTGTACCAGGGCATCAGGGAGCAGGGGCTGGTGAGGTTTGATCATGTGGTGTTCTGCACGAATATCACGTATGCCGAGAAGGGGTACAAGAAGGATATGCTGAATGTGGGGTATGACCCAGACGCGATCAAAGGGATGACGATGCAGAAGCTGTTCATGGAGAAATGGACGGAACTCGATCCGGGGGCGAAAGTGTCGCTTAGTCCGAGCATTGAGGGGGCGCTGGAGTATGTGAAGACGCTGGCGGGACAGGAGAAGGAGGTTCAGGCGCTCATTACTGGGAGCTTGCATTTGGTTGGGGGTGCACTGGGCTTGTTGGATGGGGCGGATGCGTTGTAAGATATACCATGAGGATTGCATGAGGAGAAGGAGTTAGGAGGCATGGGGGAAAACAGAGGGTAGAGTATTAGCCACTGTATCAACACATAGGCATAGCAAGGCGGGAGGCGCAGAACAGCAGCCAAAAAATGAAACGATCAAGACCACCGCTTTGCCTCCTCTTCACATCTCTATGAGCATAGAACATCCTTTGACATGCGTGCCACTGAGTTCGCACGATCTTCACTCTCCACATACATATTTCATTACTAAAGTACACTCCAAAGACTCAACCGCAACGCAGGAGTCACGCTATACAACAACGTAAAAACATCCCATCTCCCCGCCTCACGGCATCTACGCGCGCCGTCTCGTCGTCGGGCTCTTGCTCTTGCTCTTCGGCGACGCCTTCGCCTGCGCACCCTTGCTCGTGGCCGCCACCGGCTTCTGCGTCTGCTTCTGCTTCGGCTGCGCCCGCGCGCCCGCGCCCGGCGCCGCGTTCCAGTAATACACCATCTGCGCGGCCAGGACGGCGTTGAGCGCGAAGCCCGCCACGAAGCCGTACAGGATCAGCTTGTCGTCGACCTCCTGCAGGGTCGTGAAGATGCGCGACAGCGAGCCGGCGAGGTAGTTGAAGACCTGCGTCTGCGGGTCAGCACGGCTGCAGGTGTGGAGGGGGGTGAGAGGGGGAAGGGGGAAGGGGAGGACGTACGGCAAAAGCACTCAGCTGCCCCGTCGACCCGGCCTGCCACACCGCCGCAATCTGCGGCACCTTGCTCGCGACGCCGAGCACGCCCGCGCCGGCCTGGAGATAGCTCAGCGTCTTCATGTCGACGAGCTGGTCGCTGAACAGGGCGGCGCCGGCGACGGCGAGGGCAGCGACGAAGGCGGCGGCCGCTGCGGCCTGGCCGCTGTAGCGCAGCACCAGCACGGCGATGACGACGTTCTGGGCCATGATCAGGGCGGTCTCGCCGAAGGTGCTGAAGGGGAAGCCCGAGCGGACGTTGTAGGCGAGGCCGACGAGGTAGGCGGTCGTCTCGAGGAGGTAGCTGAGGAAGGAGACGCCGGAGGCGGAGCGCGAGGAGAGCAGCTTGAGGATCTGCGGCACCTTGACGATGGAGGAGGCCGCGATGATGCCGATGCCCAGGCATTTGGAGATGGCGAGCTTGACGCAGGCGGTGGAGCTGGGGTCGATGTCCAGCAGGAGGGTCTGGTAGCATTCAGGGCCCAGGAGGGAGATTCCGAGGTCGCGGATCGGGGTCGGGAGGTTGTGGGTTAGCGGCTGGAGGAGGGGGCGGAGGGTGTCCATTGTGAGTGAGATGGTGAGTTAAGGAGAGAACGGAGATGTGTGGTGGTGGAGAGCTGGGTGCGAGATGTAGAGCAGAGGTTGAAAGGTTTGAAAGATTAGAAAGGCCAGACTCCGCAAGGCTACAGATGACAGATGGTACATACATATTATTCAAATATTGCGCTAGGCGTTAATCGGAACCCAAATATACAGCACACAGTACATAATAATGCTAAGACTGCAACAATATATTATATATTAAATATAAATTAATGCAAGAGGGAAACAATCATAAACCATAGTCACTAACTCTTAATTGAAGACAAGAGCCACCGTAAGTTTACACCAGAAAAAATGATTGTCATAAATACTCGTAGCAGTCATGCTTGCTGAACAACAGCCCTCGGAACCTGAACATGAACATCCAACACCTTACTCCACAAGAATCCCCACAACTCCCAATACTTCCAGATCCTCCAAATCACGAATGATCAATACAAGGGCACCACAGTTATTTCCTCCCTCTCGCCAACAAGCGTCCGTCCAACTCCTTCACCACATCCATCCAGCTTCTCCCGTCACTGACCCCTTTCCCAAGGAACCTGGTCATGCTATCCTCGTTAAACCGCTCTCCATACACAACCTTGGCTTCCGGCTTGACTTCCACCTTCAGACCGCCCTCTCCATTCCCCGTGCTAACATGATAGCTGATCTCCACTTTACTCTGCAGCGGCACCAGCAGCATCATCGCCCGGACCACGATGCTCACATCGCTCGTCTTCGCCACTTCCGTGGGGTAGCCACGAGTCAATGCCTTGATATCCTCCACAGTCGCAAGACTCGTTTCCCAGCCCGAGCTAATCGCGTCGAGCAGCTGCTTCACGGTCGTCTCAGACTGCGGCATGGCTCGGATGCCATCGCGGATACTGTCCACAAAGAATGCCTTCTCCGGCGTCAAAGGAAGAGGATTGCGCTCGCGGTTCGCGGCGATGTACCAGAGATCAATCCGCGAGTTGCCGCCTGCAGAAGCACCCAACTCTTTTCCCTTCGACTTGAACGATGAGGCGTCAAATACTAACTCCAGATCGCCACGGAGGGAAAGCGAGATTGTAGTTCCTGAGACGCCAGTAACCGTCCATCCATACTTCTCCTCTAGCGCATCAACCTTCGCCTTCAGCGCCGCGATCTCCGTGCCCGTCCATCCTCGGCATTCCTCTCGGATCTTCTCCGCTTCCCGGATGTCGTCCAGACAGGCCTGCTTCTTCTCCGTCCCGGCCTTGAAGTTGTTTTCCTTGTCTTCGATTTGGTTGCGCAGCTCCTGGATCATGGCTTTCTTTGTGGCGATGTCCATATCCAGAGCGACGAGACATTCTCTTGCTTCGGCGAGGTCTTCTTGGTTGCAGTTTGCAATCGCTTCTGCCGCAGTTTGCAGCTCTGCTTCCTCTTGGAATAGGGCCTCGTATTGCTGTTGGAGAGAAGGCAGCATGGAGTCCAGTAGTTCCTGCTGATGAGCCAAGATCTCTGAGTCGGAGGCCATGCCCTCTGCAATTTTGATCAAGCCATCTCGGAGACCATCGAGTAGCTTCATCCGCCACTCATACCACATCCCCCTACTGACGAGTCTGGAATGCGTCTTCATGTTCTTGAACTGATTGTCCATCACAGTCTTCAAATCACCTGTGGCAGAAATATATTCCTGGAAGAGTGGGGGATTTTCATCAAAGGTTTCTGTTTCAATGACACGAACCACCTTCCGGCCTTCCGAGATGTACTTCTTGAGCTCATGGCAAGACTGTAACATGTTAGCGATGATGTATTTTCAATGTTAGGCAGATAGGATACTTACATGTTGGAAGAGTTCAAGCATGGGAAGAGTGCAGGCGCCTGCCACGACACAGCTTTCGAGCGATCCATCGTTCTTGCCGTTTTCCTTATCTGAAGTATTCTTGCCAAGGGTTCCAGGGGCAACAGTATGTCTTCGTTTTGTAGTAGTCAATTCCATAAAGCGAATGCTGGTTAAGTTAAGGAAATCCTGAAGTTGCATGCGATCTTGAGCCTTGTCCTCCTCCATAATGATTGACACATTCTGAGTTGGATTGGCCTCGAACGGAATAGCTTTCTCCGCGCCAGGAAGAGTTTCAGCATCCTTAAATCGGCCTTGTCCTCTTGGAGTAGTGATTATCGCGTCCTTGACTGGTGAAGGAGCTGCCGTAGGTGTGATGGCATTTCCGCTTGCAGCTTCCAAGCTTCGACGGGTTGCACGAGTTATGCGGCCTGTTGTCTCCTCTTTGGATGGAGGAGCGTTCAGCTTCACTTTTTTGACAGGACTACCCTGGAAGTTTTTCAATCTCTTTGTGCCGCCTTCTTCATCATCATCGTCATCTTCGTCCAGCTCTACAGGCCGCTTGCCAAGAAGTCCCTTAGCTGCTCCGACATGCAAACTCTTGCGACCCTTCAACGGCCGCTTCTTCGGAGTAAGGCTCTCGATCATCTCTTTGAGGTTAATTGTCGCATCCTTTTCCCCTTCACCTTGGTCGGCTTCTCGTTCCATGATTTTTCGTCCATCTTCGCGAAGTTTCTCTTCCTCCCGCTCCTTATTCACTTCTTGTTCAATTGCCTCAACATCATCAAAGCGTATCACACGAGCGGCATTTCCTATCTGACTTGGTTGGAATGCTGATGCCAGTTCACCGATTGATCTTCGACGGTCAAGAATGGCAGCGAGGCGAGGAGATCCCAGACCCGTCTTGTCAATCCCAACACCCGAAGACCGTCTCCTTTCAGGTTTGAGAACTATACTTGGAGTAGCGGCACCAGTATCTCTGTCTTTTTGGAATAGCTTGTTAGGAGTAGCTAACTTTTTGTTCGGCGTTGACTTAGGTGTGGTTTTGGCAGCTTTAATTTCTTCCGCGAATAGTCTTTGTGGTGAACCTGTGCGCATGGAAACATTCTTTGATGGAGGAGTTTTGCCGGGAGTTGTGGGGCGGATTGGCTGGGGCGTAAGCTGCTTAGAGGGAGTTGCTGGTTTTATGAGAGGACTCAAAACTGAAGGTGTACTGACGGATGTTGGAGCGACAGGCGTGGCTTTTGGGGTGGCTGATGCTCTTAGACCAGTACTCCTACGCAAGCTCTTGCCTCTGAAGGCATTCATGCTTGGACTGCCGTTTTCCGAAGCAATTGTATCGATAGGCGGCGCCTGTTGGCTAGCAGCAGGAATCTCCGCCTGGAACGGTGAGCTATCCAGCTCTGCATGATCAACCTCTTGTTCAAGGATGCGTTTGGCTTCTGGCCTAGAAGTAGCACTAGGCGGATGTGGAAGAATCTCATCCAATGCAGTCTTCAAGTCCGGATAGAGAGGGGCTGTTTTAGGTGTTGATGGTTTAATAGGTGCAGCGATGATCCCACCAACTGCCACAGTCATATCCATGCCTACTTCGCTCATCTCTGACGCAGTACTCTCACGGCGTCTAGTGATCGATTGTCTCTTTCGAGAAGGATTGCCAGGAGCTAAGACACCACCAATGACTGATGTGAGTTCCATAGTAATATCCTCGTCATCAGTAGGATCGCTCCTAGCCTGTTCAGGTTCTTGAATACCACCAATAGCCATTGTGAACTCCATCGTCTCATCACCTAAAGATGATGTATCTGCCGAAGATCTGCGGCGAACGCTCTGCCGACGAGAGGGCTGAACCGATTTACGTCGATTTTTGGCCGGTGCTTCTTGTTGGATTATACCTCCAATTGCCATGGTCATATCCATAGTCATCTCCTCATCGGACTGCTGAGGAGAGTTATGTTGCTGTGGCGGAAGAATGCGTCCGACAGCTCTGGTCATCTCCATAGTTCCATCATCATCTGCATGCTCTGTTGGTATAATTCGTCCCACTGCCTTTGTCATATCCATCGTCATCTCCATCGTCACATCATCGTCCGACTGCTCAGGCTCAGGCGCTTGAAGAATTCCTCCGACAGACCGGGTCATTTCCATTGTCATGCCGTCGTCTTCCTCCGCCATGCTCTGCCGCCTACTGGCAGCTTGGAAAGATGGAGAAAATGGATTTAAGTTCTCTTGGTCTTTCAGCGATTCGAGGTTTGGAATTGCAGCCTTCTTTGACCAAGGAGCGAAAGAAGCGATAATTTCTTCTTCTTCTTTTTCTTCAATCCCCAAAGGCCCATGCTCGTCAAATCCTATGCCCTGTGTTCCAGCTTGTTGCGCAGCGAGTTGTAGGGCCTTCTCCAATCGTACGGTAGATCCATCGCTTGAAAACGACTTCATAGACGCCATTGACATGTCTGTGGCGTCTCCCGCGTCTATGCTCATTGCTGTTCCATCGTCATCGTCGGAGTCATTGTTTGAATCTGACGCATCCTCATCATCGAAATTATCATTCGCCTCGTCAACTACCGAGCTGCCATCTGATGGACTCGAGGAGAAGAACTCGTCATCTGGGTTGTTGAAATTAAGAGGGGGTATGCCAGAGCTTCGTCTTCGCTTTTTCTGGTGAAGACTACGCTGGTCTGCGGGAGACTCTGTGACTATGTCCTCAACCTGCTCAGGAGGCGTTGATGGCGGTTCGGCTGGATCAGAGCTAAACGGGCCAGTTTGTGTATGGGGTGATCCGATTGTGCCATTTGAAGCCGATGAAGCACGTCGAGTGGAGTTTGTCGAAGCAGATGAAGTAGTCGAATCTTGCATGTATTCAACCACGTCCCAGGTATGTAAGGTTGCTTCAGGGGCAAAAGACACCCGACGATTCGCCAATGATTTCCGACGGGCATCTCGACGAGCGATCACCTCCGTCTCTTTATCCTGGTATTCCTTTGCTGCGCGTTCTCTGGCTGCAGCTTGTTGCTCCTCCTCTGTCCGAAGCATGACCCGGGTATTAGCTACGGCTGCAGAATCCGGAAGCGAAAAGGGATCAGCCGTATCGTCATTGTTGTCCTTCATTAGATTCGATTGTTTCAATGCTTGAGACGTCGCTAGTTGATTGACTTTCCTAGGGCTGGGTTTGCGGGCTGGTATCTCTTGAAGCGGAGGCATCGTTGGCTTTAGAATCGACTTGGGCGGCGGAGCAGCAATTGACTGTTTGCGTATTAGCATAGAAATTAGACAACATATTTCATGCCATCCCCATCCTCACCTTGCGCCTGTTCCCAGATGTGTCTTTGAGCGCATCCAGACCCCCAGGGCCAATGCTCTTGCTGCGCGATTTCTTTGTCGGTCTCTCTCCAAGGGCAGCCCTCTTGTTGTGCTCGACCATTGCGCCAATATCTGCCGTCATGTTCTCCTTGTTCATGGCGTTGGCGGATGGTACATGGGCGAGCGACTTGCGCGACTTGGGTCTCGCGGCTGGCAATGTCATATCGTCTCGCGAAGCCATTCTGGGCAGCGACTCACGTCGACCTGAAATGCGATATCTCAATGGCCGTTGAAAGTCGAAAGTGGAGCTATGGTATGTATCATTACTGTGTATTTGTATTTGCGCAGTCGTGACGTCTGACGTGCGGGACGCCTCGAGAATGTCAACAAGCATGGACGCGCCTCGCTTATCACATCACAATCTGGTGGCTCGTTCATCGCGCCTGATCACCTGACTCTCTCCATCCCTCATCGCTCAGCCTTGCCTCGCCTAACAGTGTTGCTGCCTTGCTGCCTTAACACCGAGAAAAAAAGTTCAGGGCACTCCAGCCCTAAGGCTTCGCTTCCAGCAGAATCCGTGTATCGAACAATTCAACGACGACGAGCCTATTCCCACGACTTCCCCCGATCGACAATCTCGACATCCAGCAACCGCAAAAATGGCCACCGAATTGACCGTCCAAGCCGAGCGCGCTTTCCAGAAGCAGCCGCACATCTTCCTCAACTCCAAGGTCAAGGTCAAGACCGCGAGAGCCGGCAAGGCTGGACGCAGATGGTACAAGGACGTTGGTCTGGGTTTCAAGACCCCAAAGACCGCCATTGAGGGCAACTACATTGGTATGTCGATGCCGCATATTCCGAGATCGAAGAAGGCGAAGGAAACGCGAAATACGGAAGCTCGAGGAGGATGAGGCGCGTTTGGGCGATGGGGTGCATGGCCAATGCATACTCGAGCGTCGAGCTCGCGCGATCTGATCAGAACGTTTGGGAGGAAAGTCTGGCATGCATAGATGCTAACATCGCCCTTCTCATAGACAAGAAGTGCCCATTCACCGGCGAGGTCTCCATCCGTGGCCGTATCCTCACCGGAACCGTCGTCTCCACCAAGATGCACAGAACCCTCATCATCCGCCGCGAGTACCTCCACTTCGTCCCAAAGTACTCCCGTTACGAGAAGCGCCACAAGAACCTCGCTGCGCACGTTTCGCCAGCTTTCCGTGTTGAGGAGGGTGACCAGGTCACCGTCGGCCAATGCCGTCCATTGAGCAAGACTGTACGTTGAAAAAAGACTCCGCAAAAACAGATCCTCGAGATCTTGCAAACGAAACGCGATTTACACCCGCGCCCCCTACTTGTCTTAAAGAGCAAGTAGCACTCTGGAACGGCTGGCTGATATGACAATAGGTCCGTTTCAACGTTCTCCGCGTTCTGCCAAGAACCGGCAAGGCCGTCAAGGCTTTCCAAAAGTTCTAAGCGACTCTTTTCCTCGGGGTTCAGGTTGCATGGGATTGGGATGATCGGAATATGGAGAGTGTGATCATGGGTCTTTAGACTTTTGAGTTAGCTACGGATACACCACAAATGAAACACCTTCAATTCGACTGAAGCGCGTTTGACTGATTCCGGTGTGGTGTGTGCTATTGATGATACCAGCAGGATTCGATACGGATATCGACAAATTCCCGACCTTCGATACAAGGCGGCTTCGACCATGCCACGATATCCAGTTCGCGAGCGCCATTTCATGTCATATTTGCACCGATACGAGCAAGTAACTGTTTTCCCAGCAGATCGAGCGACATCAAAACACCAGCGATCCGAGCGACATTTCCTGCAACAAATCTCCTCCGCAATTCGAGCGAACCACGCCATCCCAGCCAATAAGCACCAGCTCCCATTTTCCCAATCTCCAAATATTTCCTTCAGTCACATTCCCCAGTTGAAATGATGATACACCATTACGTTAACCCAGCTCACTCAGATGCACAAGTTGCACTTGCTGAGAAAACGTATCAACATTCTGATCAACATTTCCTTTCCCTCCTTTTCATTCTGTTACTTGTGGACCAGACGGACATGCATATACGCATGGCTAGAGAATAGATATAGAGGAGATGAGAATATTATTTTTTATTTCCCAAATGAGATGAGAACGGGAGTTCGAGTGATTGTGAGATGAAACTGATAAAGGAGTGTCTTTGCTTGTTTGAGGTGGGGCGACGAGATGTCTTCATTCTTCCAAGTATATAAGGCCAGCCATCTCCCCCACTCATCTATCCAACAAACCTTCAATTCAGCACTTACTCCCGTTATATCATGGATCAAAGTCTCAGTTGTCTCAGTTGTGCTTTTTGCTCCAAGTCATCTTTGGTGTCCGATTCCACCCTCAAAAACCAACGACACATCACGACGACACGCTCATCAGGAGTGACACAAAAACTCATGACAGCAACATGTCCATCTTCATAAACCTCGCTCAGCAGCAGAACCGGCACGGCGAAAGCATGGTTTAGGTACGTTACTCTGCACTCGTGAAAGGGGAATTTCGTGGTTTCTCTAGGGCGTGGGTGGAGATCTGGGCTTCTTGATCTCGCGGAAGAAGGAGACCATGGAGGCACGGCGTCTCGCAGAATTGCCATAATATTGTTTTTGGATATAAATAGTAGGTTGGGCGATATTTATACGTCTTTACTTAAGTGATGAATCCGCTTCAACACTCTTCGTTCTACGCGTTCCTCGAAATATGAGCTTCAACGCGGGGTCTTTGAAATCCATTATGTTTTAAGCTCAACGGTTATGATCCTCCACGCCTTCATCGGGTATCATTATTTCCCTCCGCTCCCTCCCTTCTCCCTTCTCCCTCTCCCAATTTCCCCGCCTTCCCTACTTATTACACAACACCGGACCCTTCCCAACCCACTCCTCCTGCCCCCACACCCACGCCCCAACACTCTTCCTGGTCAAAAACACCCCATTCCCATCCCTCCCTCTCCCCGTGTACGTCGCCATAACCTCCTTCCCCGCCCCATCCCCCAAAACCGGCACGCGAAACAGCGTGCACTTGATCCTCCCCGCACCCTGCCTCCTCGCCACCTCCCCCATCCCGCCGATCTCCCGATACGCACTCCCCGCCACCAGCCTCAGCAGCGCCACCCCGTGGCGCCTGGATGGGATGGGAGGCCAGCTTGTTCTCACATGGATGTCAGCTCAGGAGAGAGAGGAGAGGTACCGGCGGCGCCGATGACGAGGATGTGAGACATGTTGTTGTTTTGAGACTGATTTACTGGAAGTTTAGGGTGTGGGAGATGTAGAAGAGCAAGGGTGCATGTGATGCGGATTCACTCTTGATTATGGGATTTGGGCAGTGGAGGGAGGCATGACTTAGAGCGGGGGGGGCTAATTGATTAGATCACTGGCATTTGAGGATGCAGTGAACGGGACTGTCTTGGGGATGGGATATCAGGTGAAGATGAGGATGTTGATGGTGATGCTTGGCAGAATGTTGAATAGGACTTAGATGCTCTGAGAGCCTGATGTTGTGCGGCAAGGAACCAGAGTGACGAAGGAGAGATGTCCGTTCCTGCTCCAAAGAGATGCATTATGAGAAAAAAAAGGTGTCACAGTGTCTGACAAGCAATAATAAACAGCCGGCCCTGTTCATATAAACGTAGAGAATATATCATCTCAAATCACTTCGCATGCGAATATATCCAAATATAGAATCCTCCTACTAAGCTGGCTTAATATCAACACCCGTCCCCTTCACAGTCCAGAGGTGTGAAGTGCATAAGCTGCGGGAGGATTTCGGAACAGCAAAGATTCTATGGATTAATGGACCCCTATCAAGGTTAATTTCTATTTGAAGTATATATTCTAAATCTGATTTGTTAGTATCTAGCACCTTTGAGAACAAAGCATCTCTCCTAGTCAATCAAACACCCACCAATCAATTCCAAATTTTCAGTGTTATAACCAATTGAGAATCATAGTCTCGCAGTCTCATGTACTTGAGAGCGACGAGATCCCTCGCGCTCAAGAACCCCTTCCAGAACCTTCTGAACCTATATCCATCTATCAGTAGCTTAACATCGATCTGCGGGGGAGGAAATCTCACATCGTATTCTGCTATCCAATTATATTTATTGCTCCATTTCCCGTCGACCACGGCCTGGACCGCGTCGTCGAACCCAAAGTTAGATGCCGCAACATACGCGTCGACGTCTGCAAACTGATCTAAAATACCGTACTTGAGAAGCAGTTAGCGTGCTGCTGGTATAGACGTAAGAGATGACTGGACTCACCAACTGTAGGTAGTGAGGTCCTCTAACTTGGTCGAACAGCTCCAGGCCCTCCTGTAAGGAGAGATTCTGCTCGTGCGCCCAGGCAATCGCTCGTGCAAGCACATATACGTCTTCTAATGCAAAGCCTGCCCCAGCTCCTGGATTACTGTTAGACCTTTGTCTGTCAAACTGACTTTTCGTTGAAGGTTTGACCTACCAAATGCGCCAGAAAGAGCTAGAGAAAAGATCCAAGTCAGCCTACGAGCCGATTTTGCATTACCAGAGGTAGCCTTACGATGTGAAGCGTCACCGACTAGTGCTACAGAACCATGTGCAATGATGCTGTCCAATCTTGGTCCTGCAAAAAGGGCGTACTGTTTTATTTCTTTAGGAAGGGCAACAACAGACTTGACAACGGGAGCGAAATCCTATATCCAAGGCCGTCAGTAGGAATCTTTAGCAGATAGTGAAGCAAAGACTGTACCTCAAAATGCTTTGCGTTATCCTCTATCGTAGCATCTTGTCCCCAACTGACTTTCTCCTTCGCACTTGCCGGCTCGCGTGTGTTGGTCGTGATCTCGAATTTTCCATCCCCAAGACCGCAAGTATAGAGCCAAGCATCCGGGCCATGCCAGAAAGTCACCGCATCGGGCACGCCGGGCACAGTTGCAATCTCGTGTGAAGTGACGATTGTACGGTACGACGTGCGCCCAATATAGCTGACGCGGTGATCAGGGAATGCGAAATTCCTCACTACCTTCGGGGTACGTCAATGCATGTTCCCTTGCCGTTGGAGATGGATCTTACTGATCTGACACCGTCGGCTCCAACGAGAAGATCAACCTCATCTGTGAATCCGTCTTGGAACTCGATGAGGAGTCTTCCGGAAGGCTTCTGCGCGACGCGGATCAGCCGACTTGAAAGCCTGACACGGCTTTGGTCAACTTCCTGAAGTAACGCCTGTTGGAGCTTTGCTCGATGAGTCCGCGCATGTAGCTGGTTTTCAGGAACGCCTATAGAGACTCAGAAGCTGCTTCCAATAAACTTTGCAGGTGATGGTGATTTTCTGATTTTCCAAACCTACCCTTCTGGCCATGTGAAACTAGTAATTCTCCCGTTCTTCCATTCCTTGAGAAGAATTAATAATATAGTAAAGTTTGTAGTATGCCCCCAACTCACCGATGCTGGACGGAATGGTTGTCAGGAGCGCGATAGAAATCCTCCGGCTTCAAGTTTGCCGCTGCCCCCAGATGTTCCAGCAGCCGCCAGGTGCTGGGCTGGATGCTGATACCTGCGCCGATCTCACGAATGGCTGTGGCTTGTTCATACAGCTTCCAGTCCACGAAAGGGAGCCGGGAGAATTCAATGGCAGCACCTAAGCCGGCAGGGCCAGCGCCAATAATTGCGACTCGTAGCTGAGACTCTGGGTGGTCTCTTAAAGGCATTTTGCTGTTGAGAGAATAGGATGCGATAGTGATAGTGATAATCGCACTCGCACAAGATGATAGCTCGAAAAGGGTCTTAAATAAAGAAAGACAGCAACATCCTCACCGGACTTTTTTATCGAAAGTAAACAACAGCTGATCCGGATGTGCAGGCGCGAAATCATGCCTCCACGCCTCACCTGAAGAATCACGTCAACCTACCCTACCATATTCGCCATTCCTGGATCTGAATGTCTTTTAGCAGATGCCATCATGCCTTTTAGCAGCAGGATGGGCCTCGGAGACGCTCCGTCTCTGGCCAATCAAGCCCAGTGTCCCGCTGAGATCACCATTTCTCGGAATTGAAGATGTTGAAGGCGGCGCACGGATGGGGATGGGATTTTTCGCGCGGTGCGTACTGAGGACCGAGAACCACGTTCGTTTGCGAGGAGTCGATGACGCCTTAGCCGCGAAATCTGATGCAACTGATCGGAGACGGAGACAGAGACGGAGATGGAGATGGATTGATGCATCGAAATCTCTAAAATGGACGAATTGATGTCTCGCAGCGCCACGTGCATTATGTGATAGTAGGTTAGATGGCCTGGCATTCTTTGCTCTGGAAGACATGAGGTCTTTCCCATTCAATGCAGAAATGCAGAATGCAGAAATGCAGAAATGCAGAATGCACAAATGCAAAAATACAAAAATGCAAAAATGCAAAAATGCAAAATGGCCTCGAGCCCTGAATATCCACATAAGCGGCAGAGGAGCAGGAGCAACCTGCAACCACGAGACAGAGCAGAATTGCTCCTAGACACCACTACTGAAGGCGAGAGACTGCATGAGGCTGTGCCGTTGCCCAAGACTTTCAATAGGAATCACCATCGAGCCTCGACTGTAGGAAAATTCTACTCCATTCGTGATCCTGCATATCAAGGCCACTACTAATCTAATTGCTCATTGTCTGTTCATAGGCCTGCGAGACTTGCCGCCTGAAGAAAGTAAAATGTGATGCAGGGCATCCGGTGTGCAGCTATTGTCGGCGTCATGGCTTTCGTTGCGACTATCAACCGCGAAGCGGGCAAATGTGAGTTGTCGCATCTCTTTTTTTCATATATATCTCGGGCCATTGCTGAGACTAGTTGAGCAGTCAAGATCAATTGCTATCAGAACTTGTAGAACGCCTGGCTCAGGTTGAAGAAAGGCTAGAGACCCTTTCGAGATCCAGTGGCTCAGATAGGCCGCGACCAGACCTCGATCGTGTTGAAAATGACTGGACAGTCTCAGCCTCAGCCTCAGAAATTACGACGCCGTCTTCAGCAATTCAGTCGAACCAGCCCTCTACTCTTCTTTTGCCTACCCGGCAAACTGAGACTAACACCTCGCTGCAGAATGCGAGTCCAGCGGCATATGTTGGGAAGCTTTATTGCCAATCGAGCGAGAGCCCAAGCGGTTACAGGGACTTGACAACGGTTGCTGAAGACTTGATACAGAAGGCGAAATATTTAAAAAAGACACCATTCTTCTGCGAAGAAACTCGACCGCTACTACCCGAAGTTATTGAGGATGCTGACCGGACAGAATCGAAAGAAATCATGTTACTGCTGGATTACTTCTTTGAACACGCCTGCCCATTGTTCCCGATTATCTGTGATCAGGTCACATACATAATGGCATCAGTAGTGGTCGTGAGAGGATTCCAGGATGACTTGCAGTCATGCCTCATTCTTCTGATGATTGCGCTGTCAAAGGCATACAGAGACCATCTATCTTTGGAGAGTGGTCTGGCCGATTTCCAGCGAGCCGTTCGAGTACTGAGCCGGCTAAGTGTTCAATTTACTCTTGAATATGCTCAAGCTCAGGTCCTTGCCGCTCTGTTTTTGTTCAAAAAGGGGCGACTGTTTAATTTCTGGTCTTACCTTCATGCGGGATGTACTGCTCTCTCTACAATGATTCAACGGTATGTGAATACACGGCATCCTTAAGACTTCAAAGAGTACTTGCTGAGAGATCTACTGCAGAGACGAAAGCTTAGGTCGGCAAAGGAATCCAGAAGACACAAAGACTACCCTGCGCTTATATTGGATCTGCTATAATCTCGAACGGTAACCAAACAGACGCACGCTGCTCCTTAACGGACCAGGCTAACGTTCCACAGCGATTTGCTCAACGAGATCGACAGCTTCCCCAGAAGTTCGCTGTATCATTTAGAAGACCGTCTCCCGTTGCCTCTTGGTTGTGACGAGTCAGGCACCGTCAATCTCAAAACATCCGTTCGCACGGTGTATACCTTCTTCCTCGCTGAAATGTCGCTCAAATCGACACTTGCTCGGATAATCTCCACAGCGGGCGGAGATCACTATGTACAAAAGACATTGAGCAGCCGTGTGGAAATATCTCCGCTCATCCAAGAACTCAACGTGCAGATTGATGGATGGGTCACCAGCCTGCCGAGTTTCCTCGACTGGTCGCCGGAGCCCACGAGAGGAACATGTTCGCCGGTCGCGACGCGTCTGAAGCAGATCTATTGGTTTGCGCGATTATCATTGTCTAGGTCACTCATCCTTCATGTCCTCTATGATCTGAATCACCAGCTCCCGTTCCTTGGATGGAAATACTTCCAGGACGGCATTCTGGCGGGGTTGAATATGATTAAGGTCTCTTTCATGGAAGAATCTGATATCGACATTATCATAGGAAATAGGTCGGTCATAGGCCACTCTTAACAAGCAAGCCGGCATGCTAATCGTCTTCAAGATTAGTCTCTACAATTTCATTACTGAAAGATGCCGTTGCGAAAGGCTGCTGTCCCGTCCTGTCGGATGGAAATGCAGACGAAATGCTGCAAGAATGTATAGACATGCTCTGGCGACGGTTAGCATATAAATCAGAGTGGATCACGTGCCGGCTTCACGCTTTGTAGACTATCCGAATACAATTCCTGCATTCTGAAATGTTGTGTATGCATGACAGACCCTATAGACGCGCCGAAATTCGACCTTCCACATTATTGTCGCTTGACAAGAGAGGCGCCGCAGCAAGTTCTTGACGAATTCCGCTCCAGCTTCATGAATCATGGTCCGTCAGCCCAAGCTGATTTAATGTCGTTCTTGGAATCTCCTGATCCATTCCTCCTCGTCCTTTGCTGCCGAGGCCGGATACGAGACTCCGCGCTGTCAAGCTCCATTTGAAGCTCCACTCGTGTCAAGAAGGGGTGGACGGGCGCAGGGTGGTATTATACAGCTGAAGAGCTCTATGCAAGTCATAGTGACTTTGCTCAGTTACATTGGTTGGTTGCCGGCAACTTTCCTGGAGGGAACGGAACAATGCCCAGCAATGTCCGTCATCGTCCGAAGAACTTCGTCAATTATCAGATTCCAGCTCTTCCAAAGTCGTCAGTCGAATTATCCGTCAATTCACCGCACACAACTCACTGCAAAATGTTTCCGTAATCGTCCAAGACCTTTCTTTCCGGTGCTACGTGCCCACTGAATTGTTTCTGCAAAGTCATCGGGTTCTCTTATGATGGCTACAACTTTACATGGAGACGAAGGAATAGTGGCAATGATTTCCCCAGTTCTCCAATGTCTGGCCGCGTATGTTCCTATGATCTCCACGATGTTGAGTCTTTTGGATCTCTTCTAAGTCGATAAGTCTGTCTGGGATTATCAGACCTGGAGAATCAGTCCCTTGATGCCCAGAGCACTATTCTCAACGGTCTCCGAGTAATACGATTGCCTTGTAAGTCAGCCTTTGAGGCCATTGTCTTCTTTGTTTGTATTCCTTCCAGTGGACACAAGGTTTTTGAAGAAATAACATATGAGAAGTGTCAAGTTGAATATTTTACGGTGGCCTCGCCGGCAGAGGGGTGCAAGTGCACGCAGCCAAGCGCGGGCCATAGCACGCCATTGGACGTGGAATATGCAACATCGCAGCTTTGAATCCCATTATTTCACTATATTCGCCTTCTGCTCCACTTCGGCTTACAGAACGTGTTCCTCAGTCATGATTACCATAGCAAATAGGGTTTTCCTATGCTCTTATTCGCTGGACACGGAGCACTTCCGAGAAGGATATGAAGCCAACACCTGCCAGATCGATGGTCTACTGCTCCGGCACCAAAATCTTGGCCCTCTTCCTAGGAATGCGGGAATGGGGTGCGGGGTGTGTCAAACCCGCCCAGAGATATGCCATATCAGATGAAATTGATATTGAGAGCTTTCTTACCGCTCAGCTCAGCGGTACTGCAGTCTGTCACGCCGTCTGCTATTATGTCGAGAATCTACCCTCAATCGACATGCTTCGGAACAGCCCCGAGCGCATTTGCATATAACCGTTGTATTGATGACCATCACGCCAGATCCCACTTTATCATCACCATTCGCAAGTTTGAGTCTGCCATCGATCTTTCGGCCGATGGCCAAGTCGAAGCTCCGGACCGAGAGACTTTATGTCTAAATAAATGAAGATATATCTGCATGTCCCAACCTCTATTCAACCTATCGCTCTCTACAAGTTTACCAGGCTCATATTTTTTGAAGCTCTACAGACTGTTTCTTTCAATCTGACTCGCCAACACGATGTCTTACCACGAAGAAAAGGTCCAGGTACAGTGGTATCGCTCCACACTCTTCTGTGCCTTGCTGGTGGCTGCCACTGCCTTTACGTGTCCCGGAATCTTTGGCGCCTTGAACGGGCTGGGCGCAGGCGGCGGTGCAAGTCCCGACATCGCGAATGCCGCAAATGCAATTGTGTTCGGCTGTCTTGCAGTCGGGAGTTTATTTGTTGGCGGGATTGCCAACCGCATCACTCCCAAATATGCACTTCTGGTGATCATCATCATCTCCGTATCTAAATCTACAAAACAGCTGACTCCTCCAGATTGGAACTCTTGGCTACACGCCTTATGCAGCCGGATTGTATTGCAATGATCGTTTCGGCACCAACTGGTTGCTGCTCTTTGGCTCGGTGGTCATTGGAATCTCAGCCTGCTTTTTGTGGGTAGCGTCCGGTGCAATTCTTCTAGGATACACGGAGGAGCACAAAAAGGGGAGAGCAAGTATGTCGAATTCTCTGTTTTGCGAAGTCCTTGGCTAAATTTCAACCACAGTGTCTGTCAAGTTTGCCTTGCAAAATCTCGGTGCCTCGATTGGCGGTATAATCGCTCTGGCTCTTAACTCCGAGAAGGACTACCGAGGCGGAGTCACGAATGCTACATATATTACGCTTATGACGATCATGTGTCTGGGGTTCCCCTTTGCGTTGCTATTACCAACAGCCGCTAAGGTCCAGCGAACTGATGGACGATCAGTTGTCCTGCAAAAGCAGCCCTCTTTGGCCGGCGAGTTCAAGGTTCTGAAGAGCATTTTCTTGAAACCATGGGTCTGGGCGTTGATCCCTCTCATAATATACGCGCAGTGGTTCTTGTCGTATCAGTGGCAATTCAACTTTGCATACTTCACTGTTCGCGCCCGAGCCTTGAACTCCTTCCTCTTCTACGTCCTTGGCCTTTGCAGTGCGCTGGCTATGGGCCAGCTACTCGACAGCAGTCGTTGGAAGCGACAGACTCGAGCAAAGATTGGCTTTTTCATCGTCGTTCTCTTCACGGGGACCAGCTGGATCTTGGGCCAAGCTGTTCAAGTTCACTACGACAAGATCAAGCCGACAATTGATTGGAATGACGGTTCCTACGGCCTCGGAGCTTTTGTGTTTTGCCTATGGGGCTTCTCTGATCCTCTGTAAGTCGGACCTACCTCAAGACCTACACTATCTCTGCGAGTTTATACTGAGTGCAATCACAGGGTTACTACCTATCTATACTGGCTGGTGGGCAGCTTCTCCAACGACCTAAACGAGACATCCTTTTTGGCAGCCATCATGAACAGCTTGGGGTCGGTTGGATCCACATTCGGCTTCGTCGTCTCAGCGATGAATTTCAGCTATAACGGTGCATGTGCGATCAACCTGATCTTGTTCTTCATCTCCATTCCCGGACTCGCATGGGTCGTCTTCACCAAGGTGGCAGATACCACGCACGGCACAAACATATCCGGCGGTGCTCGATTTTCGGGCTCCGAGTCTGAGGATGGCCGTGCGCAGTCCACGGAAGATGGGTTTGCTGAGACAAAGCTTGGGGTGCAGGGCTCGTCCGTTCCACTGTGAGGACAGTAACAATAGTATGAGACCTCAGACTCCTAGAACTTTTGCGCAATTGGTGGAAAAGATGGGCTTCGCTATAGAGAGCATGCTCGAGCCGCCATCCGCTTTAGACGAATAATAATAGAATGTGACCATCGCTTTTGAAACGCTTTCTAAGTGTGATATTATACATTGAGACTACCTATAAGACCGGGCTCATCATCACAGTATAACAATCTATCCTGAAATGGAAATTTAGTCAGAAGCATGGTATCAGTTTCTTAGCAGTTTCTCAGCAAAGGATGCAATCAATCTTATGTCGTGCTAGAGATGTACCAGACTGGCTTTGTCGGATCTCACCCGTGATCTATTCCCACGAGTCGCCTGCATAACAGAGAGATGCCGGAGGCAAATACGTCACTCCTGGATTCATCAACGCACATATACGTATAGAGATGCAAAACTCGTGCCCGCAGAGCATACTCTGCAAGAGCGGTCAGTCAAGGTGTCCCTGAGTTTGAATCATGCACCCTGGCCAGCTTGAGATGCAGTGGCTGCAAGTGCGTATGGAGTTCTGATACATCTGACCCATCAGCTCCAATTCATTCCTTAGAATCCTGAACGATGCATGGCGAATTGATCCACAAGCACTCGTATCCAAGCTGTCTGGCAGTGTATATCGACTCTTGGAATGTTTTTAGGACTTCATCTAGTGCAACCTTCGATTTGAGAGCCGTGACGTTATTAGAAGTCAGCTGCTTAGGCCTGCTTCACGCCCAACAGTGACTCAGAGTCATATACTCTAGAGACTTGTCGCCAGGTCTAACTTCTCAAAGATAGGCATCTTAAACCTCACTGCCAACGTGGATCAGTCTCAGGGTGCTGGATTGATGCCTTCTCCACGTCGTTTTCGGCAGGTTTCATGAGACTTTTGACAGTTTTTGATCCATTCTTTGGCCAATGGGAGGTTATGTGTAGATCCTGTACATCTACTTATTTTAGGAGGTAACTACTTAGCAATAGGGTGTAACTCTGGGTTCGAGGCTTCATTTAAGTCCCAGTTGTCTTCATCTCCTCCAAGGTTTTCCAGAATTTATGTCCAACGTCGCATTATCTCTACTGTTTAAATCATAACATACAGAGAGGTTAACTAACCATCGAGTCAACAGGTCTTCTTCAGCCACTTCTCTTTCCAGCTGCAACAGAGCTGTCCACAATAAGGAGAACAGATGGCACTTTCGAGTTAGATCTAGTTCGGAATGCTTATAATGCCACCACAACCTTCCATTTGCATCACCATCGCTAGAAGGTGCTGCTGACTTTTCCCAGTTCCACTTGCTAAGTTCCATTTGCTAAGCTTTAAGAACTCCTTAAAGGGCAGTTCGTGGAATCTTATCAAGGTGCATTTCTCCACGAACTTTGCGCAGGGGGGTGCAGAGGACGTGAGGGTAGTCCTGGGACATAGCAGGATGCCATTCGCAAGCAAGTGCAATGTTAGGTTCTGTTAGGAGCTGTGGTTGCAAAAGTTCTTAATGCTTCAGACTGCGAATCCATGACAATAAGGAAGACATGGTTAAGCACAACGAGTTTTCTATAGGAGATAGTGATACTGCTAAAGGAATATAAGATACAAAGAGAGTAAGAGAAGCTCTAATGATACGGAGTTGAAACAAGAGCTCAAGCTAGACAAGGATGCTTAGTTACTGAACGGTGCATATAGATTTTATTTAGAAGCTAGCAAATATGAAAGTAACCTTACACATTTTATGCAGTAGGAGAGATGCTGCAAATTATTCTTTTAGAAGATGGTAGGTGGTAGATGATAGAATGGAAAAGTGAAAGTGACATTTAGATGTGGTTAAGGTGGAAGTGGAGGGTAGGTGTCTCTAAGGTGTAGGTATCCTTAGCGAAGGTTAGCTAATGTAGACGCTGTAGCCTACACAACCTATGACTTAATAGAAGAAATAGAACTATATAGTAGATAGTGTATATATATATATATGAGTATTATTATTATATTGCATATTTTAAAAAGATTAAGATATTTATATTCTCTAGAATATTCTAGGGTCTTAAAGTCCTGTTTTTGAAATCCTTCATCCCTATAAATGCTAGGTCTTCTACTTTCTCCCACTTACCTTCTTATTTATTTTCTTAGCCTCTTCCTAGGTATCTAACCTTAAAAAAGCAACAATTCACTTAAAAGGTTAACATAAGAAAGAGACTACTACATTCCATTCAAAGTCTATACCCTATATAGTAAATTCATTCTAACCCCTTCTTTCATAAAACACAACAATTAACCTCATCTCTAAGCCAGCCTCACCATGGCGCCCTTAAAAAAGGCAAGGGCCGGCCGTCCTGCTGCAGGAAAGTCAACGACAACCTACGGGTTCAGAAGAACGTTGAAGTCAATTAGACCTCCAGGAAAGAGAGCAGTGTGTAATCTATATTAATTCACCCTAAGCTTAGCAATTTCTCACATCTACACAGGACCCAGAAGCTAGGAAAGCTCACAAGGAGCTGCTCACCAACCTGCTTACCCGCGAGAAAGGCCTCAAGACCAAGACACTAGTAAGTCACCTAAAAACGTGTATTAACGCGTTAATTTACTTGGAATTGCGATCTGATAAGGCTACAGGCCAAAACCGCTTCTCACAAAGAGGATCAGGAGTACGCCGCCGAGCAACTGCTGGACTCCCGCGTCCACAAAGGCATTCTCCAATTCTTTGTCCTCTGGGAGGGCTACCCCTTGGAAGAGTCTACGTGGGAGCCGTGCTCGAACTTGAAGGAGTGCGCAGAGCTCATCGAGGAGTTCTTCAAGACCAGTCCGACCAAGCCTGGCGGCCCTGGAAAGCAGGCTGGTCGTCCAGTTCAGATCACTGGATAGACCGTCGACGGAGGTGCAGCTCGACTATGTTCACTGAGGAGAAATTGCGATGGGATGGATAGGATGGGATGGGATCTTGATTCATTGCCAAAGGTTCCGTGTTTGCTCTTTCTTTGCTTGGATGCTGAGCGTATGAGCGATGAGTATCCAGAACAACGGCGGTGGTGGAAGCAAATGACGGCTGTTGCATCAACAAGAGCGCAATGAAAACAAAGCATTTCAACTCAGACGCCTTATATACGTGCATTCTGGTGCGTATCAAGAAACTTTATGAATGAATCAAATTGAAGTCATTACACGTACTATAATGACCTTTAGGGGTTGAAGTGAGCTGTGGTTCATTGCCCTTGCACTTCAATATCCTTTGCGACTTTATTTTCTCTTATTTTCTCTTTATTTTGACTTCTACTATAGTGTCCAGGCGATGCCAATGCCAATCGTAGATTCAAATCCGCTTTACGTGGTTAGGACATCTGTGCCTTTTAGCTTGTGTAGGAAGTAAGCTTCAACTGTCACAAATATGACCTTTGGACGGCACTTTGACTTCATCTAAGAGAGGACTATGGAGGACTATTGAACAGCTTGCATTTACTCCTTAAAGCTAAACTCCAGTGATCTGTCCATCTGCTCTTCTGTCAGCCTTATAAATTGATCCTATCCCTCGCTTCTCCAGGATTTCAAGGTTGTGGTGAACCGTAGCCTTGCATCGTCGACCTTCAAGGTCGGCTTTCAGGTCGCGTCACCCCAACCTTCAATCCCCTCACCTCCTCTTTACGCTTCCTCACGACTTCTCACGACTTCACAAACACACATCAATCATAGACAAGATGGCGACTCTAACTTCCGACCAAATGCGCGCAATCGACCAGACCCGGACGCGCCTCGATCAGCTCACCAAAAGCATCGGAGCTCTCAGAAACGACATCTTGCGAGGCCAACCAATGCCGCCAATGTACGACATCCCCTCTCCCTGCCCCAATCCAACCCACCGCATCACCGTGCCTCCATCGTTCATCCAGAGCACAAGCTGACCCCTCACCACAGCGACTCCATCCAAGTGCACTCCACGATCCTCGCGCAGAACCTCAAAGCCATCACCGAGCACCTCTCCAAGCACGCCGACCTCTTCGCCTCCACCGTCGTCTACCCCTCGACCAACTTCCCCGGCCGCACGCAGGAGAACCTCGTCGGCCAGCTGCTGCGCAAGAAGCTCGAGCCGAACGTCGAGACGTGGGTCGAGGAGGGGCGCGCGCTGGGCAGCCAGAAGGCCGAGGGACGAGACGCCGGAGAGGAGGATCTGGATGAGCTGTGGAACTTTGCGAAGGCCTATGTGACGCCGGCCGTTGCGAAGGCAGCGCAGGGAAGCAGAGATATGTTGGATGATATTTATAATGAGAGCAGTGAGGAGGAGGAGGAGGAGGAGGAGAAGGAAGGAGAAGCAGGGGAACAAGTAGTTGCTGGAGGGCACGTATACGGTGATGGAGGGAAGGGGAATCCAGAAGGCTTGAAGCGGGATTTGGATGCCATTGCGCGCTTCATGACCACTGGTGTCGTCAGGTAGCAGATGGGAGATTGAAGGCAATGGAAGGCTGCGTGATACTGGCGTGGTTAGGTACAGCGTACGAGATTGAAAGCAATGGAAGGCTTCATGACAAATGGAGTGGCTACGGAGAGGATCGGTGATCGAGGCAAGTTTTGTCTTCTTCAGTTCCTGGCATCAAGCACAAGAAGCTAATGAAAAAAGTGATCTTCCGAAGAAGAGAGAATTCCAAAAATTGGAGACGTGCAGGGAACACATCCCAGCGACCTCCACCAGCTACCACAAGCCCAGGTGGTGGGGGATGAGCACCCCAGCGGCCAAGCACAGGCTCAAGTGAGCCTGTGCAAACGTCGTGTTAATTAGACATTAACAATTAATCTTCCGGAGAAGAGAGATACAAAAAATTATGCGTGCTGGGCCCGCTCTCCCCCAGCGGCCCCCAGCGACCCATCTGTAAGATGGACCCAAGCCCACAGCTCTTGAGCCCGTGGACGAGACGCTCTTATGTTTACGATGTAGAGGAAAAGAAAGAAGAAGAAGAAGAAGAAGAAGAGGAAGAGAATCGGGGGGAATGGACTCTTCTTATACACGATTCCAAGTGTGCTTCGCTTGTGAGAAGAGGAAGGGACGATGAGCGATGAGCGATCAGCTGCCCATCGACACTGTTGCTTTTCGGAAAGAGCACAGGAAGTGAGAGTTGGTGGAAAGCGAGCAGCGCAGCGACTGACCGACGAGAACGAACATGCTCATAGATTCTAATGTCTTGTGGAAAGAGCACAGCAACTGAGAAATGAGCTCATTCTCATGCTCATAGACACCGATTGCTCATGGAAAGAGCACAGCGACCAACCAGCGGCCGCATTATCATAGAGGCTGCTCTTCGAGGAAACCAGGATTCATTATTCATTGTTTCCATTCAACTGTCTTCGTCTTCGTGATTCTGCCCAGGGTATCCCAATCCCAATTTTGTACCTATGACACCCTTATATCCACACGCAGAACTCCCGCCGCGCTCTTTCAAAGCTCCAACCCCAAACTCCACACCGATCCCCTCACACCAAGCACGCGTCACCTCACCCTCCCCCTATCTCCCCCTCTCCACCGCCTTACTCATAATCACATACCCCGGCTCCACCCTCGTCCCATCCCTCAACTCCCTAGGCAGCGGACTGTACTCATCGCGCCCATACCCCAACCTCTCATAGAACGCCCTCGCCGCCCGATTCCGCGTAAAGCTCGTCAGCAGCACCATCTCCACCCCCTTAATCTCGCGCGCACACTGCTCCACCAGCCCCATCAACCGGCGTCCCAGCCCGCTCCCGCGCAGCGCCGCCGCCAGGTGGATCTCGTAGACGTACAGCACGTCGCGGCCGTCCTCGACCGTGGGCATGAAGCTCGCGAAGCCGACGATCGCGCCCCCCTCGCCCTCCGCCTCCTCGCGCACGAGCAGGTACTTCAGGTCCGCGAGCCGCATCTCGCGCCGCTTCGCGCGCGGCTTCCAGCCCCCGCCGCTGGCCGCGTAGTCGGCCCGGCTGCTGTCCTCGATGAGGCTGAGGCAGGCGTCCAGAGAGGCCGCGGACAGCGCGGACGAGGGATGCAGCGAGAGCGTGTATGAGGCGCCCGTGTGCGCGTGCGTGAAGCGCTGCCATGTCGAGCTGGGGGGGGGGGGGCTTGCGGGGCGGGGGGGGCGGGGGGGGGGGGGGGGGGGCCGGTGGGGGGGGGGGGCCGCGCGCCG
>Ga0123337_10000720_pt1 | contig 50871 bp, 46 predicted proteins | sample frozenSSSSmetaG_FD_89792 | JGI IMG/M metagenome (GOLD analysis project Ga0123337, IMG submission 89792) | Glacier valley bacterial and archeal communities from Borup Fiord, Nunavut, Canada, to study Microbial Dark Matter (Phase II) -... | ecosystem: Environmental > Aquatic > Freshwater > Ice >... | reverse complement strand
ATGCCGATCGCCTGATCAGATTTGAAGGTACTCATCCTCAGGTTATGCAGAAGCGGATTGAGGTCGGTAACTGGAAGTTTCAGATTGATCCTACGCTATTGAAAAAGAAAATGAGTCTGAGGCGTCAAATTTTACAAAAAATAGAAGATAAATGGCAATGGAGAATCGGAGAATATAAAAACTACAAAACTGTCCAATGAGGGCTCCTTCAAATTCCCGAAAAAGTATATCTGTTGTTATTCCAAACTATAACGGCAGACACTTGCTTGAGCAAAACCTGCCTTCTGTCTATGAAGCCTTAAACAATGCCAAAACAGATTTTGAAATCATCATTACAGATGATTGTTCAACAGATGGTTCGGCAGCTTTTATCAAACAAAAATATCCACTTGTACGTTTGATAATTAACGACAAAAATCAGGGTTTTTCAGTAAGTTGTAACAAAGGAATTGCAATAGCAGAAAAAGATCTGGTCTTGCTATTAAACACTGATATTGAGCTAAATAAAGACTATTTCGAAAGTCAGTTTAAATACTTTGAACTTCCCGACACTTTTGGTGTAATGAGTAAAATTATTGGAGCTAAAAATGGTGAAACACAGGATACCGCACGGTTTTTAAAATACTCTGGATTTAAAATTAAAGCCAATAATTTTTATCACCTGGAAGATGAGGATTTTCTAACTCCCACAGCCTATTTATCAGGCGCGAATGCGCTGATTGACTCAAAAAAATTAAAGGATATCTGCGGATTTGATGAAATATTCTCACCATTTTATTGTGAAGACTTTGAATTGGGATTAAGAGCTTGGCGCTTAGGCTGGAAATGCTATTATGACCCGAAATCTTATTGTATCCACGATCACTCATCCACAACCAAAAATTATCGTACTCAAAATTGGGTTAAGTCGATATTCTTCCGAAACAGGCTTTTTGTTCATGCGATACATCTAAACAATACACGATTAGTTCTTTGGTTCCTCCAGATCGCTTTTATTGATATGCTCTTTATGTGGATAGCTTTAAAATTCTACTACTATAAAAGTTTTGGAATGTTTTTAAACAATCTCAATCCTGCAAAACATTCCCGCAAAAAAATGAAGGAATTAATGAAAAGGCATAATAGCACAACAAGCATTGATGATGTGATTGATAAAATGAATAAGATGTTAGAAGGCCAAAAGATCATATTAAGCCGAAATTAGACATCTTTCAAAATGATTAACTTTGTGTTAGAAATCTTTTTATGAAAACCTTTTTCCGACTTTTTGCCTTTGCAGCCCCTTTACAGAAATTTGCGGTTCCATTCTTTTTCACGTCGGTATTAGGTGTCATATTCGGCCTTCTTAATTTCACATTGTTAATCCCTGTTTTTGAACTCCTTTTCGATCAGGCAGGGAAAACAGGAGCAAAGGCATTAGCCACAGCACCATCCTTCGATTTTAGTCTGAGCTATTTCAAGGACTTGTTCTATTATTATTTCCAGAGTATCATCAATACATCGGGCAAGGTCGGAGCTTTAAAAATGGTCAGCATTGGAATTGTAATATCAGTTATACTGAGCAATTTGTTTAAATACCTGTCGGCCAGGGTCATTGAAAATTTCAGATTAATGATAGTTACCCGTATCCGAAGCAGTATCTTCAAAAAATTAACCAATATTGATATTCAATATTTCAGTAGTCAGCGGAAAGGAGACCTGATTTCGAGATTTATGACCGATGTAGTAACTATCCAGGACTCCATCATTCGCTCTCTACAGGTTATTCTTCGCGAGCCAATCGCCATTATTTTGAATTTCGCCGTCCTTTTTACTATATCTGCAAAACTGACTTTTTTTGCACTGATTCTGATTCCTGTCTCAGGCCTGCTTATTTCTGTAATTGTCAAGAGACTGAAGAAACATGCAACTGCTGCTCAGGAATCTCTGGGGGTATTGGTCTCAAGTATTGATGAGGGATTAAATGGGGTCAAAATCATTAAATCCTTTAATGCTGAGCACTATATCCAGGAGAAATTTAATGCTATAAATATGTGGACAAGTAAGATCCACAGGAGGCTGGCCAGAAGGGTTTTACTGGCCGCGCCGGTTTCGGAAATGATGGGGGTAATTACTGTGGCTGCGCTCCTGTTTTATGGTGGTACCCTTATCTTACAAGAGGGATCGGATCTTCAGGGAGCAGAATTTATTGGTTATATTATCATTTTTTCACAAATAATTAATCCTGCAAAAGCCATCTCAGAAGCCTTTGGCAATATCTCTCAGGGCATTTCGGCTGGTGAGCGGGTATTTCAATTACTTGATGCGCCTGAAAATATTACAGATAAGCCTAACCCGGTTTCAAAAACCTCATTCAATGATTGTATTGAGTTGAAAAATGTTTCTTTCGCCTATGGTGAAAAAGAGGTATTGAATAACATCAATTTTAAGATTTTAAAAGGAAGTACTGTTGCTTTAGTCGGCCCTTCTGGAGGTGGGAAAACCACCCTCATGGATCTTTTGCCACGTTTTATGGATCCTTTAGATGGTGAAATATTTTTGGATGGGATAAATATAAAGGAAATCAGCATGCGTGATGTGAGAGCATTAATGGGAATTGTAAATCAGGAATCCATCCTTTTTAATGACACCATTTTCAATAATATTGCATTTGGCAGATCATTTACTCTGGAGGAAGTGATCGAAGCCGCCCGGATTGCGAATGCAGATGAGTTTATTATTAATACATCAGAGGGTTATCAAACAAATATTGGAGACAGGGGGATGAAACTTTCTGGAGGACAAAAGCAACGAATCTGCATTGCTAGAGCAGTACTTGCCAATCCACCTATTCTCCTACTAGATGAAGCAACTTCAGCTCTGGATACTGAATCAGAAAAAGTGGTTCAGAATGCTCTGAAAAATTTAATGAAAAACCGAACTTCTATTGTTATTGCCCATCGTCTGAGTACCATACAGGAAGCCGATCAGATCATCGTTTTGGAAAATGGCAAAATTGAAGAGCTAGGTACCCATAATGAATTAGTTCGGGCAGATGGACTATATAGAAAGTTGATAGAAATGCAAACATTCAATGAATAAAAATGAATGATAAGCCATTGGTTTCTATAGCTTTATGTACCTATAATGGAGAAGCTTTTTTAAGAGAACAGCTGGATTCGATTGTAAATCAAAGCTACACGGCTCTTGAGCTTATAGTAGTTGACGATTGTTCTTCTGATAATACCTTAAGCATCCTTAAGGATTATGCCGCCAGGCACTCCTTCATCAAACTTTTTGTCAATCCTGAAAACCTGGGTTATATCAGAAATTTTGAAAAGGCCCTCCAGCTGTGTAGGGGTGAATTTATTGCATTATCAGATCAGGATGATATCTGGGATTTAAAAAAGATCGAAAAACAGGTCAAGGTTATTGGCAAGCAATTACTGGTTTACCACGACTCCGAATTCGTAGACCAGAATGGTCAATCTTTACACAAGAAGATGTCGGATATTTTGAATTTGTATCGGGGCGATCAACCAGAGGCCTTTTTGTTCTTTAACTCCATTTCAGGACATTCAGTATTAATGAAAAAAGAGCTTAGAGATGAACTCCTACCTTTCCCCAATGCTTATTTTCATGATTGGTGGATGGGATACGTTGCTACAAATCTGGGCAGTATAGATTTTATAGAGGAATGCCTTGTAAAATACCGTCAGCATCAGAAAGCCGATACAAATATTTTAAAACGGAAGAGGGATAATACGCTTAGAAATCCAATTACTGCTGCAATGAAATATGAAAGGAAAATGCTCTGGATTAAGTCCTGCGCCGATTATCCCAAGAACAAAAATCCTGCGTTTATACGAAATCTCCTCGCTGAATTTAAAAAGAACAATATGGAATATATTTCGTTTGGGCTTGCAAAACTAATCTTTAAGAACCGCGATATACTATTCAGCATTAACAAAAAAAACACATTCAGTAAACTGAATTTCGTTTTGAAAGAAATGTGGGGAGGAAAAATCAGAAGAATCTTTTCAGATTAAGTCAGGCTTGCATTTCTTTATAACAGAACACATTAATTGCCATATCAAAGCTCTCGCAAATCAGACGGGTATCAACAAAAGGGCGCTTTCTGGTCGCCGATTCCTTGATATAATAATGGAAACCTAAACTTTCAACCAGTGCAAGAAGCTCATGCAGGGTTTGTTTTGAGTTTACATTATTATGGTACTCGAAAAAGATATGTTTTGCATTCTGCAAACGTGCTCCGCAGTATTTCAAAACAGTATCCTCAGCCCCTTCAATATCAATTTTAAGAAAATCGACATCTTCTGTCAGGTAATCGAGTAAGGGAACAGCTTCAATAAATTCAGGCTCCTGCTTTGAGTATTCATTATTAATTCTGCCACCCATGCCTCCATCAGTAAAGAACTTTAAGGTTTCTTTTTGGGTCCAGACCGCCTTTTGATGAAGTGTCACATTTTTCAACCCAAAAGTATCTACATTCTCTTTTAGAATCGAGAAAATATAAGCGTCAGGTTCGAATGCAATGATGTGATGATCAGGATAATTGAGTGAAAAATATAAAACACTCAGACCCATATTTGCACCACAATCGAGAATTATGCCTGAGCCTGCGCTCGGTTTGAAACGATATATCTCTGTATCGAAAAGTTCAATGTAGGATTCTGCAAAACTTGGTCCGTGGTGAAATTTAAACGGTTTATCGAATACATGAGCGTATCCAACAGTGAAGTGTTTGTAATCGGCGATCCGACCTAATTCAAGCTTAATATCGCCTGATTTAAGCTTCATTTTTATGCTTCTTTTAAGCCTTCTGAATTCTTTTCTTAAACCCACACCTGTCAGATTTATTGGTATTAAACATCAATCAGCCAAAACAAAAAAAGCGATCAAATAGATCGCTTTTGAATTTATTTTTTAAGATTATAACTTCCTTTTCACTTCTACCTGCTCGTATGATTCTACGATATCACCTGCTTCAATATTATTGAAGTTTTGAATATTTAAACCACACTCATAACCGGTAGCCACTTCTTTAACATCATCCTTGAAACGCTTCAATGAAGCCAGCTCACCAGTATAGACAACTACACCATCTCGTATGATACGGATCTTGCTGTTTCTGGTGATCTTTCCGTCGAGTACCATACAACCTGCAATTGTACCGACTTTACTGATTTTAAATACTTCACGAATTTCAACGTTTGAAGTAATTTTCTCTTCAAACTCAGGATCAAGCATGCCTTCCATTGCGGCTTTCACCTCATTTATCGCATCGTAAATGATGGAATAAAGTCGGATATCAATTTGTTCAGCTTCAGCCAGTTTACGTGCACTTGCAGAAGGACGGACCTGGAAACCAATGATGATCGCATCTGAAGCCGAAGCTAACAATACATCAGATTCAGAGATCTGACCTACAGATTTATGGATGATATTAACCTGAATCTGCTCAGTAGAAAGTTTCAGTAAGGAATCGGATAATGCTTCGATTGAACCATCCACATCACCTTTAACGATCACATTCAGCTCTTTAAAGTTTCCGATCGCCAAACGACGTCCGATCTCATCCAGTGTGATATGTTTCTGAGTCCGTAATCCCTGCTCACGTTGTAACTGTAATCTCTTATTAGCAACCTGGCGGGCTTCAACTTCACTTTCCATCACGTTGAATTTATCACCTGATGTTGGTGCGCCCTGCATACCAAGCACCTGAACAGGTGTTGAAGGTCCGGCATGATCTAATTTAACTCCACGTTCATTATGTAAGGCTTTCACCTTTCCACTGTATCCACCGGCAAGTATCGCATCACCAACGCGCAATGTTCCGGCCTGTATCAGGACTGTAGTAACAATTCCGCGGCCTTTATCCAATGCTGCTTCGATAACTGTACCTATGGCACGTTTGTTCGGATTGGCCGTTAATTCAAGCATATCTGCTTCAAGCAATACCTTTTCAAGCAGTAAATCGATACCTAAACCAGTTTTACCTGAAATTTCCTGACTCTGGTATTTTCCACCCCAGTCTTCAACCAGAATATTCATAGCAGAAAGCTGTTCACGAACTTTATCAGCATTTGCACCCGGTTTATCGACCTTACTGAAGGCGAATACGATTGGCACATTTGCAGCCTGGGCATGATTAATAGCTTCACGCGTTTGAGGCATCACACTATCATCAGCAGCAATTACAATAATTGCAATATCGGTAACATTGGCACCCCTTGCACGCATCGCCGTAAAGGCTTCGTGACCCGGAGTATCCAGGAAAGTTATTTTACGATCATTTTCAAGGGTTACTTCATAAGCACCAATATGCTGGGTAATTCCTCCTGCTTCTCCTGCGATAACATTGGTCTTACGAACAAAGTCAAGCAATGAGGTCTTACCATGATCCACGTGACCCATAACGGTTACGATCGGGGCTCTTGGTAATTGATCCTCAGGACTATCAGATTCTTCAAGTAAACCAATTTCTTCATCTTCAGGTTTCACAAACTCAACTTCATAACCAAATTCATCAGCTACGATCGTTAGTGTTTCAGCATCAAGTCTTTGATTGATAGATACGAACATTCCAAGACTCATACAGGTTGAAATAACCTGAGTAACAGGAACATCAAGCATCAAGGCCAACTCATTTGCCGTAACAAATTCTGTAACCTTAATGGTTTTGGACTGCATTTCTGCTTCCAATGCCGCATCTTCTGCAGTCTGAGCAACATCATCACGCTTCTGACGGCGTAATTTTGCTCTTTGTGCAAATTTACCTGATTTACCCGCACCACTTAAACGTGCAAGTGTTGCTTTGATCTGATCCTGAATTTCTTTATCTGTGGGTTCAGCTTTTGGAGTATCCGGTGTGCGTGGCTTATTCCTGAAATCAGGACGGGCAGCGCCGCCTGCTGTTCCTCCTCCTTGTCCGGGTCTTGTGTTCCTGAAATCAGGACGATTACCCTGATATCCTGCACCAGGTGCCGGACGAGGTGCTCCTCCGGATTGCTGAGCCTGCTGTCCCTGCTGACCCTGTTGTGTCGGCTGACCGGGCTGTCCGGGAGCATTATCTTTACGCTTACGCTTACGCTTATGATCGGCACCTGCAGCGCTCGATGAAGAGGCAACTGGTTGCCCACGTCGCGCAGGTGAAACTGGCAACTCAATTCTGCCAATGACATTTGGGCCTGTAAGACGTTCTGCTTTGGCTCGAATAACTACAGCGTCAGGATTACTTTCCTGAGTATTTGGTTTATTTTCTTGTTTTTCTTCGGGTACAGGTTTAGCAACAGGTGCTTCAGGTACCTTTATTGTCTCTTTCGGACTTTCAACAGGTTCCTTAATTTCTGCTGCCGGTGCAATTTCCACTTTAGGCTCAACTTTTTCAGGAGCCGCCTGTTGTATTACTTCAGGTTCTTTAACTTTTACAGGCTCCTCAACTTTAGGAGCAGGGGCTGGTACAGCAACAGGCTTCTCAGGTTCCGGAATTTTCTTATCCGGACGGGTTTTGGAATTCAGGTCATCTAAATTGATCCTTCCAACCACTTTAACGCCCGGTAAAACACCTTCTTCTGATTTAGGCTCAGCAGCTACGGGCTCCTGTGGTTCAGCTTTTGGCTTCTCAACTGCAGGAGGAGTGAAAGGGTTGACATTCTTGATCAAAATCTCTTCCTGTTCAAAATCCTTTGAACGCTGTGGCTCAGTCTTTTCGTTAGTTACAGGAATATCATCGCGACGAATCTTGCCGATAACAATTTGTTTGGCTTCTTCTTTTACGATCTTATCACCCTGAAACTCCTTAAGAAGAACATCGTACATCTCATCGGTGAGTTTGGTATTGGGTCTGGCCTCAACTTTGTGACCTTTTTTCCCTAAAAACTCCACCGCAGTGTTCAGGCCGATATTCAGCTCTTTCGCAGCTTTAAGTAAATTTGTGCTTTTACCTTCTGACATTTATTATTTTAACCTCGCTATTTTTGTACAAAAGTACGTTTTTTATATGTTATATGCTTTGAGGATCGGGCTTTTTCTTAGGGCCGCAATTTCTCAATAAGCTTCAATCAAATAAATTATTCAAATTCTGACTTCAGGATCTCTATTACATCCTTTACTGTAGTGTCTTCAAGGTCAGTACGTTTAACCAATTCATCTACAGACAAGCTTAAAATAGATTTTGCAGTGTCTAGACCAACACGTTTCAATTCATCAATGATCCAGCCCTCAATTTCATCAGAAAATTCCTCAATATCCACATCCTCATCATCTTCATGTGCTTCACGATAGACATCAATTTCGTATCCGGTAAGTTTTCCTGCGAGCTTAATATTGTGACCACCACGCCCAATTGCCAATGAAACCTGATCAGGTTTTAAATAAACAGCTGCTCTCTTTTCTTCATCATCAAGCTTGATGCTTGTAATTTTCGCCGGACTTAATGCTCTTTGAATATACAATGAAATATTATTTGTAAAGTTAATTACATCGATATTTTCATTCTTCAACTCACGGACAATACCATGAATACGTGATCCTTTCATACCCACACAAGCTCCAACCGGATCAATTCTGTCGTCATAAGACTCAACTGCAACTTTAGCCCTCTCTCCCGGTTCACGAACAATTTTCTTGATCGTAATAAGTCCGTCGAATATCTCAGGAACTTCCATCTCAAACAAACGTTGCAGGAACTCTGGTGCAGTACGTGAAATAATGATCTTAGGGTTGCCATTCAGCATTTCTACTTTCTCAATGATTGCGCGTACAGAATCTCCCTTTTTGAAGTAATCAGCAGGGATTTGTTCTGTTTTAGGCAATAAAAGCTCATTTCCTTCGTCGTCGAGTACTAAAGTCTCCTTTTTCCAAACCTGATATACTTCTCCGGTTACAATCTCACCAACACGGTCTTTATACTTCTTAAAAATTTCATCTTTTTCAAGTTCCAAAATCTTGGAAACCAATGTTTGACGCGCAGCCAGGATCGCTCTGCGGCCAAAACTTTCAAGGGTAATTTGTTCAATAAAATCATCTCCTACCTCAAGATCAGGATCAATTCCTTTTGCTTCGGCAAGCTCGATCTCCAGGTCATCATCTTCCGAAAAACCATCTTCCATTACCGTTCTTGTACGCCAGATCTCCAAATCCCCGTTATCCGGGTTGACAATCACATCACAATTTTCGTCTGTGCCATACCTTTTTCGCAGCATGCTGCGGAAAACCTCTTCCAACACACTGATAACCGTAGGCCGGTCAATATTCTTGAAGTCCTTAAACTCCTGGAATGAATCGATTAAATTAATATTGCTCATTTTTTATTGAATTTGTACCGTATGTACGGGACGTTATTTAAAACTCACTAAAACTATCGTTTCTGATATATCTTCAAACTTTATAAAATTTTCAAGCAAGAATGCCTTCTTACCCTTTTCCTTAACACTTTCCTGTATAATTATGCCTGAATCATCTGCACTAATCAATTTTCCTTCCCTGAAATTTCCGTCTTTAAGTTTAACCTTTAATGAACGGTTGATATTTTTTTGGAACTGTCGTAATGATTTGAGAGGGGTATCTATTCCAGGAGAGGAAACTTCCAGTCTGTATGCTTGTTCAATAGCATTTTCCTCCTCAAGATGGAAACCCACATGCCTGCTTATTGCGACGCAATCACTGATTGCAACACCATTGTCTCCATCTACTAAAATAGACAAAATTCCGCTACCATGCATCTGAACGTCAACCAGAAATAAATCCGGACGGTCAGCAATCTTTTCTTCAACTAGCTCAGTTACACGTGTTTCTATATTCATCCTGATCTTTTTTTTATTCCCTTGAAAAACAGGTTGGTAAAAAAAGAGCCCCGAAAATGTCGGGGCTCTTCTTAGATCGATGCAAATATAAAAAAACTATCCGTCATTACAAATACCTGATTTCAATACATTTATAGACTTAATGTTTTGATAGTTTAAATTTATATTCTGTAAACCCGTCTGAAATAAACAGTTCACGTGTTTTGATCAGATCCTCCGCATCCTGAAGCAATAATTTTGTATAACACCGGGCAAAATATAACTGGTTCTCCCTGAAATTATCCCTTGGTTTAAACCGAACTAATTCCCGATCAATTGTATAAATACCTTCCAGGGCTGGTTGAAAATCCCTCATTTCGGGATCAGACGGTTCTTCATAAACTGCAAAGAAATTAGTCCATAGTGAATCAGGGAGAGAATCAGTCCGTAATTCCTCTAAAACAGGGTTTGCTAAACCGATCAATTCAATAGAGCTGCTGTCGGGGTTTAGCCTGATTATTAGTTTATTTTGGGTATTTTCCTGAACATTATCCTGTTTACAGGAATTAAATAAAATTAAAATAATTACCGAAATATGGAATAGATTTTTCAATTTCATCAAAATTTACATTAAAACTAAAAAATATGAGGCTGATTATCGAAATTTTATTAATGGGCGCAGCTGTAGCTATTGCAGCTTACCTACTTCCGGGAGTGAGTGTTGAAAATTTCTGGAGTGCCATTATCGCAGGGATACTCATTGCTCTTGCAAATGCAACCATCGGCACAATTCTGCGCATCCTAACCTTCCCGATAAATTTTTTGACTCTGGGATTGGTTTCATTCATCATAACCGTTCTGATGGTGTTGCTGGTAGATAATCTGATGGAAACTTTCAATACAAGTGGTTTCCTCTCTGCGGTATTATTTGCCATTGTGCTTGCTTTGATCAATATGATCTTTTCGGCATTTCAGTCAGATAAAGCAGCTTAAGAAATAATTCCGATCCCTGTTCCACGAAATTTCAGGGATCGGATATTTTTATTCTTTTGTTGCCGCAGTTGCCCGGATTACAAGCGGAGACTTGTCTTTCGCTGCCTGAGCAAATATCTCTTTATTATCTGCCATCCGGTAATGTTTTTCGAGTTTCTCGATAGCTGCAGCCCTTACCTGTGATACCTGATCATGTAGAGCCATTTCTTTCAATGTTTCATGAACAGCTTTCCGTTCATCATCTGAAAGATTTTCAACAACAGATAAGGCCATATAACGAATAAGCCAGTTCTTATCTTTCAGCGATGAAACCATTATATTTCTTGCTGCTGCCTCATCTTTCATATCCTTCAGTTTCATTATTGCTTCTATCCTGTCCATAAATAAAGGTGCATGCTGATATTGAAAAATATACTCCCTGGTATCTTTTATTTCATTTTTTTCAGCAAGGACATATTTTTCAGCATCTACATTCACAAGATCTGGAGGATTTACTGAGGGGAAAATAAAGGATTGATTTTGCCTTTCAAGGATAATTTCCTTCCGCTCAACCTTTGTGCCTGAATATATGTCTACGGACATTGGAATTCGGTAAAGAGGTATTTCTGACAGATTTTGATCTTGTGTAATATTAACCTTTATCTCTCTTTTTATCGGATCATAAGAATTCTGAATGCTTAATACCGGATGACCTGAAGCAAGAAACCATTGATTGAAAAACCAATTTAAGTCCATGCCTGTAACTTCTTCAAACGAAAGCCTAAGATCATGAATTTCAGCCGTTTTATAGGAATGCTTCTTCAGATACAGCTTTAAAGACTCAAAAAATGCCTCATCCCCGACAGTCTTTCTTAACATATGCAGGATCCGTCCACCTTTTTGATAACTGATCTCATCAAACATTTGCTCTCTGTCAGCATAATCAAAACGGATCACATCCGGTTCCGATTTTCGTTTATTTCCGATATAAACTGACATATCCTCGAAGCCTTTCAAATCAGCCTGATCCCTCCCGTATTTATATTCTTCCCATAGGTATTCGCCATAAGTTGCAAATGATTCATTTAATGGCAAATTTGCCCATGATTCGGCCGTTACCAGATTCCCGAACCAATGATGAAACAGTTCATGAGCAATTATATCTTCGTGATTTTCATCCAGATATTGACCCGCTGACATATTCATGCCCTCGAAAAATACTGACGCAGTAGTATTTTCCATAGCCCCGCTCACAAAATCCCTTACAACGATCTGTGAATATTTATCCCAGGGATATTCGATCCCCAATTTATTTGAGAAAAATTCCATCATCTCAGGGGTTTTACCAAATACTAGTTTTGCGGTAGAAGCATAGGCCGGTTCAGTATAATAACTTACCTCCTTACCCCGCCACGTATCCTTAGTAATAGCAAAATCTCCGACTGCCAGCATCGTCAAATAAGTTGAGTGTTGCTGCTCCTGTCTCCAGCTATCTGTGCGGGTACCATCCCCATTCATACTCGAAAATTCGAGGGTCCCATTCGAAAGGCTCACAAACTCATTTGGCACTGTTATATTAAGTTCCTGAGTCATTTTCTCCTGAGTGCCATTTATCGTAGGAAACCAGTTCGAATTACATTCCGTCTCACCCTGTGTCCAGATCTGTCTTGGTTTATTTTTATCTTTTCCGTCTCTATTTATAAAATAAATACCACGATCCCCTGCCGAAGCAATATCCTCTCCGATCTTTAATTTATTTGGCATGGCTACATAATCAATATATACCGTGTATTTCTGATCTCTGGTGTATATCTTATCCAAACTAATCTTCAATAGTTTGCCATCATAGGTATATCTCAGTGGCTTTTTATCATAGCTGTTAACCAATGAAACGGAGTTAAAACGAAAACCATTGGCATTCAATACAAGCTGGTCAGAGGGATAGAAATATGGCCTGGCAAGGATGGTAGCTTTTCCAATAACATAGGCACTATCCCAATCAAAACTAAGATCAAGCCTGGTATTGAGTATGTCTGTATTCTTATTATAGCTTCCCCTGTATACTATTGATCCCTGGGAATTTTCAACAACCGTAATGGGATCGAGATTTACCATTTTGGGTGCAGAACATGCTGACAGAAAAATTGTAGCCAGGATTGGGTAGCAAAGAAGATATTTTAATTTCATCAGTAAGAATTTATTTTTTTGCAGGTATGAAGCATTCATGAACTTATATCCATATTTTTTGTTAAAGGAAACTCATGCAGGTTTCATGCAGATAAATTTGTTTTTAGTCGTGTCGCCCGTTCCGGATTCCTTTTGCATTTGAGGCTTGTACTATTCCACACAGCTAGCCTGCATTTTCTATTCTTCAAACAGCAGATTATCAATTATTTTTTCGAATTCCCTTTTAAAATCTTCATAATGAATGCCTGTACCTGGTCCGCTGAATCCCGTATGAATCTTTCTGACTTTACCTTTTTTATCAATGATAATCAAAGTTGGAAAACCCATAAAACTTTTTAACATTGGCAGGCTTTTCGCCACCTCCGCTTTATCATTGGTGTATCCTGTAATTAGCATGTCATAAGGAACCGCAAACCTATCACGTAAACTTATTACATTTCTCTTTGAGCGTTCATAATCAGTGGAACGTTCATAAGCCAAAGCAACAATTTCAAGCCCCTTCTCCTGATACTTTTTGTAAAAGGGAACCAGAAAAGCTGTTTCATCCATACAATTTGGACACCAGGATCCAAAAAACTGTACCAAAACTATTTTATTTTTAAATTTTGAATCAGACAAAGAGACCTTCTTACCCTTCAGATCAGGAAAAGAAAAATCTATTTTTTCAAATCCATCCTTCAAAGCAGTCAAGGAATAGGCATCAGGCAGGATAGCTTTCTCATCTCTTTTGGCGGTCCACGTCTGCACAGAATTGAGCCCGGAATAGAAATTTCCATTCACTATTGTATTGTTGTCCAGAATTTTACCTGTAAACAGGAAGGCGTGACTGCCATCGAAACAGGAAAGATAAATTCTATTGTCTGAAACGGTTCCCTCAAGAAAGCGGTAATCCCCTGTACTGGTTAAAAAAGTTCCAAGAAGACGGCCATTCTGCTGTGTGAATTCACCAAGGGCAGGAATTGATTTTCCTGTTTTTGCATCCAGGAAGGTAACAGACCAACGACCTGTCACAACAAATTCAGGTTTGGTATTTGCCTTGAAAAAGCGCCATGAGTAACCCTTTTTGGCCTCAATCATCATTACTTCGCTACTATCTGCAAAATGTTTAATCCACTGCCCGTTCAGAGTCCCATTCTTGATTTTTGCCCTGATCTCAGAATCGAAAAGAGGCATCTGAATAAATATGGAATCTGATACTTTTGAAATTTCATTAACCCTGAACCTCTCCTCCCCATTTATAACATCTAAAATTATCCGATTGGCTGAATCGCTTACTTCAAAGTTAAATGGTATTTCAGCCCCTGAGGATGTTTTGAGAGTGGCACGCCAGATTCCTCCTTCCAGTTGACTATCTGCATTTTGCTTGCATGCATACAAACAGCTTGTGAGCATAAAATAAACTATAATTTTGAAACTAATCTTCATTGGTATATAGTTGTTATTCATGTTCCGCTTTTGCGGGATTGCATGAGAATATTTTCTTGTTGCTATGGGAGTATCAACTCATGCAGTTTTCATAGAATAAGTCCGTCTGACTATCTCAAAATCTCACGTGCAATCACAATTTTCTGAATCTCTGATGTTCCTTCATATATCTGCGTAATCTTTGCATCCCGCATCAGACGTTCGACATGAAATTCTTTAACAAAGCCATAACCTCCATGGATCTGAACCGCTTCAATAGTAGTTTTCATTGCTACCTGAGAAGCAAATAGTTTAGCCATAGAGCTTGCCTGAGCAAATGGAAGTCCCTGATCTTTCAACCAGGCAGCTTTAAGGCATAGCATTCTGGCAGCTTCAATTTCGGTTGCCATATCTGCGAGCTTAAACTGAATAGCCTGATGCCCTGAGATTGGCTTCCCAAATGCCCTGCGTTCTTTGGAATATTGTAAAGCCAGCTCATAAGCCCCAGAGGCTATACCAAGAGCCTGAGAGGCAATTCCAATACGTCCCCCATCCAGTGTTTTCATCGCAAAAGAGAATCCAAAACCTTCATCACCTATACGATTCTCTTTGGGTATTTTTACGTCGGTAAACATGAGAGAATGTGTATCCGATCCACGTATACCCATTTTATTTTCTTTAGGACCTATCGTGAAACCTTCCATGCCTTTCTCAACGATCAGGGCATTTATTCCCTTATGCCTTAATGCAGTATTGGTTTGGGCTATGACAATATAGGTAGAGGCATTTCCACCATTCGTAATCCAGTTTTTAGTTCCATTGAGCAGATAATGATCGCCCATATCTATTGCGCTTGTTTGCTGTGAAGTGGCATCAGAGCCTGCTTCAGGCTCAGAAAGACAAAAAGCACCTAATTTTTCACCGGCTGCAAGTGGTTTAAGAAATTTTTCCTTTTGAAAGTCAGAACCATACTTTTCCAGTCCGAAGCAAACCAATGAATTATTAACCGAAACCACCACAGAAGCAGATGCATCAATTTTTGATAGTTCTTCCATAGCAAGAACATAAGAGATCGTATCCAGCCCTGAGCCATTATACTTTGGATCAACCATCATACCAAGAAAACCAAGTTCTCCCAGTTTTTTGATTTGCTCATGGGGAAATTTTTGGTGTTCGTCCCGTTCTATTACTCCAGGCTTCAATTCACTATTGGCAAAATCTCTGGCTGCCTGCTGAATCATCAGCTGCTCCTCCGTAAATTCGAAAAACATAATAATTGGTTTAGTGCCCAAAATTAATGTTTCGGGCTTGATTAGCATTTGCTACTATGCAAATATTAAGAAATATTTTGGTTAGTTATCAGGCTGACTGTGGAATCTGCCCTAAAAACTTAAGAATGACAAATAGGTGATTGATTATTTCAGGAACCGGATCTGATTTTTTTCTCTATAAGTGATGTGGAATAGCCGTTAAGATATTCAATAGTCTTTACTTCTCCACCGTACTGTAAGACCAGATCAGCACCAACAATTTGTTCTATAGAATAATCAGCCCCTTTAACCAGAACATCAGGTCTCACCAATTCGATCAGATTTAGTGGTGTAGGTTCATCAAAGATTACCACTGCATCTACAAATGAAAATGAAGCAAGCATTACAGAACGCGAAAGCTGATCATTAATTGGACGGCCCGGGCCTTTCAATGCTGATGCGGATGAATCAGAATTTAAGCCAATTACTAATTTATCTCCCAAATCAGAAGCTTTCGACAGATAGTCAATATGACCTAAATGAAGTAAATCAAAGCAACCGTTGGTAAACACTAATTTTTTCCCCAGAAGACGCCATACATTCAAGGGAGCTTTTATTTGTGCCTGAGTATAAATTTTACTCTTGATTTTATCCAGTCTGCTCATTTTGATTTTTTCTAGTGTATTGCTTCAGGAACAAAATTAAACTTAATGAACCAATAAAAAGGATAACTATTGTTTGAGTTGTATGAACTAATAATGCATAGGAAAGGCCATCACTTTTGGAAATGCCATAAATAATCAAACCCTCTGACACCATCCAGTGAAAGGCACCTATACCACCCTGAACAGGCGCAATCATTGCAAGACTACCAAAAACCAGCGTAGAAAGTGCTGCTCCGGGGCCTAGAGAAGAGGTAGCCTTCAGAGCAAAGAAACACAGGTAGGAGGATAGCCCGTAAAACAACCAAATCATCACTGAACTTAGTATAAATCCCATTTTATTATCCAGATTTCTTACTGATAAGATTCCGGTCTTCATTCCTGATAAAAAACGGGAAATACGGTTATAAATACCCCATTTTTTCTTTTTCATCAGGAAAAAAAAGAATATAACGGTCAGTATTATCAGCAAAAATGCAAAGATCAGTAAAGTGAGGTCACCAGTTCTGCCATTTAGTTTACTCAGAACATGCTTATACAGAAATCCTGATATCAGGTTAAATTCTAAAAGAATAGCCATCGCAAATACAATTCCCAGCATCAGTAAATCAACCATACGTTCAGCAATTACGGTTCCTAAAAGCTTAATCACAGGGATTTTATCAGATTTATTTAACACAGTACATCTCGCAAGTTCCCCCATACGCGGGAATGCCAGATTAGCAAGATATCCCATAATTACTGCATGAAAAGTATTCATCATAGAAGGGGTACCATGTCCTAGCGAGCCAATCATTAAATTCCATCTGTAGGCTCTTAACACGTGTGCAAGCAAACTAATAATGACAGAAAAAAGAACCCATACAAAATCTGCTCTTTTCAGATCAGAAAACATTTTGTTAAGATCCTGCCCTTTAAAAGCCAAATACAAAAGCAAAACGCCGATGATCAGAAATATCAGGTATCTGATAAAAGTGGAGAGCGAGATTCTCAATATAAATTTTCTTTATTCAGGTACATATTATCTATAATCCTGATCTTACCTATCCTTGCGGCAACCAGCGCTATCATTGTAACGGCTCTTTTAGAAGTTATTGGCTCAAATGTGCTTGCATTAAAAATTTCAAAATATTCAACTTCAATTCCGGGGCATGATTCCAGAAAAGCATTAACTTTAATCTTAATCTGCGCAAGAGATTCTGTTTTGAATAATTCCTGTGCTAATGTCAGTGATCTAAACAAAGCAAGGGCGTGCATTCTTTCCCTTGGTAATAGGTAAACATTGCGGGAACTCATTGCAAGCCCGTCATTTTCCCTGATAATCGGGCATATAACCAGTTTAACTCTGATCCTTAATTTTTTGACCATATGTGCGATCACCATGATTTGCTGATAATCTTTCTGACCAAAAAAAGCAAAGTCGGGCTGAACGGTGTCAAATAGTTTTTTTACGATCTGTGTTACTCCCTGATAATGACCAGGTCTGATCTGTCCCTCAAGAATCTTATCAAGATTACCCAGTTCGATTTTCCAAAATTCTGAGCTGTTGTACATTTCATCCACTTCGGGAAGAAACAAAACATCACATTTAAATTCCTTTAATTTTCTAAGATCTTCTTCAATTGGTCTTGGATAATTCTCAAGATCCTTTTTATCATTAAATTGTGTTGGATTTACAAAAATGCTGCATACTACAACATCTGTCCTCCTGCGCGCAGCCTCTATTAAGGATAAGTGACCAGCATGCAAAGCACCCATAGTTGGGACAAATCCGACGGACTTGCCTGCTGAACGTAAAGCATCCAGATAGTGATGTATAGCATCTCTGTTATTGAAGATTTTCAAATTACAATTTAATTTTAATGGCCTCAAAAATGGTTAAATACTTAAACAGAACCAAAACAACTTGCGTAATTCGTTGATATTTCATAAGATAATGATTACCTTTGCTGTTCGAAAACTTTTCTTAAACTCAAATTAATCAAACCGGAGATGGCAAAAACGAAGATTCTTTTTATTACGCATGAGATGTCGCCTTTCCTTGAACTTACCAAAATTTCTGAGATTACCCGTCACTTACCTCAGGCTATGCAGGATAAAGGATTTGAAATCCGCATTTTGATGCCCCGTTTCGGTAACATTAATGAACGCCGTAACAGATTACACGAAGTAATTCGACTTTCAGGAATGAATATCATAATCAATGATAATGATAACCCGCTGATTATTAAGGTTGCCTCTATTCCTTCTGCCCGAATGCAGGTATATTTCCTCGATAACGAAGAATACTTTCAGAGAAAGCATGTATTTACTGATAACAACAATAAATTCTATGCTGATAACGACGAGAGAACCATATTTTTCTGCAAAGGTGCTTTGGAAACAGTTAAAAAACTAGGCTGGTCTCCTGATGTGGTACACTGTCACGGATGGATGAGTTCCCTGGTTCCTGCTTATTTAAAGACTTTATATAAAGACGACCCAACTTTTAAGAATTCAAAAGTGGTTTATTCTTTATACGACGATAATTTTGACAATTCCCTCAGTGCAGAATTTGCTACAAAAGCAATTATGAAAGGAATGAATGCTGGGCATACTGAAATGTATGCTGATGCTACCAACACCGCTTTGAATCTGGGAGCAATTCATTATTCTGATGCAGTGGTTTGTGCCTGCGAAAATATCAATGAAGAAGTGTTAAAGTTTGTTAAAAAATCCAATAAACCGCTTTTGGAATTCAATTCCACTTCAGATTATGAAAATTATTATAACCTTTACGAAGAAATTGCTAGTGAAGAACTAGTGTCATTAGCATAATCGTAACCAAGCAGAGCTCCCGTAACCGATTAGGAGTAATAATCAAATTATGTAGAGCCTGCAGCTTTTAAAAATTAATGTAATACGGATGAAATTATACAAACTAGACTTATTAACGCTGTTGATAAGTCTTTTTATTTTAAGTAGCTGTCAGAATACAGACTCTATTGGACTTGATGTTGACCCGGCTACTGAGGTAACCGGTACCTTTACAGATACAATCACAGTTATCTCATCTACTGTCAAGGAAGACACAATGGTTACCAATACCCTTGCGAAATATCCTCTTGGATATTTAGTCGATCCAATTTTTGGGAAGACTACAGCCAACATTGCTATGTCGCTAACACTTGATCCTCCCGGGCTTACTTTCGGAACCACTCCAACCCTTGATTCAGCTGTCCTGGTACTTTATTATGCCAAGGATTTTTACGGTGACAGTACCTCAAATTTTCAGGTTAATGTTCATCAGCTTAATAATGCTTTAAGTACATCTGTACAATACTACAATACCCAGCCTCAAAGCTATGGATCAGCAGTACTTGGAAGTAAAAAGCTCAGATTTAGTGTCAAAGATAGTGTACGAATTACAGAAATTATAACGGGTAAACCCGACAAACAGGTGACCAGAGCACCTCAGATGCGGATACCAATCAATTCGAATTTTATTACAGCTAATTTTCTGAATGCAAGCAGTACCAATTTAAGCAGTAATGAATTACTGAATAAAGCAATCAAAGGATTCTATCTAACGGTTAACAAGGCACAGAGCACCGGGCCCGGAGGTATTGCCTTCCTTAACCTTACAGACTCCAGCAGACTGGAAATTTATTATAAAAGCCAGAATGGTGCTTCGATTGATACTACCTTGCACAAATTCCCTGTTGTTAATAATTCTGTGCCGGTAATTGCCGACTTTAAACATGATTATACCGGGACGGCAATTCCAGCAAATTTAAATAGTACCACCCAACAAAACTTTACCTATGTACAGGGTTTAGCCGGCTTGAGAACAAAAATCCGCTTTCCACATATTGAAAAGTTAAAGAACCTGGGAAATATTACCATTAATAAGGCTGAACTGATTGTCTCAGTTGTGGGGGGTACAGACGCATTTAAACCCGCTTCAAGGCTAATCATGTACCGAACGGATATAGCAAGCCAAAGACAATTTATACCCGACTTTAGTACCGAACCGGCATTTTCATTAACTGATCTGGACTTCGGTGGATTTTATGACTCGAGCAAAAAGAACTACAGATTTCAGATTACCAGCTATATTCAGGATATCATAAAAGGTAAACTGAAGCAATATGATACCTATATTGCACCAGTCAACTTAGAATACAATCGTACTGCAGGTCCGGTAGTATCCGGAAGTAGTGCCGGTGGAGCAGTGATCGGCAGCGGGAAATCCGGTGTAAGCTATCAAATGAAGCTTAGAATAATTTATAGTAAGATAAATTAATTAATTTCCTCCAAGCCTTTATTTAATACAATCAATTCGTTAGTTTCGACAATTAACAATTCATAAATATGTGTGGAATAGTTGGTTATATCGGGTACCGAGAGGCCTGGCCTATTATCATCAGGGGCTTACAACGCCTTGAATACAGGGGATATGACAGTGCCGGAGTGGCACTTATGAACGGTCATCTCAGTATTTTTAAAAAGGCGGGAAAAGTTAGTGATCTGAAACATTCAGTTGAGGGTGAAAATCTGAGTGGTACACTCGGCATGGGACATACACGCTGGGCCACACATGGTGAACCATCAGACCGAAATTCACATCCACATACCTCAGGCAACGGCCGTCTCGCAATTATCCATAATGGTATTATTGAAAACTATTCAAGCCTGAAAGAGGCTTTACTATCCAGAGGCCATGTTTTTAACAGTGATACCGATACTGAAGTACTGATTCACCTTATTGAAGATATTCAAATGCAAACTGGTCTTGATATCAGAGAGGCCGTAAGAATTGCACTTGGTAAAGTGATTGGTGCTTACGCAATCGTGATTATGGATAAGGATGAACCTAACGAATTAATTGCAGCGCGTAAAGGTAGTCCGATGGTATTGGGAGTTGGGGAGGGTGAATATTTTATCGCATCTGATGCTTCCCCAATAATAGAATACACTAAAAATGTGATTTACCTTAATGATAATGAAATTGCATTTATCAAACGGGATGAATTACTGATTAAAAATATTGACAATACTATCCAGATCCCCTATGTCCAGGAACTGGAATTAAAGCTTGAAATGCTTGAAAAGGGCGGATTTGATCATTTTATGCTTAAAGAAATCTTTGAACAGCCAAGGTCGATAAAAGACTGTATGAGAGGCCGTATCTATCCGGAGGAGGGATATGTTCAATTGGGAGGGATTAAAGAATACGCAGAAAAATTAAAGAATATTGACCGCATAGTGATTGTTGCCTGCGGAACTTCCTGGCATGCCGGTCTGGTTGGAGAATACCTGATTGAAGAATATTCCCGAATTCCTGTCGAAGTTGAATATGCATCAGAATTCAGATATCGCAATCCGATTATCTCAGAAAAAGATATTGTAATTGCAATCTCTCAATCTGGAGAAACAGCCGATACTATGGCAGCAATTGAGCTGGCAAAATCTAAAGGGGCTACAATTTTTGGGATTTGTAATGTTGTAGGGGCTTCAATACCACGTTTGAGTCATGCAGGAGTTTATACCCATGCCGGACCTGAAATAGGAGTTGCCTCCACCAAAGCATTTACAGCACAGGTAACTGTACTTACGCTAATGGCCTTGTACATGGCGCAGCAAAGAGGTAAGATCACCCAAAGTAAAATGGTTCATCTGCTTACTGAACTGGACAATATTCCGGCACTCGTTGAAAAATGCCTTCTTTCTAATGATAGCATAAAAAATATTTCGGAAGCTTTTAAAGATGCCAGCAATTTTCTTTTTCTGGGGAGAGGAAGTGGTTTTCCCGTAGCACTTGAAGGTGCACTTAAATTAAAGGAGATCTCTTATATCCATGCTGAAGGATACCCTGCCGCTGAAATGAAACATGGACCTATTGCCTTAATAGATGAAGAAATGCCGGTGGTATTCATTGCCACAAAAAATTCCTCTTACGAAAAAGTGATCAGTAACATACAAGAAGTTAAAGCCAGAAAAGGCAGGGTCATTGCCATCGTTACAGAGGGTGATACTGTAGTTAAAAACATGGCTGATTTCACTATAGAAATACCTGATGCTGATGAAATATTCCTGCCGCTTCTCGCAACCATTCCATTACAGCTTTTATCTTACCATATCGCAGTATTGAGAGGCTGTAATGTTGATCAACCCAGAAATCTGGCAAAATCGGTTACAGTGGAATAAACATTTTTGAGCAACATCAATCTCAATTGAGTAGAAAATGCGCTGTTCGGCAAATGAATTTGGCATTTTCTACTTTCTGTAATATTGCAACCGGCATTTTATTTCCTATTCCCTATTCCCCATTTCCTTTTTCCTATTGCCAATTCCCCAATCCTACCAGCGCCATTTTGTGTTATTTTTACATTGAGATGATAAATTTAAGTACCTTGCACTAAAAATCAAGTATCATGACCAGCAGAATTCCATTTGTAATAGCAATACTCACACTTATTTGCGGAGTATTCATTTCCATTATTTTCGGAGCCAATGAAGACTTCTTTAAAGACAAAATCAAGGAAGGTTTAAGCAAAAATGAAAAGATCAATCTTATTCAGGATGCTGCAGAAAAGGATGCTGTTTTAAAGTCTGAAAGTGAAAAAAACTGGAGATATTATCAAAGATTTCACTTTCATGCAACAGGAATTGGGGCAATGGTAATGGGCGTACTGCTTTTTATATCATTCCTTTCAGCTCCTCAGGGATTAAAAAATATAACCTCATATGCTACTGCAATTGGAGGCTTTCTTTACCCTTTTGTGTGGCTCTTTGCAGCAATTTATGGACCTGAGCTGGGAAGAGAAGTGGCGAAAGAAAAATATGCCGTTTTCGGATACATGGGTGGCATATTTTTAATAGGCCTGATTATGAGTCTTTTTATGGCGCTTAAATATTCATTCAAAAGCAGTAAATAATTTAAATAAACCTTTGATTTAAGGTTTTAAGAGAGGACTGCATTTGCAACTCTCATACTATTTCCTGAAAGAATCTTTTGAATATCATCATCAGAATATCCCATTTGAACCATACCTACGGTGAATAGTGGCCAGTTCGTCCACGCCATACTTTTCACCATCTCAGGTGTTTCTTTGAAATCATCTGCAGGCCAAAGGGCTTCCCAGCGTGTTCTTTCCTGACGATAGGATGGTATCTTTTTACTCTCTTCTGAGGCAAATTGTGATGTGTAAGAAATATCAGTTCCAATTGCCACATGTTCACTTCCAAACTTTTTGACGACATAATCTATATGTTTCATCATTGCAGCTATATCACCACTGCCTCCCAGGAATCTTGGAATACAGCATATACCAATATATCCACCAGTATCTGCGATGGCACGTATAACATTGTCTGGTTTAGAACGAATATGTTTGTGTATTGAAGCTACCGTGGTATGACTTGCAACCATGGGTTTGGTTGATGCCTTAGCGGCTTCCAGACTAGTTTGCCATCCGGAATGAGCAATATCAACGATCACACCCACCCGATTCATTTCCTTAACTACAGCGCGTCCAAAATCACTTAGCCCTCCATTTGAGACTTCTGCACAGCCATCCCCAATAACATTTCTTCGATTATAAGTAAGATGCATCATTCGGATTCCTAAATGGAAAAATACACTGATATACCTTAATTCATCTTCGACAGAAATCCAATCCTGAGGTAAAGGCACCCCATTTCCTGAAAAATATAATGCATGTCGATTTTCTTTTTTAGCCTGAAGAATATCCTTTGGTGTAGCTGCCTTTCTTACAAATTCACTCATCATATCAGTTGTATGGGTAAAATGGGACAAACGTTTAAGTAAACGTTTAACGTCATTCCCCTCTTCACCAGCATTCTGTATGATACAGTTTACACCGGAGGCCTTCCAGGCATTTTCAAATTCCTCCCTTTCCTTTTTATCATACACAAAGCGGGTCATCGACATATCTTCCTGCATATCCTGAATTTCTAATATGGATGCCTTTGCATTAAGCGCAGAACCAATCTGTCCGCCATCATAAGCCGCTCTGGGCATGAAGCCATATGCATCAATTACCAGGGAGTTTTTATGTAATTCAATGCCGCGTTCTAACTGCTTTTGAGTTGGCTTTAAAATACTTTTTGCCAATTCAAAATCTGCCTTCATCTGATCATTGAGTGCATAATCATTAAGCTTAGAATTACCATTACTGTTGGTAGAATCTGTTCCTAGGCTCCCAAGAACACTATCACTGGCTAAAGTTAATCCGGCAATACCACTCAGCTTGAGGAAATCTCTGCGTTTAGTTTTCATAGATTTAATAAGATTGGCCTGGTAATTGTTTTCGATTAAAGAACCAGGGAATTAATTCAAAACAATTTACTTCTTTAAATTTTTAGTGGCAAAAAATAAATAGCTTCTATTCTGAAAATTCCAGCATAAAACACAATTATGTCTGAATTTCTATTGTGAATGCAATATCCTGAATTCAATAATTTAAAATTCCATTAAATACATAACTTTGTCCGATGCAAATTCACATATTAAAATCAAAGATTCACAGGGTTAAAGTAACGGATGCAGATCTTAACTATGTTGGCAGTATCACCATAGATCAGGACTTAATGGATGCGGCAAACATCCTGGAAGGTGAAAAAGTACAAATAGTCAACAATAATAACGGTGAACGTTTTGAAACTTATACAATAAGCGGAAGGAGAGGAAGCGGAGATATTATCTTAAATGGAGCAGCTGCAAGAAGAGTTATGAAGGGCGATGTAATCATAATTATTACCTATGCTATTATGGATGCAAAAGAAGCCAAAAATTATAAAGCTATTGTTGTTTTCCCCGATGAAGAAACTAACTTATTGAGGTAAATACTGCATCATGACGCATCAGTATCAGTTTTCGCTGAGTCAGATATCAACCTTGTAATTTCATTCAGTTCATCAGTAGTCAGATATCTCCATCTTCCAATGGCCAGATCCAGCCTGATATTCATAATTCTGACTCTTTTAAGTTTAACGACCTTGTAATCCAGGTATTCACACATCCGTCGGATCTGCCTGTTCAATCCCTGTGTCAGTATAATTCTAAACCTATTCTTATCCAGTTGTTCCACTTCACAGTTGCGCGTTATAGTGTCCAGAATTGGTATTCCGTTCCTCATCCTCTTAAGAAATTCAGGATTAATTGTTTTGTTTACTGAAACCAGATATTCCTTTTCATGATTATTTCTGGCCCTCAGTATTTTGTTTACAATATCACCGTCACTAGTCAGCAAAATCAGTCCTTCACTTGCTTTATCAAGTCTTCCAATTGGGAAAATACGCTTCGGATATTTGATATAATCTATGATATTATTTTTCTCAGCCTTTGTATCGGTAGTACATACAATACCTACCGGCTTATTAAAAGCAATATAAACAGGCTTCTCTTCAGTGTTAGAGACTAGTTTTCCGTCAACCCTAACCTCGTCTTCAGGGCTGATTTTAGTACCCATTTCAGGTACCACACCATTGATGGTCACACGGTTTTCAAGAATCAGTTTATCTGCGGCTCTTCTTGAGCAAAAGCCTATTTCACTCAGATATTTATTTATCCGGGTCGTATTCTTATCGCTCATTTATTTAATAAATTCCATGTATCTCAATCGGGCTTAATAAATTCGTCCCGCCCGAACCTTAAATCTTAATTGTAGCACCAAGAACTTTCAAAAATTCCCGGATAAAAGCAGGGTGGGCTGGCCAGGCAGGTGAAGTTACCAGATTCCCATCAACAAATGCATGGTTTGCCGGAATGTCCTGAAATTCACCTCCCGCTAAAGTAACTTCGGGACCGACAGCGGGGTAAGCTGTGAGCTTTCTTCCTTTTACAACATTAGCGGCTGTCAGAATCTGAATACCGTGGCAGATTGCTGCAACAGGCAAGTTATTTTTGAAAAAGTATTTGACTATATCCAGGATTTGGGGGTTCAATCTTAAATATTCAGGGGCTCTTCCACCTGCAATCACCAAACCACTATAATCATCAACTTTAACTGCATCAAAACTATAATTCAGCACAAAGTTATGCCCTGGCTTTTCGCTGTAAGTCTGGTCACCCTCAAAATCATGAATTGCCGTTTTGATAAAATCACCTTTTTTTTTCCCGGGGCAAACCGCATGAACCTCATAACCCACCATTTCAAGCATTTGGAAGGGAACCATTGTTTCATAATCTTCAGTAAAATCTCCGGTTAGGAATAATAGCTTTTTCATCTGTGATACTATTTAGATTTATAAAAATAATCAATAATAGTAAGGTATCAATGAATCCAATCAAATGGTTTGCTTATCCATCTATCGCACAGACGGTCGGTACTCCCAGAAAAGCCCCCTGATGTTGAGTTGGGTTTGCTTTTTCAGGAGAATGAATCCGTTTAATAGTGAGCAGCAATTACCCTTATTGACACAAGTAGCTAAATTTATTCTCCTAAATAAAATTCAGCATGAACATCAACTGAGATTTACCCGGTTTACAATTTGAATTACCTGCTCTTCATAAAATCTGATAAAAAACAAAAAAGGGCTCCATCATAAAGAAAGAACCCTTTTACAGATTATAATTGGTTAAATTATATTACAAAGATATTAATTATAATATTATCAGTATAATCAATATTAATTATATTTACATAGCTAAAATCTATAATATGACCTTAGTACAATTAGAATATATAGTTGCTGTTGACACCTACAGAAGTTTCGGAATCGCTGCAGAGAAATGCTTTGTTACCCAGCCTACTATGAGTATGCAGGTACAAAAACTGGAAGAAAATCTTGGAGTTAAGCTATTCGACAGAAGCAAACAGCCGGTATTACCAACTGAGATCGGAGCTGAAGTAATAGAGCAGGCAAGGATCATTCTGAAAGAGAGTTATAAATTAACCGAGCTGATCAGCAATCAGAGAAATGTAATTACCGGTGAACTAAGAATTGGTATAATCCCAACTATGGCGCCTTACCTGATGCCAAAGGTAATTTCTGCATTTATGGAAAAATACCCGGATGTCCAGTTGCAGATATGGGAATATATGACTGACCAGATCGTTCAGGAATTAAAGAACGGGCTACTGGATTGCGGGATTCTTTCAACTCCGCTTGAGGATAAAAGCCTGTGTGAAACACCACTTTTTTATGAATCATTCGTCGCATATCTTTCTAAATCGAGTCCTCTGATCAGTAAAAAGAACATCTCAGCTAAAGATATTAATCCGGAAGAGTTGTGGCTCCTGAATGAGGGTCATTGTATGCGCAATCAGATCCTAAATATCTGTAACCGTAAAAAAACAGACGAGCATAAGCCTCTGGAATACAATACCGATAGTGTTGAAACCCTTAAGCGAATGGTTGAATTGAATAAAGGTATTACACTTTTACCCGAGCTTTCAATAAGTGATTTTTCAATTAAACAGCTGGATCGAGTTCGTTACTTTAAAACACCAGAACCCAGCCGCGAAATAAGTATTGTTACTCACAGAAATTTTCTTAAACGCAAGCTGATCTTAATCCTTGAAAAGGAAATTATTGAGGCTATTCCAAAACGAATGCGCAGCAAAAAGAAAAAGGAAATTATGAAGATTAAACCTGACTAATCCTTACCTCTGAACCTTGAAAACACAAAAATGATCAATGCGATAACCACTATAACGACAAAAATGCCGGTATAAGCACCAGCTTTAAAAATGCCGGTAATCAGGTCACAACTTGATAAAAGACTAACAGCCAAAAAGGCTAATGCAAAGGATAGATTTTTCATAAGTATAAAATTGAAATAGTGATATATCTAAATATACAACACTATTTCAATTTTAATGCCAAATTCAATTATTTTGCTTTTGTGAAGCGTTCAGCTACCGCATCCCAGTTAACAACATTCATAAATGCAGCAACATAGTCGGCACGTTTGTTTTGATATTTAAGATAATAAGCATGCTCCCAAACATCCATTCCCAAAATGGGAGTACCTTTAACCTCAGCGATATCCATCAATGGATTATCCTGATTGGGAGTAGAACTAACCTGTAATTTTCCGTCAGTACTAACTGAAAGCCATGACCAGCCCGATCCGAAGCGGGTCATACCTGCTTCCGCGAATTTTTTCTTGAATTCATCAAAAGATCCAAAAGCAGCATTGATTGCATTTGCAAGATCTCCGGAAGGAGCACCACCGCCATTAGGCGACATTACCGACCAGTAAAGTGTATGGTTAAAGTGACCTCCACCATTATTTCTTACCGCCATTGGGTATTTTGAAATATTTTTCATGAGATCTTCGATCTTCTGATTCTCACCATCAGTTCCGGCCAATGCTTTATTCAAATTGTCTACATATGCCTGGTGATGTTTACCATGGTGGATTTCCATGGTCATTTTGTCAATATGCGGTTCCAGAGCGTCTGTTGCGTAAGCTAACGCAGGTAGTTCAAATGCCATAATTTTGATATTTAGGTTTATTGTATATTCTATAACAAATATAAGACCGAATTGTCATAATTTATTCAGTTTGTTGTCAAGTTTTGTTCCGTCTGGAAATAAAGAATTCTTTCATCAGCCTCGCAGCATCTACAGCCATAACTCCCGAGATCAGCTCTGTCTTAGGATGAAGGATCCGTTTGCTGATTTGAGAAAAACCCCTCTTTTCATCGTCAGCACCATACACAATGCGACTGATCTGGGTCCAGTGAGCTGCACCCGCGCACATCACACAAGGTTCAATAGTTACATAAAGTGTGCAATCTTTCAAATATTTACCCCCGGTATAATTTGCAGCCGCTGTAAAAGCCTGCATTTCTGCATGAGCCGTAACATCATTCAATTGCTCGGTCAGGTTATGCCCTCTGCCAATAATTTTGCCATTATGAACGATTACGGCACCAATTGGTACTTCATCAAGAGCAAGGGCCTTTTGAGCTTCTTTCAAAGCTTCTGCCATAAAAAAATCATCCTGATTTTGTTCCGGCTCATTTGTAAAGCTCACGTATCTCATATTAATGCTGAGCCATTTGGAACCGGGCGTTCTACAGAGGCTAATACTATATCGCCATCCTGATCTGCAAACCCGGTAAGCAGAAATTCTGAGTTAAAATTGGCAATCTGCTTTTTTGGAAAATTCAAAACCCCAATAATCTGCCTGCCTATCAGATCGGATTTTGTATAATGTCTGGTAATTTGAGCACTGCTCCATTTCAAGCCCCATTCTCCAAAATCAGCCTTTATTTTAAATGCAGGTTTCCTGGCTTCCGGAAAATCATGAACTTCAAGTATCGTTCCTGCCCTCAATGACACCTTCTCAAAATCTGACCATTGTATTTGTTCCATAAGGTAAAGGTAAAAGGAAATAGGGAATAGGGAATAGGAAACAGTAGAAAGGGAAATGGGAAAAAGGGAATAGGAAATGGGAACTCTTTGCTAAATTGCGGGATGGATTCGGTAAGATTAAAAAAAGGTAAAGAAAAAGCTGTCAGACAATTACACCCATGGGTATTTTCGGGTGCCTTAGATCAAATTAAAGGCAAGCCTGATAATGGCGATATCATCATGGTTACTGACAGCAATAATAATTTTCTGGCCTACGGATTTTTTAATAATCAATCTAGGGTTGCCGTCCGATTACTTGAATGGAATCTGGAAACTGAAATCAATGAAAACTGGTGGAGAATAAAAATCAGGAATGCATTTAAACTCAGAACAGATCTGCATACTGATCAAACAAATACCTACAGGGTAATTTTTAGTGAGGCTGATTATTTGCCGGGACTGATTGTAGACCGCTATGCCGATTTTCTTTCAGTACAGATCCTTACTTCCGGTGTTGAGCGAATTAAACATATTCTGCTTGATGAACTGCAAAGTTTATTACAGCCCAAAGGTATTTTTGACAGAAGTGATGCTTCTGCACGGGCACATGAAGGGATGGAAGCTTCTTCCGGAGGAGTTTTACTCGGCTTAGCACCGCCAGAATTTGTCAATGTCAGAGAAAATGGCATTTTTTATCAGATCAATATTGCCGAAGGTCAGAAATCCGGTTTTTATTGTGACCAGCGGGATAACCGTAAATGGGTTGCAGAATATGCTAAAGGAAGAAAAGTATTGGATTGCTTTTCATATTCAGGAGGTTTCAGCCTGAATGCTATTAAGAACGAAGCCACAGAAGTAATCAGTGTAGATAGTTCAGCACTTGCACTTGATACGCTGAAAAGAAATATTGAAGTCAATAGCTTTCACAATATCCCCCACAGGCAAATACAATCTGATGTAAATAAGCAATTGAGAGTATTCAGGGAAGAAAATGAAAAATTTGATATTATCATTCTGGATCCACCAAAATATGCACCCTCACGGTCGGCTTTAACCAAAGCATCCAGAGCTTATAAAGACCTTAACCGCCTGGCTATGCATTTACTGAATGAAGGTGGTCTTTTGGCGACATTTTCCTGCTCAGGGGCTGTAGATATTAGCATGTTTAAGCAAATTATTGCCTGGGCGGCACTTGATGCCGGAAAAAATGTACAGTTCATCCAGCAATTCTCACAGCCGGCAGATCATCCGGTGAGGTCATCCTTCCCGGAAGGCGAATATTTAAAAGGGCTGTTATGCAGGGTTAGTTAATTCTCCCAATTTAATCCTCAGGTATATTCTTAAGGTGAACAGGTTTATTACCCTTTTTCATCTTTAGATTCAGCATTTCTACCAGTACTGAAAAAGCCATTGCAAAATAGATATAACCCTTTGGAATATGCTGTTCAAAACCTTCGGCCAGAAGCGATACTCCAATAAGAAGCAGGAATGACAAAGCGAGCATTTTTACAGTAGGGTGTTTGTTCACAAAATCACTGATACCTCCCGCAGAAAGCATCATTACAATTACTGCAATTACTACTGCAGCGATCATTACTCCAATATGATCAGCCATTCCTACTGCTGTAATTACTGAATCCAGAGAGAAAACTACATCAAGAATAAGTATTTGGATAATAACTCCTGAAAAAGTAATTACCGATTTAGTTTTAGATTCATGTTCTTCGCCTTCAAGCTTGTCATGAATTTCTGTGGTACTTTTATATATCAGGAACAATCCTCCACTAAGCAGAATAAGATCCCGTCCAGATATAGCAAACTTATCAAATAATTCACCTTCGGTTAAGCCAATCCACTCACCAGCATTAAATAGCGGACTAGTTAAGGTCATGATCCAGCTTAAAGAAAGCAGCAATAGAACACGGGTTATCATGGCAAGGGCTAAGCCAAGCTGACGTGCCTTCTTTTGCTTTTTAGCAGGTAGTTTAGAGGCCATTATTGAAATAAATATGATATTATCTATTCCAAGTACTATTTCAAGTACTGTTAATGTTATCAATGATATCCAGATCTCAGGATTTGCTATCCATTCCATATTTTTTGACTTTCAGCAAATGTAGATTAAATGCTTTTAGAAATAAAACAAAAAAACCTCCCTGTACATACAAGAAGGTTTTAATGACAAATTATTGTGGTTTATAAAAATTTTACTCCCCCATAATTGGATTTAATAATGATCCGGCTATCCGAACCCTTACCGATCTGCCCCTTATAGTTTTTGCTTGGACTCCAGGTCTTAGGTTTATCTGATGTGTTAAGTTGCTCAACAAGATTTACCCGGCTATTACTATAATTAAAACCGGCATAGTTTACTGTTACATCAAAATCAAAATTTGCACCTTCTTCCAGACCCAATGAAACACCGGAATAGGAAGAATTGATATTCAGATTTTTAACACTTTTATCCACTTCGTCAATTTTGAATCCGCCGGTATATGCCAGATTAAAATCACCACCCTGACTTAGTTGTGCAATGGTAGCTTTACTGTATTTAATGGTCGCATTAAGTTTAGCTGCCTGATTCAATGTTAAACTACCATATGCAACAGAAAGGTTTCCATTTATAAAATTTTCAATACTTGCTGAGCCATAACTAACCTTCACCTGATTGGCTGGGTTATCCAGCTTTCCTGATTTAAAAGAACCGTATGAACTTGAAATATTAAGCGGCCCGCTAAAATCATCGATTTCGGTTCTGCCATAACGATTATTGATATCCAATGGATTTTTTGATGGCATGTAGATCTGATAATTTACCTGAACTCCTCTGCGTTCTTCCTGGCCATTCTTCACCCTCGACCAGAAATTCAAAGAGGTCTTCCCAAAATTTGTTCTAAAACTAATTAGATTCCCCTCTCTTAGCTCAGCGATATCCACACTTTCGAGCAGGTTTTCTGCACCACTCTCGGATGCTTCATAAGCTTGTATTTCAATTTCTACCCTAATCTCATTCTTAGCCCAGGTATGTACCGAAACTTTTCCATATTGATTATTTACCGAAAGCTTATCATTGCTATTCACGGTAAAAGTTCTGGTAATTTTTTTTGTCTTCTCGGCTGTTGCAGTTAATTCAACCGGCACTTCAGGATCTTCCGGAGTTCGGCCCTCGATCACAATCTGAATACCTTCCAATTCTTTTCTCAATTCACGGGTCGCAACTGCCACCGTTTTTCCGATTTTTTCGAAATCAATTTTATTAATTTCAATTGCAAGTGTTTTGAATGCTTCTGCTATTTCGATTTCAATGTTCTTAGTTTCCGACTCAGCCCTGGGGCTCTTTGGCCTTGTCGGCTCAACTGTCTGTGCTGATGCCATTTCAATAAATAACATCACTAAAGCAAAGAGCAATGCTTTCTTAAATATTTTGTGTGTCATTACCTTGTTCCTTTTTTAATTGGTTAATCTGTTGTATAATTTCCAACTGCTGATTTAATAACTCAATCTGTATCTGAAGATTTCGGATCATAGCCTTTACAGTTTCTTCCTGATTCGGACTTGCAGGTAAATCCTGCTTTAATTTTTGAAAATTAGCATCCATCTTTTTGATCTCTTCAGAGAATTCCTGATAAAGTTGGGGCTCTTCCTTTTCAATACGCTTTAACTCCGTTCTTTTAACTTCGATCAATGAAGCATAATACACCTGTTGTTGAGCAAGTTGCGGATCGATATTACTTAGATAGGATGATTGTTTAAACTGATATTGATAAAACCATATACCTGCAAACAAAATCGGTATAATCGAAGCAGCCAGTTTAAGCAGGAAACTAAGACGCACCACCCTTTCCCTTTTATCAATTTTATTTTGTGAAATACCTATCTGTCTTTCATCCAGTTGTTTCTCAATTTTAGCCCAAAGATCAGCCGGTGGTTCAAACTGATCAAAATCACTCCTGTTATCTTTTATAAAATTTTCTAATTTTTCTTTCATCTATTTCCTCTCCCTGATCCATTTCAGGATCTTATTATTAATTATAACTTATTCCCTGATTCCTCAATAATTCGGCAAGCTTTCTTCTTGCTCTCATAAATTGTGTCCTTGAAGTATTTTCACTGATACGCAGTATCTGTGAAATCTCTTCATGATCATAACCTTCTAACAGGTACAGCGTAAGTACTAAACGATATCCATCCGGAAGCTGCTGAATGGTCGCCTGTACTTGCCGCACCTGCATTTCGAATTCTGAGTTATCAGAAACCTCCTCATCCGGTATGGATTCAACGTCTGTATCATCAATCGAAATCAGTTCCATTTTGCGCTTACGGATCTGAGTAATTGCTCGGTTGATGACAATTTGTTTCATCCATAAACCGAAAGTGGTCTCCTGCCTGAAATTGGCGATTCGGGTATAGGCATCTATAAATGCCTCCTGCAGCACGTCTGCCGCTTCATCCTCATCATTCACAATGCGCATAGCTATATTGAACATGGCCCTGGAATAGAGCCTGTACAATTCATTTTGTGCCTTCCTACTACCGTTTCTGCATTCAACCACAAGGTCATAATGCTGATCTACGTAAACAGCTTCCAAATTTTTACGCTTTTCTTACCTAAGAGACGCAGGGATTTTTCCCACGTTGCATCAAGGTAATGGAAATATTTAATTGGTGGGATTCGCATATGAGGTAGGAGGTCTGAGTTCTGAAGGCGACCTAAGAAATAACATCATGTTTTGAATGTTGAAATTACTATTGGGTTTTGGCTTTCGGCTTTGAACTTTAAGCATTTTGCCTTTAGCATTATACGCTAATTATCCATCAGGGGCTTGCCTGAAGGCCGGGCTCTGCGCTATAGTTTTTGCCTGGCAATTCCTTTTAAACTAAAAAATTCCTTGGGCAAAAAGCTGCCGCTGCGATCCCTAAGCCATACTAAACGCTGTGTTATCAGATTCTGCTATTAAAATTCAGGGGGGTATTAGTGTTGTATCCAGCTAAACACTAAACGAGAAAACTAATCTTAACTCCATGGACAAATAGACAAATTATTAAATCGACAAATAGTAATCAATTGCCCGGATGGCGTTTTGAAGTCTTTCTTCCTCAGATCCTGAAATTAAACTGTATGTAGCATTGAGGGCTTTCAGTTCCTTATGCCACACTTCCATAAAATGTTCCCGCATATGCGGAAAATCACGCAGGGGATCCTCCTCCCAGGGAAGATCGATATTCATTAATAAATAGAGGTCATAGTTGTGAAGTGGGAGTTTATCAAGAACTTCCTGTGGTGCCTGTCCAAACATATAGTCACTCCAAATCTTAACGGTTATAAAGGTAGTATCACAAATCAGAAGACGATTGGCTTGCGAAACCATTTGTTCTTCGAGTTCCAATTGCCCCCTGAACATATTGATCTCGTCTTCCCAGGTACACTCCGCAACAAGCTTTTCGCAATATGCCCGTGCGAACTCTGGTACCCATACCGTGTCATAATGCAAGGCCAGTTGCTGGGAAATTGTCGATTTTCCGGTAGATTCCGGACCAACAATCGCTATCCTGATCAATTCTTTGGTCAGATCTTCTGAGTTTTCCATATCAGTTAAGCAATCTTATTTTGTTCAGCTGATAAAATCAGGCTTCTTTTATATTCCTGTCTCCAATTATGATAACCAATTACAGCAATTATTATGTACAGGGCATACATTCCGGCAGTCAAATGCAAATTCTTAGAGATGTATAATCCAACATAAATTACATCTACAAAAATCCAGATCAGCCAGTTTTCCAATACCTTTCTTGCAAGAAATACCTGGGCAACCAGGCTACAAGCTGTGCAGAAACTATCTGTAAATGGAAATGAGGCATCTGTTCCCTTGTAAAGGAATAAGCCTAACCCTGCTGTGAAAACCACAATTCCTGCAAATGAAAGAATGATTTCTTGAGTGCTGATCGAAGTAACAGGAACTTTTTTATGTACATCCTTTCGGCTCCAAAAATACCATCCATATAAATTCATCGCTAAAAAATATACCTGCAAACCTGTATCTGCATATAATTTAGCTTCAAAAAAGATTAAAATATAGATCAGTACGCTGATAATTGCGATCGGCCAGTTCCATATATTATTTTTGGCAGCCAGATAAACACATAAAATACCTGTTATTACACCCGAAGTTTCGAGCAGACTTTGATTCCTAAGCCAATCAGTAAAAACAGAAACTATATACATCAGGCCAAATATAAGCTCCCTGAGTAATAATTAAGCTTTTGCTAAAAATTTACTTGCTCGTATTTGGTGCGGCATTAAAGCCCATACTGGCTTTAATTGTTAAATCTGCATTTATAGCATTACGTAAAACATACTCCATTCTGATACGAACAGTTGACTCCTTAATATAATCATCAAGAAGGACTGTAGTATCGGCATCAAGCATAATACTATTTCCAACAGTTGAAGCAATGTTATCGCGGGTTGCAATCAGAAGCTCCCTGGAACTGTCGCCACGTGAAATGTAAACCTTAATTGATTTGAATACCCCAAAACTTTGACCTGATGGATAAGTGGCATCGAGTTTTACTGATGATAAACGCACATCGGTTATGGCATTGGTATTTGAACCCTGGCCGGTAAAGATCTGGTCAAAGCTGCTCGCCTGTGCGGTAACAGATTGCACTACATTAGTTCTGTTTGTTGAAGGAACACTTAAGGTAGCTGTATATGGAAATGTAGAACGCACTATGGACTGAATAGCTGAACATCCACTTAATATTGAGGCGCTTACAACAAATGCAATAATTAATTTTTTCATGATTTTGAGTTTTTAATGGTTGGTTTATTCAAGAAAATAAATTTTTATGAATTAATGTTAGTATTTCACATTTAACGTACAAAACCCGTTCCAATCCTTAAATAAAACAGTAAATTTTTATCGGATATAAAAAAATAGATATATAATTTTTTAAAAAAACGTTTCGACAATTTTTTTTGCTTTAAAATACATAAATCAATAAAAAACAGACTTAAAATATATAACTTTGCATCCCGACAAAACAGTCGGAATCTTTGTTTTTCACAGCATAGTAATCTCCTCTTTTGTCATTAGAAACTAGAATTTTAGAAGAACTATGCCATTAGACACCTCCATCCAATCCATCCTGATCATCGGTTCAGGACCAATCGTTATCGGTCAGGCCTGCGAATTTGATTATGCCGGATCCCAGGCTGCACTCTCCTTAAAAGATGAAGGAATCAAGGTCTCCATAATCAATTCTAACCCTGCCACTATCATGACAGACAAGGTTATTGCTGATCATGTCTATTTGCTTCCATTAAACTGTGAAAGTATAGAGCAGATACTCAATGAACAGAAGATTGATGCCGTTCTTCCAACTATGGGTGGACAAACCGCATTAAACCTGTGCAAAGAGGCTGAAGAAAGAGGAATCTGGGAAAAATACGGAGTAAGGATAGTAGGCGTTGATATTGCAGCTATTGAAAAGACTGAGAACCGGGAAGAATTCCGTAAGCTAATGGTAGAAATTGGAGTAGGGGTTGCCCCTTCTAAAATTGCCAATTCCTTCCTCGAAGGTAAAGAAGCTGCACAGCTTATTGGTTATCCACTTGTAATTCGACCTTCTTACACTCTGGGTGGCTCAGGTGGTGGTTTTGTTCACAGAAAAGAAGATTTCGATCAGGCATTAAGTCGCGGTCTCCAGGCTTCACCAACACATGAGGTTCTTGTTGAAAAAGCGGTTTTAGGCTGGAAAGAATATGAGCTTGAGTTATTAAGAGATGGAAATGACAATGTAATTATCATCTGTGTGATTGAAAATTTCGACCCTATGGGTATTCATACCGGTGATTCTATTACCGTTGCACCTGCCATGACCCTGAGTGATCGTTGTTATCAGGACATGCGCAACCAGGCGATTCACATGATGCGCTCAATAGGTAATTTCGCTGGTGGTTGTAACGTACAGTTCTCAGTTGATCCGGCTACCGAAGCTATTATTGCCATTGAGATCAATCCAAGGGTTTCTCGTTCATCGGCCCTGGCCTCGAAAGCTACAGGTTATCCAATTGCAAAAATTGCTTCGAAACTTGCCATCGGTTACAACCTTGATGAAATCGAAAATCAGATTACAAAAACTACTTCAGCATATTTTGAGCCAACCCTCGATTATGTGATCGTTAAAATACCACGCTGGAACTTCGATAAATTTAAAGGTGCCAATACAGAGCTCGGTCTTCAGATGAAATCTGTTGGAGAGGTTATGGCGATTGGTCGTACTTTTATTGAAGCACTTCAAAAGGCTTGTCAAAGTTTGGAAACAAACCGTTTGGGATTAGGTGCTGATGGCAGACAAAGCCGTAACCTGGAAGAGATCATGCACAGTCTGGAGCACCCTAGCTGGGATCGCTTATTCCATGTTAAGGATGCCATGAGCCTTGGTGTTCCTTTGGAATCAATCCGCAAAATCACTCATATCGACAAATGGTTCCTGGTACAGATCATGGAACTGGTCAACATGGAAGCCGAACTTAAGCGCTATTCCCTAAACAATATACCTACAGATTTCTTTATTTCATTAAAGCAAAAAGGGTATGCTGACGCCCAAATCGCCTGGCTTCTTGGAAATGTCACGGAAGATGAGGTTTATGACCGCCGCAAACATCTAGGAATAAACCGTGTATACAAAATGGTTGATACCTGTGCGGCAGAATTCCCTGCACAAACACCATACTATTACTCCACTTTTGAGGATGAGAACGAATCAATCGTAAGCAAAAAGAAAAAGATCATCGTCCTTGGATCCGGCCCCAACCGTATCGGCCAGGGTATAGAGTTTGATTATTCATGTGTTCACGGATTGCTTGCAGCAAAAGAATCTGGGTATGAAGCAATTATGATCAACTGTAATCCGGAAACAGTTTCTACCGACTTCAACATGGCGGATAAGCTGTATTTCGAACCGGTTTTCTGGGAACATGTTCGCGAAATTATTGAACTTGAAAAACCAGAGGGCGTAATTGTTCAGCTTGGCGGACAAACTGCTTTAAAAATGGCTGAAAAGCTGCATGAAAAAGGTATTAAGATCATAGGTTCCTCTTTCGACAGCATGGACATTGCCGAAGACCGCGGTCGTTTCTCAGACCTGCTGAAAGAAATGGATATTCCTTATCCTTTATATGGAGTAGCTGAAAGTGCTGAGGAAGCTCTGGTAGTGGCACATAAAGTTGGATATCCGGTTCTGGTTCGTCCCAGTTATGTACTTGGCGGACAGGGTATGAGCATTGTGATCAATGATGAAGACCTTGAAAAGGCTGTTGTAAAATTATTGAGAAACCTGCCTGGAAATCGTGTATTGATTGATCATTTCCTCGACAGGGCCGAAGAAGCTGAATCTGATTCGATTTCAGACGGTGATGATTGCCATATTATAGGTTTGATGGAGCATATTGAACCTGCCGGGATTCATTCAGGCGATTCTTATGCTGTGTTACCTCCATTTAACCTTTCCAAAAAGGTAACCGATTCAATGGAGGAGTACACAAAAAGGATCGCAAAAGCTTTGAATGTCAGAGGATTATTGAATATTCAGTTCGCTATCAAAGATGAAAAGGTATATGTGATCGAAGCCAATCCACGAGCATCCAGAACCGTTCCTTTCATTGCAAAGGCTTATGATGTACCATATATCAATATTGCCACGAAGATCATGCTGGGTGTAAACAAACTGAAAGATTTTAAGATCGAGCGTAAACTTATAGGATATGCAATCAAGGAACCGGTTTTCTCATTCGATAAATTCCCGGAAGTTAAAAAGGAATTAGGTCCTGAGATGAAATCAACCGGAGAATCAATTCGGTTTATACGTGATCTTGAAGATCCTTATTTCAGACATCTTTACAAAGAGAAGTCGATGTACCTCTCCAAATAGGAACAAAGATTAAGGAGCAAAGACCAGGCCGGCAGATTAATCTGTGGGCCTTTTGTTTTTGAGGGGGCTTAAAATAGTTCACTTATCCTGAATAGAATGAATAAAAATTCGAAATTGGATTTTTCTATTGCATCTTTAATAATCGGTTAATAAAATATTCATGAACAAATTGAACAATGCTGCAACCAATAAATCAAGTTTGAAAATTGGTCTTTTTGGCATCGGACTGGATACCTACTGGCCGCAGTTTGAAGGCTTAAAAGAACGTTTGGAGGGCTATTTAAATACAGTAGAGCAAAAGCTGTCGGACATCCATCCTTCAGTTGTTAATGCAGGAATGGTAGACAATCCTGATAAAGCATTTCGGGCAGGAAAATTATTTAAAACGGAGGATGTGGATCTGATATTTTTATATGTCACTACTTATGCATTGTCATCCACAGTTTTGCCGGTAGTACAACGCGCCAAGGTTCCTGTCATTATTTTAAATCTTGCACCCGAGGCTGCGATTGATTATGCTTCATTCAATGCGATGAGCGACCGGACTAAAATGACCGGCGAATGGCTCTCCTACTGTTCGGCATGCCCAGTACCTGAAATCGCAAATGTATTTAACAGAGTAGGTGTTAAGTTCCACCAGATCACCGGTATGCTTCACGATGATGAATTATGCTGGAATGAAGTAACAGAATGGGTACAGGCTGCTAAAGTAGCTAATATAATGGCCTATAACCGACTGGGTTGTATGGGGCATTATTACAGTGGCATGCTGGACATCTACACTGATCTTACCCAGCAATATGCTCACTTCGGAGGTCATATTGAACTCATTGAGGTTGAAGAACTGGCAAGCCTGAGAAAAGAAGTAAGCAATGAAGAATTAAACGATAGACTGAAGCTTTTCAATGAGACCTTTGATGTACAAGCTGATTGCCCTGCAGATGAGATGGAGAAAGCGGCGATTACCTCCGTTGCTCTTGATAAACTGGTAGCAAAGCATCAGCTTGGTTCAATGGCCTATTATTACAAAGGCACAGGTAATATTGAAAATGAGGAAGCCATCTCTTCTATCATTTTAGGTAATTCACTCCTTACTGCAAACGGCATCCCCGTTGCCGGTGAGTATGAAATTAAGAATGTACAGGCGATGAAGATCATGGATTCATTTGGAGCAGGTGGTTCATTTACTGAATATTATGCGATGGATTTTAAAGATGATGTTATTTTGATGGGACATGATGGTCCAGGACATATTGCAATTGCAGAAGGTAAAACCAGAGTGCGCCCGCTGCATGTCTATCATGGCAAAGTAGGTAAAGGTGTTTCAGTAGAGATGATGGTAAAAAATGGTCCGGTGACACTGCTTTCTGTTGCAGAAAAAAGTGGCGGCGGCTTAATGCTTCTCGTAGCGGAAGGAGAATCAGTCGCGGGTCCGATCCTTCAGATAGGTAATACCAACAGCAGGTATAAATTCCTTATCGGAGCAAGAAATTTTGTGAACAGTTGGAACAGTTATGGACCTGCACATCATTGCGCTGTGGGTATTGGACATATCAGTTCAAAAATTGAAAAACTTGGTAAATTATTGAATATGGATGTAGTGAAGGTGTGTTAACTTAATTCATTCATCTGAAATAAAGTTGACGTGATTTCAAAATATTAATAAAAACAATCAATCTTTAACCATATAGATTGAAGCATTACTCAATATTATAGCTGTCTTTAAAGAGAAAGAGAAGCTTTAAGTTCTATGTTTCTATGTGGTTTTTAATTTAATGTAGAGTACAGATTATTTAAAAAAAGGAGCAATCCTCTATTTGAATGGCTCTCTTTTTAAACCTGTGAAGAAAAATCAGTTCATCACAACAACACCCTTTGCTTCAAATGCAAGTTGTTCTTTTGGACTCGTGATTGCAGCAATCTCGGCTTCACTCTTCCCACCATCCTTTGCATAATGCCTTAGCTGTTCTACTGAGGTAGTATCAGTGTAAGCAAAACCATCAAGTACAACTTCTTTACCGCCAATATCTTTGGGAACAAAAATCTTGTAATCTTTAAAAGTGATTCTCATTTCATCGCCATTGTCCAGGGTCATGGTCATCCAGCAGCCTTTTTCCTGACATACCTCTTTCACCACACCCTTAATTTTCATGTCCTTTTTACTCTCACCCTTCATTTCAGTTTGAATGGAGGCGAGTTCAATCACCTGATCATTTTTTACAGAATCACCAAAATAAGCAGTCCCTTTTACAATTTCGATTGTTTGAGTTTTAGTTTCTGGACTATTACATGCTGCAAGGAAGGCAAGTGCAAAAACCGTAAGTATAATCTTATTCATAATTGATAGTTAGTTTATACAAAATTGATAATAAAAATTGTGATTATATCTTTAATGAATAAAATCACTGTTTGAGGTAGGAGGTCGGTGGTCGGTAGTCAGAAGTCAGAAACTCACATACCCATCTGATATCAGACTTTAGTCTTCAGATCTCAGATCTCATACATCAGTCTCACTATCCAAACAAAGCATTGAACACCTCTTCTACCTTAGCCACGGTTTTGATCTTTATTTTATATTTCTGCCATTCAGGTTCTGTTTTTACACCCCGCCCTGCAGGAAGATTATATTTGGAAATAAAAATTTGTTCGAAGCCAAGCTTTTCAGCTTCAGCGATTCGCTGTTCTATTCTATTCACAGCCCTGATCTCACCGGATAAACCCACTTCTGCTGAAAAACAGATTTTGGAATCCACCGGCATATCCTCGTGAGAGGAAATTATTGCTACTACTACAGCCAGATCTATTGCAGGATCTTCTACCCTTAATCCGCCGGCAATATTCAGAAAAACATCTTTTGAACTTAACTTAAACCCGCATCGCTTTTCCAATACCGCAAGCAGCATGTTCAATCTCTTCGTATCAAAGCCTGTTGCTGAACGCTGAGGCGTTCCGTAGGCAGATATACTTACCAATGCCTGAATTTCAATCAGCATGGGTCTGAGGCCCTCGAGCATCGCCGAAATGGTTATACCGCTAAGCGGTTCATCTCTTTGCGAAAGCAGAATTTCAGAGGGATTAGATACTTCTCTGAGTCCGCTGCCCTGCATCTCATATATTCCAAGTTCTGAGGCGGAACCAAAGCGATTTTTAACCGCCCGCAATATCCGGTAAACATGATGCCTGTCGCCTTCAAACTGCAAAACAGTATCAACCATATGCTCCAGAATCTTGGGCCCGGCAATCATTCCGTCTTTAGTGATATGCCCGATAAGAAATACAGGAGTTCCACTTTCTTTTGCAAAACGCAACAGTTCAGCAGTACATTCCCTTACCTGCGAAACACTACCGGGAGTAGATTCAATATGGGCAGAATATAGCGTTTGAATCGAATCAATAACCAACAGGTCGGGTTGCAGAATTTCGATCTGTTTGAAAATATTTTGTGTGGAAGTCTCAGTCAGAATATAAGTGTCAGATGAAGCAGCATTTTTTAAACCTGCCGCAGGCCCCAATCTTTCTGCCCGCATCTTGATCTGCTGCTCACTTTCCTCCCCGGATACATAAAGTACTTTTAAACCCGGAAGATTGAGTGCAACCTGGAGCATAAGGGTAGATTTACCAATACCCGGTTCACCGCCAATCAATATTATAGATCCGCTTACTATTCCTCCGCCCAATACCCGGTTCAGTTCCTTATCCGGAGTGATCAGACGATTCTCTTCAGAATAAACAATTTCATGAATTGCCGCAGGTTTATTTGAACGCTGGGTGCTGCTTGAACCGTTCTTCCAGTCAGGTACTGAAGCTCCTGCTTTCTCTATGATCTCTTCAACAAAAGTATTCCATTGACTGCAGGAAGGGCACTTACCTAACCATTTAGCAGATTCGTATCCACAACTCTGACAGAAATAGGCGGAACGGGTTTTAGCCATGGAATAAATTAGCAAATGTGAAAATTAGCAAATGTGAAAATGCATTCATGATTATTGTATAATGTGAAGATAGGCAAATGTGAGAATTAGCAAATGTGAGAATTTGTAAATTAGCAAATGCAAATTAATAAATGTGCAGATTAAAATTTCATCTGCACATTTACTAATTTGCTAATTTACTAATTTACTAATTTGCTAATTATAGCTTAATTTCCTCTTCCTTAGAATTAAGAAAATGGAATTCAGTGAGGTAATAAGAAGGCACGGCCCTAACCCTGATCCATTTACTGAATTTGAAGAACCATTTCCACTGAATGGAAATGAGTCCCTTTTTAATATAGGCTTCGATATAAGGATGTACACATAAAGTAACGCTGCTCTCATTCTGCTCATTGAGAATGTAGTTCAGGTTGTTCTCTATATCGTCCATTAAAATGATACTCGCTTTGATCTCTCCGGTACCATCACAGGCAGGACATTTCTCATTTGTTACGATATTCATTTCAGGCCTTACACGCTGACGGGTCAATTGTACCAAACCGAATTTGCTCGGAGGCAAAATGGTATGCTTGGCGCGGTCAAGTAACATCAGATCCTTGAGGTGATCAAATAACTCCTTACGGTTCTGAGGTTTGTGCATATCGATAAAATCGATCACCACAATACCACCCATATCGCGAAGACGTAATTGTCTGGCAATTTCCTTAGCTGCTTCCATATTGATCATCAGGGCATTTTGCTCCTGATTCTCAGTATTAGCTGTACGATTACCACTGTTTACATCAATTACATGTAATGCTTCAGTATGCTCAACAACGAGATAAGCTCCTCCCGGCAGATTTACAGTACGTCCAAATGCTGATTTGATTTGCTTTTCAATACCAAAATGTTCGAATATCGGCTCTTTTCCACGGTACTGTTTAACGATCTTTTCCATTTCAGGAGAGATCTCATGAACATAGGATCTGATCTCTTCAAACAATGCGGGATCACCGATATGAATATTCGTAAAATCGGTATTCAGAATATCGCGAAGGATTGTTGAGGTCCGTCCCATCTCACCCAGAATCTTCTTCGAGGGTTCAGTATTTGGAAGCCGGGTTGTAAATTTTTCCCATTTATCAATTAAATCAAGAAGATCTTTTTGTAATTCAGCAACTCCCTTTCCCTCAGAAACAGTGCGAATAATTACCCCGAAATTCTTCGGCTTAATACTCTCCACAATTTTCTTAAGTCTGTTGCGCTCTGTATTACTCTTTATCTTTTTGGAAATTGAAATAACATCCGAAAAAGGGACAAGAACGGCGAAACGACCTGCAATTGATAGATCTGAGCTTAAGCGCGGACCTTTCGTTGAAATCGGTTCTTTGGCGATCTGAACGGGAAGCAGCATGTTCCGGTTCAGTATCTCTGAGACTTTTCCGGATTTACTGATATCCGTTTCAAGTCTGAAACTATTGAGAAGTTTATCCTTATAACTGCCATTCTTTACAATTTTTGTAAGTTTTAGCAGCGATTGAACCTGTGGTCCAAGATCCAGATAATGCAAAAAAGCATCCTTTTCATAGCCTACATCAACAAATGCAGCATTTAACCCAGGCATGATCTTTTTGATTTTGCCTAAATAAATATCACCAACAGCATAATTGTTGCTGACCTGCTCTGTGTTTAGTTCTACGAGTTGCTTGTCTTGCAGTAAAGCAATAGTAACCCCACTAGGGGATGAATTGATAATTAATTCCTTTACCAATGGCTAAATTTAAGACACCGGTTAAGAAAACCGGTATACGTTTAAAACTAGGAGATAAATAAAAACAAACAAATGATTTAAACCTCCGGCGCAATTAAGCGGGAGGTTTAAATTTTTTATTAGTCTGTAATTAATCCGAACATGATGAACAGATTAAAAATCAGACTATTTTTTCTTATGTCTGTTTTTTCTTAAGCGTTTTTTACGCTTGTGAGTAGCCATTTTATGTCTTTTTCTTTTCTTACCGCTTGGCATAATGTTGTTTTTTAAAATGTTTTATAATCTAATTACTTAATTCGTTTACTTTCCTGTCCACAAACGTGCTCATGTTCGGGTCAGCTGCAATTTCTTTGGTTTTCAGATAAGCTGCAATTGCCTCAGTCTTCCTATCCATGTTCTCATAACTTGAGGCCAGGTAAAACCATGCCTCTGCGCTTGGAGCAATCTCAATTACCGTTTTAAAACGCTCAACTGCCTTATCGAACTGACCTGATTTCATTGAAAATAAGCCCAGGTTCAGGTTAGCCTTTAAATTTTTTGGATCCTGTTTTACTACGTCCAATAACAAGGTAATACCCTGCATAGGATTTGGTGTTCCGGTTACATAAGCTATTCCTAATCCGGTTTTAACCTCCAGAGTATTAGGTTTAATTTTATCAGCTTTTTGATAAGAACTGATTGCCTTTTGAACAAGAGCAGGCTGAACAAGTGTATCCATGCTTTGCTGATAGGCATCCGTAAATTTATCACCGGCCTTAAGCCATGAATCAAAATTCGGTTCTTTTTCAGCTATTAATTCATAATAAAAAGCTGCCGGAGTACTTTGATTTACATCATCCCATTGCTGGGCAAGCTGCTTTTCTATACTTAGTTTATCAGATTCTGATGCACTTTTTAATTGAGCTTCAAGATCGGAAATCTGCTTTTTCAGACTGGCATTTAAACTTTCTTTGGACTTTAAAGAAATGTCTTCTAAGGAAACTTCTTTAATTTTTGCCGTTTGAGCGGGGCCAGATGCATTTGCAGCAGCAGCACCTTCATTAGGTTTAACCAAACCCTGAATATCCAAAGAAAGCATCAGGCCCATCAGTACTACCACTGAACCTATAACTATAATCTGCTTTCTTTGTAACATCCCGGCTGAATAAAATGATTATTTGTTACCGCTTTTTACCTTTTCAACAAAAACCTTGGCAGGTTTGAAACTTGGAACAAAATGCTCAGGTATAATGATTGCTGTATTTTTTGAAATATTACGAGCTGTTTTCTTTGCTCTTTTCTTCACCACAAAGCTACCAAATCCTCTTACGTAAACATTCTCGCCACTTACCATTGAGTTTTTGACAACTTTAAAAAACGCTTCTATAGTTTCCTGAACATCTACCTTTTCAATTCCTGTTTTGTTAGAGATCTCTGTAATGATTTCTGCCTTGGTCATATCTATTTTCTTTAATTTTTTGTACTGTATTCTAATTGATTTGGGGTTGCAAAAGTATTGGTTTTAATTCAATTTGGGAAATAAATCTGCTTTTTTTTAAAACCAAGTCACTATAAAACAAATAGTAAGGTATTTTTGTGACTTTAATGAGTAAAACCCGCTCCAAAGCAATGACATTTTCTGAAGAAATTATTGACTGGTACCAAAAGCATAAAAGGGATCTTCCCTGGAGAAATACAAATGATCCTTATATTATCTGGCTATCTGAAATAATCATGCAGCAGACCCGCGTGGAGCAGGGAATGCCTTATTTTAATCGTTTTGCAGAAAAATATCCAACAGTGGAACATTTTGCTTCGGCCACAGAAGAGGAAATATTAAAACTCTGGCAGGGGCTAGGCTATTACTCAAGAGGCAGAAATATGCATCAAACTTCACAAGCTGTGATGGAGGAGCATGCGGGCTATTTTCCTAAAAATTATGATTCACTAATCCGTTTGAAGGGAATAGGTGAATATACAGCCGCCGCCATCTCTTCATTTTCATCCAATGAAGCAAAGGCTGTTGTTGATGGAAATGTTTTCCGACTACTTTCCCGATATTTCGGAATTGATACTCCAATCAATACGGGTAAAGGAAAAAAGATTTTTACTGATTTAGCAAACGAACTGCTTGATCAGACACAATCCGGAATCTTCAATCAGGCAATAATGGAGTTTGGTTCATTACAATGCAAACCCAAAAATCCTGATTGCCCGATATGTCCATTGCAAACTTCCTGTGAGGCGTGCCTTAAAAACAGAATCCATGAGTTGCCTGTCAAAATAAAAGCTCAAAAAAGCAGGGAGCGGTATTTCAATTATATTCTGGCAATAAAAAATGACCAAATTCTGGTAAATAAGCGTGGATCGGGCGATATATGGGAAAACATGATTGACCTCCCACTTTTTGAGACAAAATCCCCGACAGAGGTTCCTGAGCTTATCCAATCAGAAAATTTTATTTATGCCTTTGGTAAGCAGGTACTGATTAGATTTGTTTCTAAACCGGTAAAACATATTCTCAGTCACCAGAAACTTTACACCAGATTCATTCAAATAGAGCATTTTACTGAAGATTTTCGGCCGGATCAATCCTGGTTTTATGTAAGCAAAAAAGAACTTGAAAAACTACCACAGCCTAAACTAATTTTTCAATTCTTCGAAAATTTCTTTAAATTGTAAATACACTATCTATTTTAAACAATATGTCAGGTATTAACAAAGTCATTTTAGTTGGACATTTAGGGAAAGACCCTGAAGTCCGGCATTTAGATGGGGGAGTTACTGTCGCTAGCTTCCCATTAGCAACTTCAGAGACCTATAACAAGGACGGTAGAAAAATTGAGCAAACCGAATGGCATAATATTGTTATGTGGAGAGGTTTAGCCGATATCGCTTCAAAGTACCTCCAGAAAGGTAAGCTGGTATATATCGAGGGTAAATTAAGAACCCGCTCTTTTGAAGATAAAGAAGGTCATAAAAAATATACTACAGAGGTTGTTGCAGAGAACTTCACTATGCTTGGCCGCAAAAGTGATTTTGAGGGACAAGGTGAAAATAATCAACACAAACCTGATGAAGAGAATGGGACAAATAATAATCATAGCATAGCAAAAGAAGATCAGCCGATGAATTATGAAAAAGGAACTGATGATGATTTGCCGTTCTAAGACTAAAATTTGCTAGCCTGTATTTGAAGTTCTATTTGTTAACAGACCAGCAAATATTCATGTATTGATTGATGTTAGGCAGATCAATTTTATCGAATAGCCCAATAAGCTAATTCCTTACGCTATGTTTTAATTTTGAGCGCTATCCAACATCAATCTCTGCTTTTTTAATTTGAAAATGAATGGCTCTGCTTTTGGCTGCCGATTTCCCGTGATCCATTTCAAGCCCGCCATGACAATCAATATTAATTGATAATATTGCTTGCAGGGGCTTTCCATTTTTCACGGGTTTATGGTGGATCAAGCCCGACATGACAATCAATAAGGTTATATTTAATCACTAAAAGGAAAAATTGTATTTTCGGTAGGCCTTATTTTCATTTCGATTCCGGCCCCCGGGCCGGATTCACCTGTATTATTAAATTTGATTTGTCATCATGGCGTATATGTCGACCTCTTTTTATAATATAACGTGAACTCGACATAATATTTGAAACCAAATAGAAACATAGCATTATATAGCCGCCAACCTTCATTTTAGACACAGATAGCCTTGAAGCTTCGCTTCAATCTATGTGATTTACAATCTATGTTTCCTTTAAAGTATAATATAAGTCAATCTATGTGGTTAAAAATTTATATATCGAACTCACGTTATATAATAATTTTTCTCGTCGGGGTCATTCCTTCCCAGGAAACAAAAATAGCCCGGAAAAATTCCAGGCTATCAGTATATTTTGTAAGAATCTAAGAGATCTTATTTTACCTCCATGTAATCAAGTGTAAGCCCTGCCAATGCTTTTACTCCAAGCTTAAATGAACTTTCGTCGATCATAAAATCAGGGGTGTGATGCGATGGTGCAATTTTAGGATCCATTCCTTTCGGCATTCCACCTAAGAAGAAAAATAGTCCCGGAACTTTTTCCTGAAAGAATGAGAAATCTTCGGCACCAGTTATTGGAGGTATCAGCTTTACATTCTCTGCACCAGCCACTTTTGCAAGGCTTGGAAGCATCTTTTCAGTTAATGCAGGGTCATTATAAGTAACGGGATAATGATTACTGTAAGGGATCTTTATTTCAACGGTGGCACCACCAGCCTCTGCCGTTTTGGTTGCAATGGTTTTAATTCTGTCTATCAGCATTTTCTCATCTTCCACACTGAGAGATCTAATAGTTCCCAGCATCTCTGCACGCTCCGGAATAATATTTGAACGTACTCCGGCATGTATGGAACCGATAGTGACTACACCTGCGTTTTCAGTAATGTTTAAATTACGGCTTACAATGGTTTGTAAATTATTGATGATCTGTGCAGAGATTACAATCGGATCAATTGATGCCCATGGAGCAGCACCATGTGCCTGCCTCCCTTTCACAATGATCTGCATGTCATTTACTCCGGCCATCATTCCGCCCGGACGATAGGTGATCTTTCCTGTTTCTGTCTGTGCCCAGATATGTAAACCAAAGGCAACATCAACTTTAGGATTTTCAAGTACCCCTTCTTTAACCATTAGTTCAGCACCACCCTCCACTCCGGGAGCAGAACCTTCTTCTGCAGGCTGAAATACAAATTTCACAGTACCTTTCAAATCGGCCTTCATTCCGGCTAAAACCTCTGCAACACCCATGAGCATCGCAACATGTGAATCATGTCCACAGGCATGCATAACCCCTACTTCCTGTCCATTATATTGTGTCTTAACTTTCGAAGCAAAAGGGAGCGAATTTCTTTCAGTAACCGGGAGTCCGTCCATATCAGCTCGCAATAGAACCACTGGGCCGGGTTTTCCTCCCTTCAGGATGCCAACAACACCTGTTCTGGCTACCCCTGTTTTTACCTCAATTCCCAAACCTTCAAGATGTTTTGCAATTATCCCTGCAGTTCTGGTTTCATGATTACCCAGTTCTGGATGCTCATGAAAATCGCGTCGCCATTCAATAACCTTTGCTTCAATTTTATCAGCGGCCGTATTCAATTTGGATCTTGCAGGAACTGTTTGAGAAATTGCGGGTATAGAAAACAGGCAAAAACCTGCAAACAATAATTTATTCATATGAATTGATTTGTTTTTAAAAGTAAGGAAATTATGAGAAATTCAATATACCCAGCCAATCTGTTTAAGGATCTCCTTCAGCTTCTGCACATGCTCTCCATCTGTTTCAATTGTACGATATGGTTGTGAGGTGACGGGATCAATATTGCTTTCAACAAGCTTTTTGGCAGTTGTATGAAATTCATATGCACCTGTCTCAGCGGCAATTTTTTGCAAATTCCGATGTGTTATACCCGAACCGGGCATAATATTGATCCTGAATCCTGCCTGGCGGACCAGAGAACGCAATTTTTCCGTTCCATCGGGGGCAAATTCCTTCCCACCCGAAGTTAATACACGATGGCATCCCAACTCAACCAGGTCTTCGAGTGCCCTTTCCATAGAAATACAACGGTCGAAGGCACGATGAAAAGTGATCTCCATTTCGCCGGCAAGTGCAACCAGCTCGGCACATCTTTCCAAATCAATAGT
>Ga0123337_10000719_pt1 | contig 50877 bp, 46 predicted proteins | sample frozenSSSSmetaG_FD_89792 | JGI IMG/M metagenome (GOLD analysis project Ga0123337, IMG submission 89792) | Glacier valley bacterial and archeal communities from Borup Fiord, Nunavut, Canada, to study Microbial Dark Matter (Phase II) -... | ecosystem: Environmental > Aquatic > Freshwater > Ice >... | reverse complement strand
TGTGTGTGGATGGGGGGAGGGGGGAGCAGATATGAGGGTTGTGCGGGGGGGGGGGGGGGGGGGGGGGTGGGGGGGGGGGGGGGGGGGGGGGGGGGAAGGAGGTTGAATATCAGGCCCGGGGCATGGATGGGTTGGCTAGACTGGCTGGATTGCCTGGTTGGTTGGCTAAGATGAGAGATGACTGTAATGACTGTTATGAGTTCCCAAGACCAGAAAAAGAACGTTGCATCTCAGACTTTTGAGAAACATGATGGATTACGCGTGACTAGAAGGCGTTGTTTCATCTCCAAACACACCAAATATCAGGTATGTCCGCCGGAATGACCATCCAAGCATCTCAGGTGCACCACGTCGGCTAGCTTAGGTGACGGGGATACTTCAGATGGTGACATCTCGCCGGGTACCCTATGTGCTCGAAATTCGCACATTTGGCACACAATCACAACCACAATCGCAATTCAGCAGCGTACGTTCAAATTTTCTTATTCTACTTCTACTACTGAACCCATATATACAGCCAACACCCAAAGCGCATGCTCTGATCTCAAGCAAAAAATCAATTATACAAACCCTCTGCGCTACGCCTGAGCCTCCCCGTACGCAATCTGTGGCAGCGGCTGCTCACCGGCCGCCATGAAGTTCGTGTTTGGGTTTCCCGTCTCCTTTGCCGCCGAGCAGCGAGCCATCGTAGGTGAACTGGTATCGTTAGTGTCTGCTCGATTGCGAGAAGAAATGGAAGGCGAGGGCTAGAGGAAGAGGGGTTCGACGAGGGAAGAGAAAACCCTGTACATACCTTCTAGAAATAACATCTGTGAAATAGAAGTTGTCAATGACCTTCTTCAATGGCTCATTCGTCGGCTTGCTCCCCTTGTTCTGATCCACTAATTGCACCTTGCTCAACTGCTTCAGGCTCACCGGCTCCACGACATCGTAGCTGGCCAGCGCGGGGCTGATCTCCACCATGCGGTCGCGCAGCGCGGCAACTTCATCATACGGCAATGGCGCGCCGAGGAACTCGGACGCGGCGCGGATGATCTTCCAGTCCGTGCGCGCGACGCCAGGTAACGAGGTCGCGGCGCGGGTCATTTGGACGCGGCCCTCGGTGTTGACGTACGTGCCAGACTTCTCGGTGTATGCAGCGCCCGGGAGGACGACGTCGGCAAGCTGGGCACCCTTGTCGCCGTGATGGCCTTGGTAGACGATGAAGGCGTCCTTGGGGATGTCGGCAGCACTGATCTCGTCGGCGCCGAGAAGCCAGACGAACTTGGGTTTTGTGTTGGCGACTTCTGGGGATGGGGTGGTGAAGCCGACCTCGAAGGCACCGGCGCGGGAGGCGGCGCGTTGGAGGACGTTGTAACCGTTCCATTCCTCGGTGAGGAAGTTGGCGGCGTTCTTGTCGACAAAGCCGCCGACGATCTCGTAAATGGCCTTGGCATCGACGTGGTCGGTGACTCCGGAGCCAACGATGATCATTGGCTTCTTGGCAGCTTGAAGCTTCTTGCCGAATGCCCCAGCCAAGGCCTTCTTGACGGCGGCAGCATCGGTACCAAGGTGCTCGAACTCGAAGGTGGATTCGAATGGCTGGCCGACAACGGCAACCTCAAGGTCTGAGCGGAGCCATTGCTTGCGGATGCGAGCGTTGAGAACGGCGGCTTCGTGACGTGGGTTGCAGCCGATGATCAAGATGGCGTCGGCATCCTCAACACCCCAGATCTTGGAGTTGAAAATGTAGTTGGAACGAACATCAATACCGTGAGCGATTGGTTGAGATCCGTTTGGCTGATCAAGAGCAAGGTTATCAGAGCCAAGCTTATTTGCCAGGTCCTTAAGTGCAACCATTGACTCGACCTCGATAAGCTCACCAGCTATGGCCTTGAACTCGTTACCCTTTGGTGCAAAGTCACGGTATGCAGCGCCAATCTCAGTCAGAGCCTGCTCCCAGGTTGCTGGGTAGAACTTATCATCCTTGCGGATAAGTGGTGTAGTGAGACGTTGGGTCTTGAGCCCATCGCAAGCAAATCTGGTCTTATCATCAATCCACTCCTCGTTGACATCATCGTTGAGTCTCGGGAGAATTCTCATAACCTCAAGACCGCGAGAGTCGACACGGATATTCGATCCAAGACCGTTGAGAACATCAATGGACTCGGTGTGCTTCAGCTCCCAAGGTCTCGCGCGGAACGCATATGGCTTGGCTGTGAGGGCACCGACTGGGCAAAGATCGATAACGTTTCCGGACATCTCGGTATCAAGGCTCTTCTCGAGGTATGTTCCAATCTGAATGTCGTTTCCACGGCCGGTCGATCCGAGTTCCGGTGCACCAGCAATATCGTTGGCGAATCGGATACATCTCGTGCAGTGAATGCAGCGGTTCATTGAAGTCTTGATCAACGGTCCAATATTCTTATCCTCCGTAGCACGCTTGCCACCAATCTCATGGAATCGTCCGCGGTCCGCACCGTATCTCATCGACTGATCCTGGAGATCGCACTCTCCTCCCTGGTCGCAGACTGGGCAGTCGAGCGGATGGTTGGCCAAAAGGAACTCCATCACACCTTCGCGTGCCTTGTGTGTGAGTGGTGAGTTGGTCTTGACAACCATGCCGGCCTGCACTGGCCACGCACAGGATGCTACAGGCTTTGGTGCCCTCTCTACCTCGACCAGACACATACGACAATTTCCCGCAATCATAAGTTTCCTAGAGCTTCGATTAGGTCGGGAGCTCGATTCGCGTCGGGATAGCTACTTACTCATGATAACAGTATCTAATCAAGGTCAGCGAGTGCCACATATATCAATTGAATCATTGCATACCTTGGAACAACACTTCCCGCCTTCTCGCAAGCTTGGATCAAGGCCGAACCAGCTATGCCAGCTGTCAGTAAACATCCCCACCACTCCCCGCCCGACACTCAACATACCCTCGATTGAGACCTTCTTGCCATCTATAGAGCCATATCAGTACCGTCTCCTATACTCAATCGCAGAATCCAATGCCGCATACCTATGGTAAGCTCGACCTCCGCCTGTCTCCTTCCCGACGTTGCGAAAGTCCTCGCGGCATTGACGCTCTGTGCGGACCTCCGCAGCGCCGACTTCGTAATCGTTTGCCGCAGCATCGTGCCGTTCATCAGCCAACGAAGAAAAGAAAAAGAGGCAGAGCTGTACAGCGGCGTAGATTGTGGATTTGCCCCTACAAAGCGTACGTCTTGACGTCTTGAAGCTCGCTGCCGAACGCTTCGATATTGGCTTTAGCGCGACCCATTACTAAACGCTCTTGTCGCCTATTTGATTGGACGCAGCGTCTCGGTTGCGCTTAAACGATGATCCGCCTCGACCATATCACAGAAAATTATCGTCGAAGGGAAGCCCTTCCTCTTCCTTTCTTCTTTACTCATTCAGAGCCTATTATTGTCGAGTAGCTGGTGCAGCGTGTTTTCTTCATTTCGGTGGGAGAACAACTGTATACCATCTGGCTACTCGCTATCATGTGCTCGAGAGCACGGATTCGAAGGCGCTGTAATGGATACGATTGAGAGCCGCTGTTTACATGCTCCTTGATCTTTGTTTCTTACCGACAGCTGCTACATTTTCATATCATGAATATATATCTATATATGTATATATTGTATAGAATTCAAAGTAAAATACCCATTGTTGTTCCATTGTGCTTTGTCTGTGTTGCAGGTTGGCTCGACTATACTTTTTGAATGCCATCGCCTGCTTTCACTCATGCACTTTTTTTTTTTTACGACAGCGATAGGAAACAAGGTAAGCAGACGTTAATTTCTATTATTCTAACTACTATTCTAGCTATTAGCGACGACAGCGACTCACATCAACTTCGCTGTTGTCAGTCACTCACATATCACGTGAAGTAAGTAGTGGCTGAAGTTGGTGATAGTTGCGGACAGTCAGGATCTGACTGTCAAAATGCGACTCTCCTGAGCCATGCTGAGGTCTTTTCTGCTAGAAAAAGGGCTTGTTACAATGCCGAACTCTGAACAATACATCAGAAAACTAACTATCACGGCTGAACATAATGGGTAGACTCTCAAAGCAATGGCAGATGTAGCCAAGCAGTAGCGGTAGTAGCTTCAGGCAAATAAAGAGGACCTTGCTTTACAGTTCTTCTGCATTTACTCTCTGGATATCGTGATGTAATGGTCGCTGATAGACGGCTTGTCTCAGGACAGTCAGTTTTTGACAGTCTACTTTTTGAATATGGCAGCAAGGAACGCACAGCCGGCAAGTCTGAGGGCTACTATCTTTCAGCAATTTATGGCTGCGATTCAACATCTAATTTACGCATGTAATAGCATTGGCATAACTTTATAAGCAATTTTTATTAGAATGAGTGACTAGATAACAAAGCTCAAGTAACGGAGGTACAAAGCAGGATCTAGGCGCCCATGAAATTGTACCTCGTGATATAAGTCATCACTCTATCCGTGACCAAGTCACAACAAGTGCCGGCTTCCCTTCCTCCTCAGCTCACACTGGACTATGACTATTACAACAATGTTCTAGTGGCGAGCAGATTCCCTCTGTGGAGATGAATATTTGAAATGACAATTTGTAGAAGCATAACAAACTTCTCTGACCGGACTTGTTGGGAAGTCTATAAACATGATGTGTCCAAGCCGCTCATGGAAGATCATCCATAGCGTAGGATGATCCGGAATGGTAGAATAGTTTGCCTGAGAACATGTCGAAATGAAAACAAACGCAAATTTTAGGGTGGATGCCAGACGAAAAACAGTTCATTGAAATAGGTCATGGCCAAACCGAAACTAACAAGCTTGGGTGATCGGAGGATGCGAGAAGAGCCAACAAGTCATCCATAGATGAGTAACACCAAAAGCACTAAGACGGAGCCTGTTCGAATATGTTGTATGCTGGAGAAATATGACGTGTTATTCCATTGGCTGTAAAGATCATATAATGCCAAACCAAGACTCAAAGATGGTGTTCACGGGATTTTACCGACCAGTAATGTGGAAGCGTCCATGCTTAACGGTAGGCACCACCAAATCGAGGGTTGGCAGGAGGCATGCGACTTGCACCGATTGCAGGTCCAACACCAGGTCCAGGGCGCGTGGCAATGGCTGGGTTGGTGCAAAGCATGCCAACACGGGAGCCAAACTTCGATCCACGAAGAGAAACCATGTGCTTGCGGATGTGGCAAGCGACAATCTCCCTATGCTGAGGGTTGGAGTGCGTAAGAATGTATTGGATGAGGTAGTTACCGTATTGATCGCTGGCAATGTCGATGAGTGGGATACGTGGACGGTCAGGGCGTCCTTCGCAGACACGATCGAGATATCGGCTGAGAAATTCGACACCACCAATCTTAAGGCACTTCTCGACAACCTTGGAGGCAAATTGATCCATGCTGTATTCAGATGCGTATCGGATGACGTGGTCAACAGCACGGCTGCGATCAGCTGGGGCACCATGCTCGCAGATATGCTGGATGCACCAGTTGCCAAATTGACCATGAGCGACGATATCAATGCTGGCGAGAACTTCCTCAATACATGGACGCTATAGAATGTCAGACAGAGTGGGGTTTATATAGCAGTAGGGACATACCTTGTCTTCCTCCAAACAATTCTCAAAGATATTCTGAACAACCAGGCTGCCAGTCTCACCGAGAGCAACCTCATGCCACATACCGCGAAGGGCCTCGTTAACATACTTCATAATCTGTGGTGGGGACTCGGTCCAACGCAGCTCAAACAATTTCTGCCAGACGTGACAAGCATAACGATGAATAACAGTCTCAGGAATGCGACGAAGCAACTCATGGACCATGATAGCCTTGTAGTCCTCTGGAACAGAGTCAAAGGCCTTCTGAACAACATGGCAACCGAATGCATCCATGGAAAGGTTCAAGGTATTACCTCGAATGGCCTCAGCAATCTTGATAACCTGCTCCGGAGTGCCGTGCTCAAAGCAACGCTGGACAAGGAAGTTGCCAAAGCGGTTGATCATAAGTGGGTAAGCCTGAGCCACAATAGCTTCCACAATATCATACTTTTGTTCCGTGGTGCCAACCTTGAGCTTCTGCTGAAGGAAGATGGATGCCTGCTGATCATTGTTGCAAACAATCTTGTCGACGATGTACTTCCAGTTGCAGTTGACAGTGCGGTCAAGAAGGCGGCGGTAGTTCAGAGGCTCGGTAGTTGGAAGGAAAGTTTGACCTTCAACAGCAATTGCCTTCTTAGAGGTCAGATTTTGCTGTGATGAGCGTGAAATAATGCGAGAACTTACATCATTCTTCCACTGTCCACCAACAGAAGTGAACTCTGGAGCGAATGGTGAAAGGGGAGTCCCGATAGGCTGTGGTTGGTAGCTCATAGAACCGCCGCCACCGACGCCACTGCCCATGTTTCCTCCCATCGTGCTGGCTGCACTACCTCCAATACCGGCAACAGAGCCATACGATGTGGTCGGAGTGATGCCATCATAGGAGCTGTTGCTGGCTGCGTAAGGGAACGCACCGGGGTTACGGTTTGAGCAACGGCCACGGTTGTTGTTTCGACGGTCGCTGGTTGGACCAATACTACCATCGTTGTCAGGTGTTAAACGATCCGAGCGAAACCCAGGCATGGATTGATTGTAGCTCACGGCTCCATCAGGGAACGGGGCACTAAAGCCACGCCCCATCCAAGGATTGCCTGGGAAACCATTGGCAGCTTGGAAGTCTGGCACGCCAGCCTGATAATTTGTATATTGAGCCCTTCCCGAGTTGGCCCAGATGGCGCCGCCACGATTGAAGCCATTAGTAGAAAGGATAGAAGGGGCATCACTATTGTCGGAATGATTATCATCCTGACCAGCCCAAGTTCTCTCGGCAAGGAATGGAGAACGTCCGGGAGCATTCATCGCACACTGAAAGTTACCCAGTCTGTGGTCGGGGAGATCAGCTGGCTGATTCATCGGAAAATCAGCCTCTGAGGCGCTTCCCATGGCCTGCTCAAGGGTATGCTTGGTGATGCGAGTTTGGGTAAGTTCCTGATCCATGCGAGCAATCTTGCCCTTGGCTTTCTCGAGCTCAATCTTGAGGCGAAGAATTTCGTCCTTGCTTGGTTGAGGTGTCTCTTTATCATCACCAGTATCGACAGTAGTAGTGCTGCTACCAGACACAGTTCCTTCAGCAGAGGTAGTGGCCGGAGGAGTTATCGTGAGGGAACTGGTCGCCGACGTGGAAACATATCCGATGGTTGGGGGTGCCTGGGCACGATGAATTTCGTCAGCAACTTGAAGAACTTCGTGCTGTTTATTGATAGCTGCCTGCTGCTCAGATAGCCTGGCCAGAAGTCTATCCATTGGGTTGAGTTCGTTCAACGAGGATTGATTGTGATCCATCTTCGCCTTCTGTAACTGTTAGCCTGTAGCTCGACAATAATTGTCGATTATATATTGAGTCTGGGATGGAATGATTCTGTTGAGACTGACCTTCGGTACCTGATTCACAAGCTTGGAGCTCGAAAGAGCGCTGGCGGACTTCTTCAACATGCTGGTTGGGTCCTGTTCAAAAAGAGTCAGTTATGATGAGGACAGCGGAACTGTTATGTTCCATAGCGTATTGTGCATCGGGACCAAACTTGGCGAGAAACGACTCGTAATAGAACATGGACCATTGAAGCTACACAACCTCGCGGCAAAACAATGCACTGGTGTCCCGATAGAGACAGGATTTCAGGTGTTATGTGAGGGAAGACTTACTGGACGACCTTGTGGCTTGTCATCCTCGAAGGCAGCGTTCTCTTGAGACTGGCTTCTGCTGGCCAAAGACCGACGGGAGGTTGGTGAACCAGTAGCTACAACTGTAGAAGACATGATGAATGCAACTCCTCAGCTGTAGATGCTGGCAATGTTGTACTGTGCTCGAAGCCGTTGTTGGAGAATGGAAGTGTAGATGAAAGATAGTCGGAGGTGTTTGATGGAGAAGATGGTGAAGTGAGAAGAAGAACCAGAGGTGATCAACAAATATAAGAGTAGTAACTTGGGGATTAGATAAGGTAGGAGCCACACCGATACGTGCTCAAGGTATCGTCGGTGATAGCTCTTGTGACTTTTCTGGAAGGTGCTTGTGGGTATGCGGGTTTGTTGACACAGATCGGAGGGCAGGTGCTTCCTCGGTGGAAACCCGCCTTGATATCTATTTGAGATATAAACGTACTTGACTCGTTAAAGAGTTAAATAGCTTATATGGTATGAGGTATGAAGTATTGGGTCATCAGCCGTGTGAAATGAGCTGGAAGATGGTGAGGTGGAAGAAGATGAAGTGGAAGAGAGAAGAGTTGGGAGGAAGTTCTGCTTTTGTAGATGAATTTTGGCATCAACCTGGTTTTGGGAATCTTGTCGGAATACACGAGAAGTCCCAGCCTGATAATATAAATATGAGGAAATTCTTTTGGTTCATTTTAAAGAGCAGGCGGTTTAAGGGCTTCTTTGAGAGGAAATCCCTGAGAAATATAACTACGACGCTCAGAGACAACTGTCTTGAAGATAATCCACACATTCCACAAAGGGCAGCATGGCCTTCTAAAGGGATCTACAGAGAGCAGGCCAAGACTAAGAATTCCAGGAGTTCAATGTATGGGATTTAAGTCGCCAATACAACGGGTTTAGACCTAGCCAGCCTCATGGTGCTACAACTCTGAGGACGACATGGCACGTCAAGCCATTACCGCTTATTTGCCACGCGGCTGCTGCTGCTGTATATTCCGGAAAGTTCGTCACTGACGATGGAAGAGAGCCATGATGGCAGGCGCCAGAACGTTTATATGAAGAACATCTCCCAGTGGTAAAAGCACTTGATTGTATACGACATGTATATGGATTTGATATACTCCCGTTTTTCCCAACGCCGTCAATGCTTTCATACAATAATATACAGCAGACTACCACCCATCTTAGGCAGCTGGTGTCTCTGGAGTCGGCGCCTTCTTCTTTCCCTTGAACCTCTTCGACTCTGTTCAAAGTGTGTTAGCCTCCATGCGCCAATTGGTCCAAACATATTGAGACTGAACAAACATACCTGCTGCCGACCTCTTCTTCTTCGGTGCTCCTTTTCCGCGTGCTTTGACACTACGCTCTACATTAGCATTTTGCACAGGCGCTCCATTGTCGGTCGAGACTCACATCTGGAGATGCTCCAAGCGCTCCTCCTCGTCCTCGTCCCAGGTCTCCAAGTCAGGGAAAGCCTTTTGGAGATCCCTCGTAGTCACAACCTTTCGTGGGTAGTATGCCGCGAGAGCTGGACCGCGCAATCGCTGTCGCAGAATTTTGTTGCCGGTTCGCAATCCTTCGGGATTGAAGGTCGTCGAGAAGATCTTGCATTGCGCCTGTAGCACATGGAGGTTAGCAACGAAGCAATGAAGCGTAGGCAATTGATAAGGCGCTCTTGCCTTCATGAGGTCGACTAATCTCGACCGTGTGACCGACATGGCTGTTGTGTTTCTTGGTTATGGCTGCTTCAATGCTTCGGGATCCTCGAGACGTCAAAACCATGGGCCCGAACCGGCTAGTGCGGCTCTGCAACTGGCTCCGGCACAACATTTCTCCGCCATTTTCGCTCAAAATGAGCTGCACGTGATCACTTCTAGCAAGACTAACTTTCTGTATTGCTATTATTTTCCTTGCACCAGTTGAAGCTTTTCTTCATCTGTATAGCTATTTCTCAGCATTGCAATGGGGAAAAGGTCCCATTCTGATTTTGCTGAGCCTGGCACAAGGCAAGGATCTCAGGTAGCTCGCAGATCAGCCTCACTAAGACGGGTAGAACATAGCTAACCACGTGCAGGATCAAGACCCAGACAAACCAGCTCAGAGAGCCAAGATAGAGCATAGGGAAGAATCGCTGGGCCCTTCTGAGAATGATAGCTCAAACCTGATCTCCAATCTCGTTGATGCTTTGGACGCCGTCCTCAAGTCCGAAAGCACTCTCCTCAGCAACGGCACTCTGAACAGAGTCGCCTTAGCTCGCTGCCGAGCTCTCCAGTCCGAATTACCAAAACCCAAGAAGACCAAACCAGTCCAAAAAACTTCCCATCAGAAGTCTAAATCATCCTCAGAAATTATTCCACCGCAGAGCATCACCCCCTGGACCTCTTCCTCAATTCCCAGCACTCTCCCACCATTACCATCTATCAAGGATCCAAAGTTGGAGAAGTCGGCGTTCACCCATAGCGGCGTCCTTACCTCCAGCGCTGGCGTGCAAGACTCATACGAGCGCCTGGAATGGGTAGGCGATGCGTACATCTACCTGCTCACCACTCTCCTGATCTCCAAGACCTTCCCCACCCTCCCGCCCGGCCGCTCCGCACAGCTGCGCGAACGCTGTCTCAAGAACGAGACCTTGGCGAGCTATGCGAGGAGCTATGGCTTTGAGAAGAGATACAAGGTGCCGAAGGAGTTTGCGGAGAGGGCGCCGGTGGTGAAGATCCTGGGAGACGTGTTTGAAGCGTATGTCGCGGCTGTTATCTACAGTGATCCAGAGGAGGGAGTGCAGAGGGTGAGCGAGTGGTTGAAAGCCCTCTGGGCGGAAACATTGGCGAAGGAGATCATTGAGCAAGATGCCGTCGCAGCGAAGGAGCAAGTCGGCACAGCGATACCGGCCGCGGCCGCGAAGCAGGAGCTGGCGAAACAGATTATGAGCAGAGGGATCAGGTTGAGTTATAAAGATGTTGGAGTGCCGGGGAAGGATCCGGCAACGGGGTTTCCACTGTATACGGTGGGTGTGTATCTCGACGGGTGGGGAGAGAAGAATAAGTTGTTAGGCACAGGAACGGCGCTGGGGAAGAAGGAGGCGGGTAGTAAAGCTGCCGAGATGGCTTTGGGTAAGGATTTGTATGTGTATAAGGAGAAGAAGCGAATCTTTGATGAGATGAACAAGGCGAAGAAGGATGCGGAGGAGGCAGCGAAGAATTCATGAGGGCTCTGCTGAGCTGCTGTAATGTTGCATAACTGCGAATTCTGTGTATTTTATAGGATACCCAACGCTGTACAATATACTCCACGCAAGTCTTTCTTCTTCGCAGTTCCACCATCTCTCCAGCCCCATCATAGCCTCCCCGCAATCTTCAACACCTTCTCCTCCCTCCCCTCCAACACCTCCCTCTCCTTCTGCAGCCCAACCTCCTTCATCGTCCGATCCCACTCCACCTCATACTCCTCCTTCAAATGCTCGGGCCGCGTCGGCACACGCACCTTATGGTGCTCAACCGTTGCATACGTCACTCTGCCGTCTAGACTCACCATCTCGCCCTGGATCAGGGCCATCGTGCCGCCCGCCTGGATCACCTTGCTGTTGATCCGCACCGTGGTCCCGAGCGGAATAGCGCGCAGGTAGGAGATATTCAGGGAGCGTGTGACGCCGCCTAGGAAGCTGCTTTTGTCAACCGCCGCCGTCGCTAGAGTCGCAGCATCGCTAGGGGAAGGGTGGACAGACAACGCCATGGGAGAGGGAGAGGGGAGAGACCTACTCCCAATAGCCGGGCCGGCTTAAAGGGGCAAGCGCAACGGTGGTGCACATGTCGAAGATCACGCCGGCGGCGCCGCCGTGCATGACGCCGTTGATGTTGCCGTAGTCGGTGGACATGAGGAGGGTAAAGGAGGCGCGGCCGAGGGGGGAGCCGTCGATGAGTTTGGCGTCGCGCATAATCTTGGAGTCGAAGAAGGGGATGGGGGAATTGGCGGTTATGAGGTGGTATCTGGAATAGTTAATATCCATGAAATCGTCATGAATCGTTCAAGAGGGTGATGTGAAAAGGAATAAGAGTGGTGAACAAGAGGATGCGGGATTGAAAGGTGAGATGAGAACCATGAGATGTAGGAATATGAATATCAGAAAAGGAGAAATTATGAAGCCAACTTCCTTTGACGAATATGCAGATAGCAAATGAAATGAGACGGAATGGGATATGAGATATGTCTCATGGATATCGAACATTGGAACGCAAGAAATCTCCAAAACATACTTGTCAAACACGCCCTGAATAGCCATCATGGCCTTAGCCCGTTCTGCCTCTGAGGTCGCCATTGCTTCAGGAAATTTCACTATTGCCGCAAAGATTTAACGCCTTTCAAAATAAACCCACGAAACTAAGACAACATATAAAGGATATTTGCGTTTACATGTTAGGTACAACAACTGTGCTGCGAATTCCAGATATCTCCGCTTTGAGATTCCCGAGTCGACCTGTGATTTGCCGAGGTCGCGTCAGTCGCCGCTGACTGACAGCGGTATAGCAATGTACAGTAGTACTCATGGTTTTATTTAAGGAAAGGAGCATATGTCTCTATATCAATTTGAGAGCTAATATTGGTGGATTATTCATATTTATTCTTTCTTTTTTTGGACGGACTCTACAGATACATCGACTCTCACTCTCGCTCGAAACTACTCGTCCAGCCCTCCATTATCATGTCCTCTATGTAATATGCCGTGGTAGAAGGCAACATTATGCCTTTATATGACCAGAATCATACAATCCCCTCCATAATAATGCCTTTTTGTGCCGTATCATACCCATAACGCCAGCCACCAGCCGCCATCCAGCCATCGTAACTCATAGACATGGTTCATACACCCATCATAGCCTGATCTTCACATCAACACATGGCAAGGTCCATTCCCTGCGGCCCAGAAGACTCCTCAGCCATCCTACACCTATGCCTGTCCATTCTGGTCGTTCAGGGAGTCGTTTCTGTATCTCCTGCAATGCTGCTCCTCCAAGTGTCTTCGCAGTGCTGTTCATTGCTTCTGCAAATATCATGACCTGTTCCAGGGCCTGGTCGGAGGTTGTTGCATTCATGAACGTAGTGCTTGCATCGTCTGAGACTAGAGCTGGCAGCGGCCTGGCCTCAAACCAGTTCGATGAGAAGTCGAAGAAGCAGTGGTCCGACCAGTTGCAGGACGACGCGAAGAGTATGAGGAGGAGAAAGGAGCAGTAGATGCAGGGTCGGTTGAGGAAGTAGGTGCAGACGAAGAAGAGAAAGATGAAGATCGGCGAGGCGTTTGTCGGGATGAAGAGGAGCGGCAGCCAACTGCAGATAACATGTCAGTTTCTGGATGCTGCATGGCAGATCAAGGATGTATGAAGGAAACCAACCTCCGTAGACAGAACATGGCGTGGAAACGAAGTTACTCAGGTATCGGCGGCCGTGATATTGGAAGGTTATGCACGCATCCGATGTCTGCTCCTCAGTGATTGTCGCGTGCTCTGATCGTGAGGAACGTGGAACGAGCAAATCCCAAAGCCCAAAGCCCAAAGCCCAAAGCCGTCACAGAGGAGGAATAAGGCTAGCTTTCCTACTTGTATTATGCAATACAATACGATCCTGAGCTTCACAGCCGACAGGTTTATATTGTTTATATTCCTTCTGTGTAGAGTAGGCCGGCTTGTGCTTCACACAATATATGCCAGAGTATGGGCGGCGACAGAGTGATGAAGTTGAAGACTCCTATTCCTCTATTCCTGCGTTCCTACCACAGTAGATAAACGCTGGTGATTGCTGATTGCTGACGTACAGTACCTAGATTAGCGAGTGAACGGATGATATACGTATGGCTATTCCATATTGGCATTCCATATTGGATGCGCTGTCTCCCCGGAGGTCCATAGGCGCAAGTCACGCTTTCACCTATTTCAGCTAGGCGACCTCAAAGCACCACGTCGTGGTCTGTGCACAATTACTCGCCTAGGTGTAGAAATATGATCATTGACGACAGCCTTTAAGCTTCCTCCTCCGCCACCACCAAAGCACGATTTGTTCCCATTTCTTCACAGGCCCTTCAATCTTTCCCTTAGAGAATAACAAACGGCTTGTATTGCACAGGTACTGTTGTTCTCTTGTGGGATCTTAGATCTCAGGATCTAATACAACTGATACAATCCGTCTCAACTTGAGCTGTGCGATCGTTTTGTCCGACTCAAGCCTCACGTTTGCGCTTTTTGCGCCCCATCCGATCTATATTTGCCCACCATGGCAGGATACTCGAATAACCCAATCGAATTCAGTGGTCAGGGCGGCGGCAACATGGAGTCCTTGATCTCGCAGCTTCGACAGAGGAACGCGAGCTCAAGTTCGATGCTGACCTCTCAACCCCCAGGCTCAAGCTTCTTGACCCAGATCGCCTCCCAGCATCTTGGACCCCAATTCAACCCATACTTTGCTCAATCACAACAGTCCTCACAATCTCATGGCTACCATCACCCAACTGTCTCTTCACCTCTGCCGACTCCTCCAATTTTTCAGAACCAGCCGCCTCAGCATCCGTCAGTGCTGATGAGCCCGGCCACCGAGACTCCTCCACCAAGACCAATGGCAACCTCAAACGCTCCAGATATGTCTAATGCAGATCGGACGGCGAATCTTTTGAATCTGCTGAAGTTCAGCCAGCCAGCTGCAGCTTCCCCCACACAACCAAAGCCGATCTCGCCGCCGCCAATATCTTTGCCACAGGCACAACAAGCTGGAAGCACCCGTGGCACAGTTGATCTGTTGGCTACACTCATGGGCACTGCGGCAAATCAAGAGAACATGCCATCTCCGTCTATGCCACAGATTCATGCTCCTCGTCGAGAGGCTAGCTTGTCATCTGAGGCCCCCAGCACTCCAGCGGATACTCAGACATATCTGCTTCAGCTTTTGAACCGACCAAAGCCAGCTCAGACTGATATCAAGCTTGACATTACACCTGCCAAAGTCACCAGGCACGTCAATGAGAACATCCCGCCACCACAAGCTGTTTCCAACAGTGATGTGGCAGTGGGCACTATGATACAGGCTTTGCAAGATAGTTCATTGGATGATACCGCTACAAGTGAGCAAGAAATTGTTCTTGAGCCAGTCAAGAGTTCAAAGACTCTTTTCAACTACGTCAATCCATTTGACCAGTTGGCCGCTTCTTCTCCACGTAACCGTACGCCAACACCGTCTGCCACTGCTCAACCATCTGCGACAAAGACTCCAATTCAGATCTTGAAACCACAGAGGCCGGTAGCCGCTGATGAGACTTTAGACCTCAAGCGCAAGGTTGACGATCAGACTTCTGTTCCTAGTCCAGTGCACACAAAGAGAAAGATTGGCTCTCCAGACGTTAAAGCACCATCTGTTGCTGGGCCTACTCCGATCGAAGCTCTTCTTGGCATTGGCTCAGCTAAGGAACCTACGGAGACTGTCGCTGAGGCCCTCAATGAGGCCGGCGTCCAGGCTGATAAGAAGGCAGAGGAAGCTCTGGATCGCGCAGTGAAGAATGTTTCTAAGAAACTTGCTGCGGAAGACGCCCAGGTGGTCAAGGATGCTGTTACTGAGGATGAGGATGTTGCACAACTTGTGTCTATCATTGAGAAGAGAGATATCTTGAAAGACAATGCTACAGTCTCTGGAACAGCTGCACCTACCTCGAAGGCAGTCGTTGAGAATGTGGTCGAGGATGCTATCGCCGAGAGCTGGGAGAACGCGGATGTGGATGCTGCCGAAGTTGAATCTCCAGATGCGAAGGGTGGTAAAAAGACTTCCGTCAAGGTGTATAACTTCCCACTCAAGCCTTGGATCTCCATGACTTTGCGTGCAGACTCCAAAGCAGATCGTCCAGACTTCGATCCTGATCTTGCGATGGCGATTGCTCGATTGAGAAAAGCCTTTGATCAGAATGATAGGACTTTGGTCACTGCTACCAATCACTTTATTGTCTTCGCCATGTCAAAGAATGGAGGCATTCGGATCATTCGTCAAGATAGTGGTCGGGACAAGAAGGTTTTCGAGGAGACTCGTGATCAAATCTTCAATGTCTCTGCATCTGTCTCAGGCAGTGACGGTACGGAGACTGTCATTGGCACAGGCTGCAGTGGTACAGTATATTGGGCCATGATCAAAGACGCTGCTGGCGAGAAAATTGAAGACTTCACTTCGAAGAACAGCTTCGCTCTGCCACCTATCCAGTCTCCAGGCGACGAGAATCCTGGTGGCGTTTTGAAAACCAGGGCCAGAAAGAGCTCAACCCATTGCGACTTTTTCGCTGTTGGTCGTGGAAAGTCGATTCACATCATTTTTCCATACACAATCGCCGAAGGTGGTTTCTTAAAGCCTGGACCAGAGCGAATTGTTGACATCGACAAATATCTTGCCTATCGTACATTGAAGATTGACACTGGAAAGGCCGCCAAGGACTTCACATTCAGTCAGGATGATACCACTGTTGTGTCCTTGGATAAGGCTGGCCGTGTCAAGTTTTGGGATGTCCGTGGGCTCACTTCGGAGAATCAACCCAAGAATCATTCAATTGAAATAAAGGAACCTTTGATGACCTTGATCACAACTCCAGCCACTGAGAAATCATGGCCAACTTCTGTCATTTTTGTTGACAAGCTCCGTCCATACATGAAGGGTGGTGCGTTGAGATACCTGATTGTTGGTATGAAACAAAATCATACTTTGCAACTCTGGGATCTTGCGCTTGGCAAGCCTGTCCAAGAGATCCATCTCCCACACGACAAGGAGTCGGATGCTGCTTGCAGTGTCGTCTACCATGCATCTACTGGAGTAATCGTTGTCGGACACCCTACACGCAACTCCATTTACTTTATTCACCTATCAGCGCCAAAGTATAACCTTCCAAAGTCAATGAGCCAATCCGAGTTCATCCAGAAGCTTGTGAATCGGGATATGACACTTCCAAGCCCAGAATCTACCGCTGTTATGAGCGGCATTCGCGAATATTCCTTCACGGAAGGCCTTGTATCGAAGGATAGCCCCGATAAACGCACTAGAGGCGATCTTCGAAGCTTGGATATCCTTCAGACCCCAGCGACTCCAAACCCCACTGACAAGGATGATTCGCTTGCGCTCTTTGAGCTATACACCATGCATTCTACTGGTGTTACATGCATTTCGGTCAAGCCAGAGACTCTTGGCTGGGATGAAAACAATCGAGCTTTGAACCCATTATCGGCCGAAGATGAAGGTCTGATTACCGTCAGTGACTTGAAGCCTATCGAGCCATCCATTTCCAGAGAACCAACTGCATCGATAGCTGGATCGGGAGCCGGATCAAGTGCGACTACTACGTCGGCACAGGTCATATCAAAGGTCACCAATATGACAAAGGAAGTTGGACGAAAGTCGGTTTCCACAAGCAACCAAGCTGAGCCACCAGTTGTGTCTGCTACCCCAAGTAAGAAGGCTGAGCTGCCTCCAAGTATCATCAATGGCCAAGAGTCGGCGACAAGTGGTGCCGAGAAGGTTGAAAAGACAAGGAAGAAGAAGAGGAATGCAGCTCGCTCAGCTGATGCAATCTCCGAAATTTTATCTGGACCAGCTAGGCCTGTGCAAGGCATTGCCAATGGATCTTATGAGCCAATCACCACCGCAGGCGTTTCTCGGGATCAAATTGATAAGGCGCTGAAGGCAGTTGAGGGTAACGTTTCTGAGATGGGACGCGGACTCAATGCCTCCATTGACAAGATTTACCAGCGTTTTGATAACGATAAGAAAGCACAAGCTGCTGCCTCAGAAGAGAAGCAAGTAAGCCTGCTTCGTCTGGTCTCAAGCACTCTTGCTGAGAATGTTGATCAAACCTTGGGCTCCATCGTGGAGACAAACACCAAGAAGATATTGGTTCCTGCTTTGAGTGACTCTGTGTCCAGAGCTATCACCAAGAGTGTTCAGGATCATCTTGCAGCCAAGCTTGGAGGCTTAGTGCAAGCCTCTGTTGCGAAGGAGGTTCAAGCTGCTTTGCCTGGCACTCTTGGCAGAGCCTTGGAGAAGGCCGAATTTTTGAGAGCACTTTCGAAGTCAATGACAGATTCTATCTCCGGCTCTCTTGGAGCATCACTCACCGAGTCTATCTCGTCCGCTGTTGTGAAGAAGGTGTCTTTCAAAGTGGAGGAGAACTTTGCAACAGTTATGAAGAATGAAATTATTCCATCATTCAATGCTTTGGCTACGAGAACAGCTCAGAAGAGTGCTGTTGATATCCAACGCTCAGTTTCAGAGCGCATCAATCAACTGGAGAAGCAGCGTCAATTGGATAATGCTCAGATCGATAAATTGAGCACTGCTGTTACACGTCTCACTGAGATGATTTCTACGATGGCTACTGCGCAGCAAGATTTCCAGGCCGCTGTTTTGACAAGCACCAGCGAACGCCGTGCAGCCCTTGAGCAGAGTCGCTCTGCAGAATCAAGCCATGAGGTGGCACACACCACTTCATCTCAATATGAAGAGGCTGCTGCTGCATCCCCGGAGCAATTCACTAGCAGTCGTGAGTTGTATGAGCGCAGTCTTCAGCAGATCTCACAGCAAATGACGGAGGGACAATTTGAGACAGCGATGATGAAATGGATCAGCCTGAACGACAAGGATGTCATTCAAGATATCTTTGAGCACTATTTCTCCAAATACGATCCAGGTTTCATGCGTGAGGTGTCGCCAATCCTTAACCTCAGCACTGCTGCCACGCTTTCGCAGAATTTCGACAGTCCTGTGCTGATCGAGCGCATTCAGTGGGTGGAGACAATTCTTCAAATCTATCAGGGCTTCCATCCTGAAGATATTGAACCTGTAAGTGATCCAAGCCCGTCCTTATTGATTGACAATGCTAACACTGTTTTAGGATGTTGCCAGAGCTTCTGGTAGTGTTTTGGACATGCTAAAGACTCGCTTTGAGCAGTTGTTCATGCGCGTCAGCCAAGCATCGCCTGAAAATCCGCTTCTGAAGCGTCTCTCCAACTTGGTTGCCTCGATCAACCGTCTCAGCGAGCGAGGCTTTTGAGCATCTTTCCCATGATTCACATTTCTGGGCATCGATAGGACGACTTTCTTTTTCACAAGTTTTCTACTTTCCACCACGTGACGGCAGATAAAGACGACTTAAGCAGATCTGTGTGTTTTTGTCTAGATCTTTTGGACTACTTTGGCATGACGCTATGGGGTTTTCATCTGGTCGCATCGACATCATCATTCATAGCAGCTTTTCTCGACTTTTTGAGACGCTGAAAATGCTCTCTTTTCAGCTCTATTCGTCTTTTCGCCACACCACTTTGCTTCATTTACACTACAGACAGAGGCATGGTAATTTTCCAGTTTCTGTCATTATATTCTACACATTGATGAAGAAAAGCGCAGCCCTATTCATTTTCGCAGGCGCGTACGGATGGATAATGGGATCAGGCAAAACACAAGTTCTTGTTTCTTTCTCGACCAAGCGATATCCTTGCTTCAGCTCGCATGCATTACGACATACCACACTTTCCTGCCTTTTGCAGGGCGACAGTCCCACCTTTTTCAGCTTAACGATGGAGATAGGAGCGGCCTGGGCTATGTAGACACGACGCAATGCATGGAAACGGAAATATACTTTTGTATGAATAGAAGAACTTTGACCTTTGATTTTGCGATGCATAGCGGCAATGGAGTAAGCTTTCCTTCTACTGCTGCCTTGATGACCTTTGAGCCGAGGAATGCTTTTTCCTCGGCTTCTTTGCGGTCACTGTGAATTTTTTTCAGGCGCCGTCGCCGTGTGTATACGGACAGGTTGTTGGGGGCAGATCGAGGGCGTTCTTGTAATCACGTGGCAAATTGTGCCTCATCCTGCCCTGATGTATCTTGATGTGAAGTCAGAAGTCTAATACTGGTGTTGCTGACTAGGATGTAAAGCATGCTGATAATAAGCAGAGGTCTGTCTGTAAGTGGATTCCTCTTCCTTTGTCTATTCCAGATTAACGTGTACTTTCCTCCTTTGTAAACTCTCGCATGTATTTGCCTCTATTTGCTATCTTTCCTTCCGTCTTCTCTTTATATATCCTCTTGTCATACGTTCTACCTGATATATCCACAACTTTTACTTTCTACGTTTCCATCGCATAGCATATCCCACGACCCACTTCTTCTAGCTCTTCACAGGGTTCTCAACTTGAGTTAACTCACGAGTTTTAGGGTCAACTCAAACTCACCGAGTTGAGTTATAGCCGTAAATTAAATAAATCTACACCACATTCCTAGCTATGCGAACAAAATATATAGCTGACGGGCAAAAGAAACGGCAAAAGAAAGGGCCTAATCCGGGATCGAACCGGAGACCTCTTACAATTTGAATACTCTGAACGAGTTCCCAAAGCAAGAATTCTACCACTGAACTATCAGGCCTGTTGTTGAAAGTAGATCGCTACGCAATTTCATTAAGTCATCAAAATTAATGTTACCTCACCTAACTCAGGCTTTGAGGTTAGCATAACCATGTATCACAGCCACAACTACAAACCTACTTTTCCTTAGATTTAACCTATAATTCCTTTAATACCTTAGAATTCCTTTAAAAAAAATAGTATTATTAATAAACTATATTATACAATAATAAGTCTACTAAAACGTCCATTCCAGCACCACCGTTCGTCGTCGCGCCGTCACCACTCCCCGCGCCCTCGGCCCCTCGCTGCTCTCACTCGCTGTACTGTACTGTCGCACACATCATCCCCCCTTCCCACCAAGGCGCCAGTATTCCCAGCAGCCCTCTGAGTCTTGCCGACCGGCCACACCTCCCATTCCATTTCGACAGCGCCGCCTTCGGTCCAGCACACCGAGAGGCAGCACCACGCCACGCGCCGCGCTTCCCCGGACGGCGCGGGGCTGGCGACGACCTTGTTTCCCCCCGCAGCAGGAGGGAGAGCGAGAGAGAGCGTAAACAAAAAAAAAGGGGGTTGAATATGTAGCACCCTCCACCCCCCCTCGTGCACGTGTCCAATTCACAGCTCCGGTTTGCAAGGCAGTATCTATCTCACATATCTCACTCGCGCTTCGAGGAGCCGTCAGGCGATGAATCTTTGAGATTCTGGTATCCGCTGTCTGCTATCTGCTAGCTATCTGCTATATGCTATCTGCTGTCCGCGCTCAGCACATCCACATCCGCATCCATCTCAACAGCACCATCTGTCTGCTGTATACCTAGCTATTCACTCTGTTCTGGCTCTGTCTGGCTCCGACTGTGACTCCGCTACAATTACATCTCCTCCCTCCAACGCTACCAAACGCCCACCCCCCCCAGCGATTGCAAAACGAACAACAAGGCTATGTACTCCCACCCCCGCCCCCTCCATCCCATCCGCCCCGGCCGAAACAGAAACATAAACAGAAAAAAAGCACGCGAAAGGAAAGTTTCCTGTTATACAACGCCCCGGGCCCCGCCTTCCGTCATCACATCGTACACACATCCCCCGCAGCCTCCGTGACTCAAGACCCTCAAGACTGCCTCGCGACCCGCTGCAGATTCCGCATCAGCGCCTCCATCATCACCGTGCTATCCGTCTCCACATCCGGCACGTCCGCGCCAGTCTTGCCCGCCGCACTTCCACGCACACTCATGTCGCTAGGCGGCACAGCTCCACTCGCCGCATCCGAGCCTCTCTCACCATTCACCCCATCCCCACCATTCGAGCCAGCACCCATCGCCTGGCCAGCCAGCTCCGTCTGATTCGCAAAATACGCCTGGTGCGCAAACACCCCCTTGCCATTCCCCTCCTTCCCCTCCGCTACCGCTGCACCCGCACCCGCAAACCCCTTTATCAGCGGCGCACCCGTCGCATGATAGGTATCCGAATAGTACGAGCGGATCGGCGGCGTGTACGTCTGCGAGAAGTTCGCGTTCGGTGCAGAAGCAGGTGTCGCTGTGGGCGCGAAATGGCTCGGTGGCGGCGCAGACTGCTGGGGCGGTTGCGGCTGCAGTTGCGGCTGCGGTTGCGTGCGAGTGTGAGAGTAGTATTGCGCGGCGGGACTAGAGTGTTGCTGAAGTTGAGACTGAGGGGCTGGCGCGCGGTTGATTGGAGTTTGTTGCGCGGGCTGGGCGTTGTATTGTTGGACAGAAGTCTGTTGCTGTTGAGGTTGTTGCTGAGGCTGAGACGGTTGCACGCTCTGCGGCTTTTGCAGTTGCAGTTGCGGTTGCTGTGGCTGCAGTTGCGGTCGACTATATCCAGGCGGCAGAATCGGGCTCTCCCGTCTCGGCTGCTGCTGCTGCTGCAGTGGCGCCTGCATCGGCTGATAGTTATTATGAAACATCTTGCTTCCCACATAATCCTGCCTAATCGCCGGATGCAGCCCCGCCTCCTTCTTCTCCCATCCTCCCCCTCCCGCCACACCCGCTTTCGTGACCTGATGCTGCGGCATCGTGCTCTGCTTCTGCGTCGGCGAAGGATAATAGCTCGCTGCCGGCGAACTGTACTTCTGTTTTGGCGGTGGCAGGATCGGCGCGTACGTCTTCCGCGGCGTCTCGGCTGCGGGCGGCTGGCTCGGACGCGTCGTGGCCTGCATGGATTTTTGGAACAGGATGCTCGGGTTCTTGGCCATCTGCGCCGCCATGTGCGCCTTGAAATCGCCTTCGTAGCCGTTGCAGAATCCTAGTTTGTCCTCTCGGTAGGGAGAGCGGTAGGTGCTCGACGCCTTGTTGTTTTCCTTCTGTAGATACGGATATTTCGCGAAGACGGTATTGAAGTCCAATTGCGCAGCGCTAGAGGAGCGGGGAGTGTGCCATTTTGCGGGCGCTTTCTGTGAGGCGTTCTGGGGAGTGCTTCGTTTCGCTGGGTTGGCCTGAGGAGGAGCTTGTGGGATGTATGCCGGGTATTGATTAGACGGCCTTGAGCCGCTGGTGCCAGGATATTCATTGTAGTATGTTTGCACAGCAGGAATGCTTGGTTGCGCCTTTTGGGCCTGCTGGGCCTGCTGGGCCTGTTGGGCCTGTGCTGCATATGGATTCTGCGATCTATTATCCGCAGGACGCCATCTAGGATCAGTTCCAAAGTTGTACTGTTGTGCGTATTGGTGCTGAGGAGCAGCTTGCTGTGGATATGTCTGCTGCGAACGGTTAACTTGTGCTTCCTTGTAATACTGTTCGACTTTGGGCTTGTATACGTATGGCTTATCCGGCCTGCTGGAGGGCTGTGAGGTGTGAGAAGGCTGTGAGGTGTGGGATGGTGGTAGGATGGGGCGAGGTGCTGGTCTTGAAGGGTTAAGAGGCTGTCCATTCGGTCGTGGATAGGAGGCCGGATACGAATTCCTCGGTAACGGAGGAGGCTTCGGAATCGTGTCCAAGAAGTTACATTTGATATCGTAGAAAGGCTTCGTCCAGTCCGCGGTATACTGTGCCCTGGCTTCCGTTGAAGTCTTTCCTAAGTAATACATAATCTGTCGTTCCTTGGTGAAATCGACCTTGACCTGTGCTGGATTCTTCGGTGTATTGAAGGCATTGAATTCTGCCCAAGTAGCACCCTCAACGAACATGTCATCCTTTCTTGGAAGGTCATCGGCGTGGCGCTTCGTCGTAACAAGCGCATCCTTGGCCTTGCGTTCCTTCGGCATCGGGATTGCCTTCTCGGAAGGCTTAGGCAAGTGGTAGTCTGCAGGATCTGGCAGCAGAAGATACTTGTACTCCACCTCGAAACGCTCACTGTTACAAGTTAGCGATGCCATATTTCCTGGAAGGTCAACAAATTGCAAGACATACCCAGCAGGAAGAACATCAACAAGAAGCATCTCCTCACTCCTCCGATTCTCAACCACAACACCCGCGAAGATCTCCCGTTTCGGAAACTGAAACTGGCAAACCTCGTTCATCTCCACCACACCCGCGGCCTTCCTGATCTTCTCGTCGTCCTCCAACGCCTCGCCATCAAGCTTCTTATCACGCTTCACGCGATGGAAGCGGCAGCTGAACTCTATGCCATCTTGTTTGTACTCCGTGCCATCCTCGCCAAACACTGGGATCTCGCCCATCTCGACAAACATGCCAGCAGCAGCCGCGCACGTCGCGTGATACGACCGTGTGCACTTCCTCTGCGAGCACTGGATCTTCGCGCCCTTTTTGCTGTGGCAGAAGACGCACTTGAGGTCCAGGCGGTCCTTGCCGATCGCGGCCACGTTGTAGACCATCCCGTCGTCGATGTCGGTTTCCGGGGTGTATTCGGCGCAGATGCGGTGAGCCTTCCGGCCGTCCTCGGTCGGTAGGAGAGGTTGTGATTTGATGTCGTTCGGGCAGAGACAGCAAGGCTCGTGGTTGACCTTCATGCGAAGACGAAGTCTCTTCGCGCCGTCCTTGCCATCCTTCCCAGAAACAACGCGCTTGCGCTTGCGGCGTGGCTGCTTGAGCTTTGTATCGCCACTGCTCTCTGGAGGCGTAGGGAGATCTGTTGGACCGTTGTCGTCCTCTTCATCTTCCTCATCCTCCTCGTCGGTTTCCTCATAGTCCGTCTCTTCGCCTCTCAACTTACGTTCAATGGCGGCAACATCAATCCACACACTGTCCTGAGCTAGGTCACAGTCGCACTTCTTCGCAATGCGACCCATCTCGAGCCAAGACGGTAGTGCGAAATTGACAGCCTCAGCACAGTTATATCCCATGTTGAAACCGGAATGGTAGCCGTATGGGTAAGTTACGATGAACTCGCCGGGAAAATGTGTGATCTTGTTCACCTTGATTCCGTAATTCTGCAAGAGTGTAGAGGGAGAAATCAAGAACGTCTTATGTCGAAGGAACTGATCGCAAGCCTTGGCATCCGTAGGCCAAATGGTCTTCATAGCAGCTTCAAACTTCCTAGCATCTCTTTGCGAAATACTATACCACTGTTTCGGAGCTCCGAAATGCAAATAATTGATGCTGTAGAGATCAACATCCTCCAAATGCCATGCAAAAGTAGCCTTCCACATGCCGAGGTAGAGATATGCCGTATTGACACCTGGAATCTTCGTGCCCATAACATCGAGCAAGTTTGGCAAGCTACCCAGGTTCCAGGTCGTCGTCCTTTCGTCAAACAGAGAACCTAGCATATCGGCCCCATATAGAGGAGCAGCATATGTCAACGTCTTCCAGTATGTACGCTCGAGCTCGGCACAGCGTTCAGGGGTATAATCCGAGATATCCATCTTGTAATCAAAGTTCTCGAATGCAGCTTCATCAATCTTGGCCGACGCCTCTCTGCGGCCATATTTGCGGCGTGAGGATGTGGTAGTTGGTTTTGCTTGACGTCCACCCATGCGCCTAACTTGCGGCTCCTCATCGTCAATCGGCTCCAGCTTGACCGGCTCGGCGTCCAGCCCGACAGATTCGGCGTTATCGACAGGCTTCACAGGCGGCGAGGTTGGCGTCGGAAGCCTATCCACTCCTTGCTCTGTATTCTCCTTGTCGACCTTCTGTTTCTTGAACGGACGTCCCGGCTTCCTCTTCGAAGACGGTGTCGCTTTATCTCCCGCGGGCGTGCCCTCTTTCTTGACACGGCCACTCGTCCTGGGTCTATCTTGATTCGCACGTCTCTCGCCCCTCTTCGCAGGAGGTTGATGCTCGCTCTGGTCGCACAATTGGCGCCACTCTGGCAGATTGTATGATCTCTGGTGGAGAATGTTCATTTGGCGATACATCCCAGCTGTGCCCATGATGTCCTGCTTGATCGGCTCTCGGACCCGGACGGTCTTCACGATGTCATCGAGCGGTGGTTGCTTGTCGAGCCATTCCTGTGGAGGAATGATTTTGATAATGCCCGACTGCATGCCATACGAATTGACCTTGTTCATCTGCGCAAGAGCCATTAGACCTGACCCCCTCCACAATCCCCGTGGCGGGAAAACTTACAAAAAGCTCGAAGTCTTTGAACTGTGTCGTTGTCGGCTTGAACACCGGTACCCTCCCCTCATCATCATAATGATCCGGGGTTACTTCACCAATATCGTCAACCTCCGGTTCCTGCTCCTTTTGCTCCTCCACAACTTCAGGCTCCGGCTGTTTCTCCTGCGCCACAGCTTCTCCTCCCAGTGCTACAGGTGTGCTCGTCGCCTTCGGGATCCTAGCCCCATCCTCCTCAATGTCGCTGAGCTCAGAGTCGCTGTCGTCCAGATCCATCGCGCCGTTGCTGTCGGGCGGCGAAGAGAGACCAGGCAGCTTCGGCGCCTCTGGCAGTGGCAGTGGCAGCGTGCCCGCAATCACGTCGGCAGACATGACGGTGTTACATGCGGTCTGCTCTGTTCTGTCGTGTTGCGCGTCTTATGTGGTGGCCGATGACTCGGGGCAGGGTTGCGGGGGGGGGCTCGGTATCGCAACCAACAGCCGGCTCAGTGCTGTGCACCTTCAGTGATAGCGAAGTAAGGATGGCTTTGCAAGTTGGCGTGAAGGAGCGAGCGACGACAGAAGATAGAAGATGATTTCTGGATTGACAGAATGCAAATCGTCGCGACGGGGAATATTAATCAGAAATTCGTCGATGGCTTTTGGAGGTGGGGAGAGGAGGAGGGAGAAGGGAGAGGGAAGAAGGGATCTATCAAAATGAGGTACGGCGTGGTCTCCAGATAGATATGGTCCGAGAATCAGGTGCAGGGTGAAGGTTGGATTGCCCGCTATGCCGTATGGGGAATGGTAAGCGAGATAGATGACATGGCGCCGTCCACCAGCGATCGACCGCATGAAACCTTTGGAAAATCGGATCTTGGGAGCGAACAACACCAGATCGATCTGTGGACGCATCGTCCGTATGTATGTACCTGTAGGTCCCTCTTGGTCTCTTAGATGTCAAGTAGGTAATTAATCTCTTCTTAAATATTGTATTATTAGTGATTTAATTTATCTAATTTATCTAATTTTTCTAATTTTTCTCTCTCAAAATTTCAGCCTGGCTCGCAGGACTCCTTCCTTATCGAGGATCAAGGGACGAGGAGATCCTTCTCCACATGGGCCATGGCATCCTTCCGCCTCCGCCTCCGCCTCCTCCTCAATCCTAATCTGATAAGATCTTGTGTAATTCGATCCGCCTCCTCCCTCCGCGAGCCTACTTCCTTCGAGCACGCTCTCCGTCGTCGCTCTGTGTCCATTCCATGATCATACACTTATCTGTCGTCCATCGTCCAGTCCGTTCTCTCATCCACCATCCTCGAATCCCCTCTTCCAGGCCAAAGTGCCGGAACAACGGCCGTTGGGAGTGGTCGTGGCTCCGTCATTGTACTTGTACGCCCCGGCAGGAATCCTACGTTTCCACTCCGCACATTCCTTTGATTCACTGGGTGCGACACAGACACAGGCCTGTGCCTGTGTCGCAATCGTGCCATCCCACGCCTACGCAGCTATTCCACCATCCCTCCCCGTAAACCCTCCGCACCGCACCTGTAACCCCAACCCCCCATCCCCTCGCTCCCCAGCGACCGTACATGAATCTCACCTACGGGTCCTTGCAACAAACCCTCCCACACCCTACCCAAGCCAAGTCAAGCCAAGCCAAGCCGTCCCCAAAGAGATCCCAGATCCCCATCCCCAGTATCCCCCCTCGTGCAGCCATGTGCAAATGCAATCCTGGCAGTAGTGGCATTTGCAAGCCGCAAAATCCACGAGCCCAGCGTTGTGTTGTGCATCCCTCCCGCATGCCGCCCGCCCGCCACCTCTGCAGGGACCTCGAGCGCCGGCACGCCCCGGCACCGCACCTGGAGACTGGCTGGAGCCCGATCAGCCCCAGCCTAGCCTCCTCGAGGTAGGAGAGGTCCTGCGACGGCCCACGGCCCAGACCCCAGCTGGCAGCCGGTCGATGATCCTCATTGAAGTTGTGATTTTTAACTGCGCATGGCGCATGCGTGGGCGCTGGAGAGAGGGATGCGATGGAGACATCTGAACATGCTCGTGGAGGTCGCGCACGTTGGAAGCAATTGCAGAAATACAGAAGCATGTCGAAACACCACAGCAGAAAATGTCAGAAGCAGCACCAGTTGACGTTTGTGCCATCATTGTTCATTGTCATACCCCATCCTCATCCTCATGTGCTAGCTACCCATTCCATCCGATTTCGCTTTCGCTTCCGTTTTTCCCAGTGATCATACAGGCGTGTCATTTCCCCTCCCGAGAAAAAGCGTTTTTTGATATCTTGCGCCGAAGAGAGAAAACAAATGCAAAGCCGCATGCACAAGTAACGGCAACGCTCCATCTATGCGAATGCTATGCAAATTTCGAAACAAAACAAGGACTGTGCCCAATAAATGGCCTGGCCAGTGCGAGAGAAAAAAAAGTTGAGGTGGTTTGCTTGTGGCGATGGCACGCAAAGCCCCTTATCTTATCGGCGCACTCCATAAATCGTGAAGGAATACCGCAGAACAGAGCTAAGGACGTGCAAGTAGAGAAACAAGCATCGGTCCTGCTGAGATGACGACGCTTACGACTCCTGAGGACGAGGTCCACGGTTCGCTCCGCCCCTCGGTCCTCCACGTCCACGCTCGCCGCCGCGTCCACCCCTAAATCCGCCACGGCCCCTGTATCCCTCGCCTCCGCGTCCACCACGGTGCTGTCCATCGCGGTTGCCCCTCGAGCGCTGCACCTCGTGGAAGCCATCGCTGCCAGAATTCGCGCCCGCAGCTGATGGGCTGTCCGGCTGCTCGTCGGCCCAGCTCTGGGTGTTGGTCAGGGCGGCGGGGGTGGCCTTCACGCCCGTCTCGGTCTCGGCTGCGTCGCGTGGGAATCGGACGTCCACCCACTCGGATGAAACGGAGAGGTCGTTGTTGGTGTCCCAGTTGGCCTCAGCGGCGGCATTGGCTCCCTCGCCAAAGCCGGAGTTCGGAGGGAAGCCGGTTGAGGGGCTGGGAGTTGCTTCGTGGCCATTGGTCAGAACTGATGTTGGGATGGCGTTTAGTTCGGTGAGGCCAGCGTTCGCAATGGTGGGATCGCTCCCAATGGGGTACTCAGTGGTCTCAACAATGGACTCGGCAATGGTGTCGTCGCTTGACTCCTCAAGTGGCTCTTCATATGCGATAGATGCAGGTGAATAAGCTACTGAAGTGGCCTTGATTTGTGCATCTGTTCCAATATTAGCTGCGTGCTTTAGTGTGTTTAGATGTTTAGATACGACTTACATGTTGTGCTGAGCTTCTCGCCGTTGATCGAAGTAGTCTGCTCATCAGAGCCGTTGATGAGCTTCGCCATCGCAGTAACTGCCGTCTCATCACCGGTGTAGACCTCCACGAGGACGCCCTCCAATGCCTGATTCTCATCCAATGCCTGATCAACATCCTCTGCTCTTCTCGCGGCGGCCAAGCGCAAGAATTGAGAGACGACCAGCAAGCTCTCATGCTGCTCCTTGGCTGCCGCAGCTGCAGCCTCGGCCTTGACTGTGGCAACTGTCTCCTCCAACTCCTTTGTACTCTTCTCCGTCAATTCCTTCTCGACCGCAGCCTTCTCGGCCTGGGCACGAGCCTTGTATTCCTGATCAAATTTCTTGTATTGGGCGATCTGCTCCTCGAGCTGGGCCAGGGAGGCTTGGAGAGACGGCTTCTTCAGGATTTGCGCCTTCTGGTCGGCATTGATCTTGCGGCTCGCCACTAGCTCGTCGAGGGACTTTCCTGGGTTCTGCTCGAGAACATTGTCGACCTTGGAGGCGTTGGCCTGTGAAAATAGAGTTAGTGGCGTCTTCGACGAATGGTTCGAGTGAAGTGGCTTACAATCTTCTTGTTTACATTGCGGATATTCCTAATTAGGTGATGGTTAGCTTGTATTTTGACAAGATCGCTAAATAGGACAGCTGGACTCTGGAGGTATTAAGACGTCCATAAGTCTAGATCGATACTTACTTGTAAAGCTCCTTGATGTATGGGCTCTCGTAGGATCCATCGCCATAGTTGCTCTCTGGGGTTGGGGTCGATGGAGCGACTTCGGCGACTGCTGGAGCTGATGCGATTGCAGCTTCAGCGATGGCCTTCTTCTTCTTCGCCGACTTGGATTCGGAGCGGACTTGTGGGTTCTGAGTTACGGGGGCGGCCATTGTTGCTACAAGGCTGAGATCGGGTGGAAGGTAGGAGTTTCTGATATATCTTGTGTTGGGAAGGGTATCTATGGGATTTGAAAAGACAAGACAGAATATGCTTTTGAGATCTATGAGAGTGTGTTATAGGAAAGTTCGTGTTGGTGTTGTGTTGGTGTTGGATTGGATGTATGTTGCTGTTTGTAGGTCGGATTTGGGAGGAAGTTCACAAATCGAGTTGACCTGGGCCTTATTACATACAACGACCCTGAAGACCCCTGCCGCACTGTGTGGCACTAGTCGGCAGCTACGCGAGACACAAAACATGGACATGAATCGAAGGAGACGGAAGTCAAGAAGCTCTGCTTTCTTGCCTCTGAATAAAAGACATAAAAGACGCTGTTTTTTATAGAAATTATAATATTATAATTATGATATTATAATACATATACTTTTTTTACTATTTCATTGCATGGCCATGTCCATCATTTTGACTGTATTTAGTGATATATCATGTATAGGAACAGAACTTTGGACTGTGTCTTGGTGCTTCGGAGATGTGAATGCGCCGCATATTATTGCAGCGGACATGACAATAGGAGGGTGAGAACATTTAATATCAGTAAGGCATGTTCTGCTCCTGCAAACAAGCTCTGGGTATGTATTTCTGTCCTGGTCCATCCAAATCCAACCTCCAGTCCTTGGGTATCATTTCGCCACAACGCCGCCGTTCATGAATCATTGAACATTCTCATCCAGACATTGTTCTCCAACAAGCATACCTGTCACTCGAATCGCAATTGCCAATCGCCAATCGCCAATCGCCAATGGTCCTTGAAGTCGTCTCATCCCTTGAATTTGTGGAGGGCAAGCTGTCAAATGTTCATTAGTACGGTGGAACCATGCATAGCTGGAGAGCCAGTCCAGTCGTACCTCTGTAACCTTCTTGACGTTCTTCGCACTGATGCCGCGCTCGCCCGCCTGTTTCGCATTGATGCTGGCTTCCTTCATCAATCTAGCATGCATGTCAGTCGATACTCTAAAGCAATCAATGCCCAAGGGGGCAAGGGAATGAGAGCATACGTTTGCAGGAAGAGGGTATAGTCGAGGAAGATCTGGAGGTTGATCAGTATCTGCGCCGTCAAATCGTGCGATCGCGGTCGCATGCGTCATACCAAAACATCGACGTTCTTGCTCACGTTCTTCTTCGAATGTGCCTTGACGATCTTCTTGAGCGTCGCCCTGGGATACAGCTTCTGGCCAGCCGCCATGTTGTCGAAAGGATGCTGGATGCTCTAGAGAGAGCGGGTACCGTCGGTGCTGGCGGAGTTAAGAGGGTTGACGTTGAAATTGAAGTTGAAGTCGAAGTCGAAGTCGAAGTCGAGCTGCTCTGTTTACAGTGGTCCTGTTTACACTGGTGATGCTCACTCAGCCTTGCCACTCCGCTCTGTTTGCTAGCTGCGGAAATTGCCGTCCAGCCAATCATAGTCAAGGCCAGCCTTGTCGCTGTGGATTGGATGACATGATGGGGCGAGGGATAAGTGATGAGGGAATCAGGCAGGAGGGAAAGAGCCAGGACGGAAACAGGCAGGAGGTAAAGAGGTAAACATCATCATCAATCACCAATTGCCAAGAGAAGAGACCGCATGTCGCCCACGCTCAAGGTTGCACACGTGATTGGATATATAAAGACGAGTGCCCGCATCCTCCATCCGCGTCGGTGGGAGTGCACGAGACCTACGTCCACAGATAGAATCGTCTTCTCCCACTCATCTCATCCTCATCCTCATCCTCATCCCACTTCCACTCCAAAACTACCCCGCCCCCGCCCCCGCCATTTCTCAACCTCTTCTTTCCGATATCACACTCACTCCCCAAGCCTCAACATGCCCGACACCGACCCGGCCAACTATAGGGATATCCTCCCAGCCACCGTTAAGCCCAGCAATTATGCAATCTCCATCTTTGACCTCGAATTGGGCGGAGCTTTCACCTACCAAGGAAGCGTCAACATCTCCGCGAGCATCCTGAGCCCAACCAGGAGCATCACCCTCAACTCCCATCAGCTGAAGGTCCACAGCGCCCAAGTCATTGTCAAGCAGAACAAGACTGAGTCCACTGTGCCGAGTATCGATGTCACGTATGATGCTGCGAAGCAACGAGTGACCTTTGACTTCGCTGAGGAGCTGCCTGCGAGCGACGATGCCACCGTTGCCATCACCTTCGAGGGCACCATCAACAATGATATGGCCGGCTTCTACCGCTCAAAGTACAAGCCAGTCGTCCCAGCTGCAGCCTCCGTCCCCCGAGATGAAGAGTTCCACTACATGTTCAGCACTCAGTTCGAGTCTTCGGATGCTCGCCGAGCCTTTCCCTGCTTCGACGAGCCAAATCTGAAGGCGACCTTTGATGTGGAGCTTGAGCTGCCCTCGGACCAGGTTGCTTTGAGCAATATGCCGGAGAAGAGCGTGAAGAAGAGCAAGAAGGAGGGGTTCCAAGTCGTCTCCTTCGAGCGTACTCCGATCATGAGCACGTATCTGCTCGCATGGGCCATCGGAGACTTTGAGTATGTTGAGGCCTTCACGAAGCGCCAGTACAATGGCAAGAACCTGCCCGTCCGTGTCTACACGACCAGGGGACTTAAGGAGCAGGGAAGATTTGCTCTGGAGCATGCTTATCAAATTGTCGACTACTTTTCCGAGATCTTCAAGATCGACTATCCGTTGCCAAAGGCCGATTTATTGGCCGTGCATGAATTCGTAGGTTCTCACTTCCCTGTGTAAGAGCATAGCATGCCTAACTGGGCCAGCCGATAATATGTTCCCCTGTTTCCTTCGCAGTCCTCCTCTTTATCTCCGTTTGTAGTGCTTATGCTGACCTATGCCTCCTAGTCGCACGGAGCTATGGAGAATTGGGGTCTTGTGACATACAGAACCACTGCCGTTCTGTTCGATGAGGAGAACTCGGATGCCAAGTACAAGAACAGAGTTGCATATGTTGTTGCTCATGAACTTGCTCACCAATGGTTTGGAAATCTGGTAAGTCCAAAACATGGTTGTTCAGCTCTCCTGCAGTAGATTTCTAACACGTAGAAGGTTACAATGGATTGGTGGAGTGAGCTTTGGCTTAACGAAGGCTTCGCAACCTGGGTTGGCTGGTTAGCCACTGATCATCTTCACCCAGACTGGAACGTCTGGCCTCAATTCGTCTCAGATGGCATGCAAACTGCTTTCGGACTAGATGCTCTGCGGAGCTCTCATCCCATTGAGGTGCCAGTCAAGGATGCGCTTGATGTTGATCAGATCTTCGATCATATCAGCTATCTCAAGGGCAGCTCTGTTATTCGCATGCTCGCATCCCACCTGGGACTTGAGGTTTTCCTATCTGGTGTCTCAAACTACCTCAAGGCTCATGAGTATGGCAATGCCACTACCAATGACCTGTGGTCTGCTCTCAGTGAGGCATCCGGCCAAGACGTGAATGCTCTCATGGACCCATGGATCCGCAAGATCGGATACCCAGTCGTCACCGTTGCCGAAGAACCAGGCCAGATCTCCGTGACTCAGTCCCGCTACCTCTCCACCGGCGACGTCAAGCCAGAAGATGACCAGACCACCTGGTGGGTTCCTCTCGGCCTCAAGAGCAAATCTGGCTCAAAGGCCATCGCCTTCACCGTCAAAGAAGACACCATCCGTGAAGTCGATGACTCCTTCTACAAGATCAACAGCGACAACACCGGTTTCTACCGCACCAACTATCCACCTGCGCGCCTCGCCACCCTCGGCAAGCAAATCGACCAACTCTCGATCTCCGACAAGATCGGTCTGATCGGTGATGCCGGTGCCCTCGCTCTCTCCGGCGAAGCCCAGACCCCCGCCCTCCTCGGCTTCGTCGAAGGTTTTACCAACGAGTCCAACTATCTCGTCTGGTCTCAAATCATCTCCTCCCTCGGGAACGTGAAATCCGTCTTCGGCGAAGACGCCGCCATCCTCGCCGCCCTCAAGAAATTTACCCTCAAGCTCATCAAGCCGGCCGTTACCAAGATTGGCTGGACTTTCGCCCCAGACGAGGACTACCTGACGGGCCAACTGCGCGCGCTGCTCATCTCGACCGCGGGCCTCAACGGCGACGAAGACATCATCAAAGAGGCACAACGCCAGTTCTACGCCTACACGATCGGCGACAGCTCCGCCATCCACCCGTCGCTGCGCTCCGCCGTCTTCCAGATCAACGTGCAGGTCGGCGGGCTGCCGGCGTACAATGCGGTCAAAGCGGAGTGGGCGACGACGGCGTCGATCGACGGCAAGGAGATCGCGCTGCGTGCGCTGGGGCGGATCCAGGACCTCAAGGACCCGGAGGACCAGAACCCGCTCGCGCCGGACCTCCTGGGGGATCTGCTGAAGTTCATCTTCACGGAGATCGCGACGCAGGACATGCACACGCCGGCGGCGGCGCTGGCGGCGAATCCGAAGACGAGGGCGGGGCTCTGGAGGTATGTCAAGGAGAACTGGGAGGAGGTGAGGGGGAGGCTGAGCAGGAACATGGTGGTGCTGGATCGGTTCTTGAAGCTGTGTCTGCAGAAGTTCAGCGACGAGGAGACGGAGAGGGATATCGCGGAGTTCTTCAGGGAGAAGGACAATAGGGGCTACGACAGGACGTTGGGGGTGGTGAGTGATACGATTAAGGGACGGGCGAGCTATAGACAGCGGGACGCGGCGGTGTTGCTGGAGTGGCTGAGGGCCAATGAGTATGCGTAGAATGTAGTGGGGGAGATTAGGGGGGATCTAGAAGCTAGGATGGGGAACTACGGAATGGAAGCTCGTGTTTCATCATTGCATGCGATGGGGGATTGCGTGATGTGGCCGTGTGTGATGCGAGAGACAAGAGACAAGCACTGTATCGCGTGTGCAAGGAGAGTCTGAGAACGGGAGAGGAGCTGCATGGAGACCGAGGAGGGAGCTGGCGAAGACTGACATAGTAGTGGCGTCTACGGATTGTAGAAGGGGATGGGGTGGGGAGAGAGTGAGGAGGAGGAACTTGGAAATCTGACGTGCTGGGGTCGGGGGGTGAGAAGTGGCTATATAGCCCAGCTCCTTTCTTTCTCCTCCTCTCTCCTGCTGCGACGAAAAGGCGAGCTCGATGTCGATGTATAAAGCACAAGACTGGACTGTTGGTGTGAATGTGATCTGTGTGTGCGGGGGGTTAGGAAGCTAGGAGCAAAACTGTGTGGGATACCAGAGCGTCGAGAAGCATCGCTGTGACGATGACGGGGACTGCTACGGCGGCAAGCAGTGCAGTGGTGGGCACTGCGAGGATGACGGTGGACGTGATGCTCCTGGATGCGTAATTGTTTGCTGACTAGCTTATTGAGGCATGAGACCAACGTGACGCCCTGCGAGGTGACGATGTCGAGCGAGGCCATGAAATCGATTAGGGGCTTGCTGATCTTCTTGTCTTTGCTGTTGAGTTGGTTCCGGCATGCTTCGTATTCAAGAAAGAAATCCATCTTCTTCTGGAACGCGAATATTGTCTTGAGAATGCTAGCCCCCTGAGTCGATGCAATCAATAGTGTCAGCGGCATAGGCGGAGTATAATTTTCTAAACGCGAGCGGAATGGATTGGTCATCGGCATGGTGAAGCGCGAGCTGGGTCGCCTTCCAATCGTCGTGCTTTGTTGCCTCATTGCACAACATGGAGAGGCGTTTCCAGCCCGGCTTGCCAAAGGTCTTTTCGAACAACCACTTCACGGTTTCGACGGCGTTTTCTGGTGAGAGTGAGATGCTCTGCTTCACACTCTGATTGTTCACTCTCGCGTCCATGGTCATATGATAGAGGTTCTCGAACTTCTCCAACTGTGAAAAACGGCGGCTGATTTATACGGCGCATCGGGCGGTGGAAGGAAGGACGGATGAGGGAGAGAGTTGGGGAGGAGGTGCGACGGGAGGGGGAGGGGTAATCTAGATATGCCATCTCCATTTCTTAATTCTTTCCTCTTCTCCTGTTGCAACGAAGAAGAGGGTCTTATTACGACATAGGAAGCGCGTCCTGCCTGCAGTCGAGTGCGATCTAGGGACGCGCTTGATCTGTGCCCGAGGACTCAACGACTCAGTGGCACACTGTTGCGATTAGGGCGTGTAACGGAGGAGGACCTCCTCGACGGTGAAGGCGGGGTAATGGTAATAGTAACAGCAGCAACGAACGCAGTGACGAGGAGAAGGCCGACGGTGGTGGGAGAAACGGCCGTGGGAGGAATGGCTTCGCACGCAGAGCTGGCGATTATTGTCGATAGGTGAGCTTTGTACATGGATTCTATCTCTGCCTAGAGGCCGTCTGCAGTAGTTCCTAGATTCCTAGACAGAGCAGTGCTATGAGAGGATGTCTAACAGGTCCTATTGTAGTATGGTAGTGGCACGGGAAATGGCGACAAACATCGACAAGATGGGGAGACCATGAAAAACCAACGTGGGATTGTCGACCACTACGCCTATATACTAGGCCGGACTACGAGTTTTGCCTCGATGTCTTCCCATTTCATGGATTCTTGTCCGGTATCTGCGTCTGACTAAGTCGTCTCTCCTTGCATATTACAACTCCATCTACCTTTCTTAGTCTAACTATCACGTTGCCCGTCGCGCGGACTCGTTGGAGGGCTGGCCAAGGCATATTCAAGACAACAAACTACTACCATGTGTGCTAGGATCCGTCCTGTCCTTCCATCCGACGCAGCATTAGGACTTTTGGCGGACGCGGCGATCGGTGCTTTTAGCCTTCCATTCAGCTGCATGGTTTGAATCATGATATTCGTCCCGGAGATCCTCTGGTCGAGGCTGCGCCTGGTTTGGACAGGCCAAAGGGATGGAGTTCCATGACGGAAAGTCGGGAGTCTGAGATGGGGGGTTAGGAGGAGAGTGGCTGAGAGGCTGAGAGGGGACATAGTCTTATAGGGGGTTAGTAAGGAAGGGCTCATCTATATATTCCATCTTCATCTCCTCTCTTCTCATCCCCTCTCTTACTACAACAGAAAAATCGACTACTTTAAAGCTCATCAGGAAGCGAGTGCTGCGCGACCTGCGCTGCGTGAGCATTGCACTGCCCGCTTCCATCCACGACTTCTTCACTGCAGTCCTGCCCGCCCTTCTCCTTCCCGTCTTCACGATTCTCACCACCGTCCGCATCCTCGTCGCTGGGCTGCATGCTGCTGTCGGAGGGAAGAGGAGGGGAGAAGAAGGTCGATGAGGGGTTGGGTTTATAGATGAGAGATGGGTGCGTGATGGCTTCTGAAATCCAGTGGATTCGAGAAGACGTGTAATGATGTAGTGTTGAAGTTCTAGCATTCGGATCGCTGCCCTGTCGATAGAGAAGCGTCAGAGGTACGAGGTTATATACTCGTCGATGCCACCACCGACGTCCAATATCTCATCTCACTCACCATCTCCTCCTCCTCCTCCGTTGCAGAACACTCCCTCACCCACCTCCTCCAGCAGCCAGACCGCCAAACTTCAACCACCTCACAAGTTACAAACACGACGATTACACCACTGACGCGTATATTCTTCCATTTCCACTCTCACTTCCAATTCAACAGAGATTACCTGGTTACCTACGTAGTTAAAGTTCTGACCTGCCCATAATCCCCCATACCTTCCTTGAAGTACTCATTTCCATTTTGCCATTTCATCTTGCGCCCTGTCCAGCCCAGCCCAGTCCAGCCCAGAAAGTAGATACGAAAAGCAGATATGAAAAACAAGCAAGCGCTCAGAAACGCCTGCCCATCCATCGATTCATCCATCCAGGCAGCCAGCTTCCGCGCGTCCCGGAACCCCCCCCCCCCAAAAAAAAAACCCCTGGTGCCCGATTGACACAAGTTCAGCCCCCATCATCAAGCCAGCCCCAGCAACTTCAACGCCTTCCGACTATTCCTCCCCCTCTCGCCCACCACCCCAGCTCGGCGCGGCATAAACATCTTCTCCAGCGCATCGCCGCGCTCCCCCTCCAATTCCTCCTCCTCCTCATCCTCCAACTCCTCCTCACTGCCCCATCCCCCCTTTTCCTTCCCCGCACCACCAATTTTCATCTCCTCAAATTCACTCCCCATCTCATAATACCTCCCCCACTCCTCCTGCCGCTGATTCTGCTCCCCCCGATTCAGCCCCATCGACTCAAAGCTCTGACCCTGACTCTGCCCCCGCTGCCTGCCCAAGTTGGCAGCAGCCAGGGCGCTCGCCGCCTTCGTATTCAGCGGCTTGAGCAGCGTGCGCGACCTGCGGCATCCGCCCGACATCGGCGGCGTGACCGGCGCGGCGGCGTAGAAGGCGTTCTTCTCCACGAGCACCTTCTGGATCGCGCCAACGAAGACACTGACGCTGTTCTCCATCTCCGCCGCGCCGTCCGAGACCGTGAGCACGAAATCGGCCTTGCCGTAGCGCGTCGCGTCGTCGGCGGTGCTGGCGTCCTTGGGCGCGTAGCGCGGCGGACTGAGGGGTTGCGGGAGGGGCGCGTTGCCCAGGAGCGCCTGGGCTTTCTGGGTGCCGAGGCGGGAGAGGGGGAGGCGGCGGGCGTTTAGGGCGAGGGTGGCTTCGTTGCTGAGGACGTTGGGGGTGGATGGGCGGGAGGAGGAGCGCTGTGGGAAGGAGGCGGGGGCGTTGACGATGGTTGCGACTTTGAGGTTTGTGGAGCCGACGAGCTTGCGGAGGCAGAGGAGGGTGGTGAGGTGGGTGGAGGGGAAGGTGAGGATGAGGAAGCGCAGAGTGGGGTTTGTGGAGAGGTAGGTCTCGAGGTGCGGGACGAGGAGGATGGAGAGTTTGGAGGGGGAGGTGAAGGGATTGCTGGTTTGGGAGGTGAGTGGAAGGGAGGTGAAGGTTTGCATGGCGGCGGCGATGAGGTAGCTGTGCGGTTGTTAGATCGGTCTTTATCTAGGTCTGAAGAGTGAGATTGGGCAACACACCGAATATCTAGTCTGCCTGTCCGATTTGCGCCGTTGGGCTTCATTCCCAGAGCCTCGATCTTTCCAGTCACTTCAGCGAGCAGACTCCTGTCGACGCTCTCGTCGCAGCCCAGGGCGATGATCTGGTCCATAGTGCGGCCTTCACTGCCATTGCCATCGTCACTGCGGAAGACAGGCTTCCAGAAGCGATCATGCTTGACTGAGATCGGGTACTGGCGATAGTTGGCTTCAGGGGGGAAATGGCTCTTGAGGGTCGTGCGGAGCGAGTTCTGCATCTCGACGGCATTGGAGTTTGTTGCTGCAAAGTCGTGGAACTTGCGGGCTGGGTTGGTGTCCATGGTGGTGGTGGTAGTAGTTGTGGTTGTGGTCGGTGGAGGAGTGGTGGCGGGTGTTGGTGGAGAGGCGTTGGAGGTGATCTGGGTGAAGTCCTTTTCGGACGGGAGCGTCCAGATGCGTGGAGGATGCATTGGATAGCTGTCTGGGTGGAATGGATCGACGACTTTGTGATGGGAAGAGGTGGAGTTGTGATCTGCTGAACTGTCTTCGGCCTTTGAAGTTGTTGCAGTTGTGGAGTTGGGTTGGGTTGTGGATTTGGGAGTCTTGTGCTGAAGAGAGATCGCGATGGAGACCGACGATGGTGATTTCGCTATTGGCTGTGACGAGGCGGCGGTGGTGGTTGGGTAGACACCGTTCTTGTAACCTTTGATGACAGCTTGAAGGATATCGTTCTTCTTGCCATCGTCCACGTGAATGATAAGGTCTTCAACTGCAGGAAAAACTGGCTGCACAGGCACTGGTTCTGATGTATCTTGAGATCCGGCGTTCTCATGTGCCGACGCGACTGGTGTTCCGTCCCATCTTATAGGACTGCATCCACGATCGACCATGTTCCTTTTGTTCCTTTTGTCCGATGCCATGTTGATTGCTACAGGATTTCTGTAAATGATTGTCTTTGCAGCTTTGACCGTGATTGTCCGTGGCTGTGATCGAACGCTTTTTGGACTGTCTGATCTAGGAAGCGTTGCTAAATCCGATGATCGATCTCCCAGACAAATTGAAGAGAGGCTATGCTTGAGATTGAGACTTCTTGGGGAAGATAAAGCTGTTTCTTGAGAATAGTCGCCTGATGCATAAATTCTGTCGACAGATTTAACGCGCTTTGGAATTTTGGGTTGGACCTCCACGACGTACGCTTCTCCAAATTCCAGTATGACCGGCGTGGGTGGGATGGAATATGGCTCTTTCGCGCTCTCAGGCTGCAGAAGACTGTTGCGATCTTTCATACTCTCCGGAGCCAGAGTTGACTCTGAGTATCTGGTCATATGCGCGTATAGTTTGAATGAGGTATTTCCGAAAGTGCCTCTCTTATTTTGGGGGTTAGAGGTGGTGGGAGATAGTGTGCTCTGCACTGCATCAAAGATGCTATGCTCAAGATCAACGGAGAATAAGCTGCTATCAAGGCTCGAGAAACGCTTACGAACGTTTCTTCTGTTCCTTAAGGCGCCGCGTGTAAGAGTTCGACCCCGCGATTGCTCCGAAGCACTGTCTGAATGGCACTTATTTGTGGCAGATCGAGTCGGACTCCATCGTATCTCCATGACCGAACTAATCAGGCTCGTTCGAAAAGTCGAAGCGTCGCTCACGGCCTCTTCAACCTCGATACTTGGCTGCAGAGACGCCGTTGCACGGTCCAATGTCTCTGCTGCCCTCATGGCGACTATGCTTGGATCTTCTGACATCCTTTGCTTTTTCGCCTTGTGCTTCTCCACATCCATCTCCGAGCTTATATGCTCCATCTTCGCAACTTCTTTGTCCCCAATCTCCTGCGGGTCGTCATTTGCGTTCATCAGCCCGGTGACGCCGCCCTTCACAATATCCTCAAACACAATCTCGGCCTCTGCCAGATTGCCATTCGTGACCTTCTCGCAGATCTTTTCCAGGCACGCAGCGCGCGCGCAGACGCTCCCGCCGTTCATGAAGACAAGTCTCGGCTGTTCGCTGGTCGACGATTTCAGAAATGTCCTCGCTGTCTCAGTTCGATCGGAGAAGACCCTATGCACATGGCGGACGAACGAACGCGCATCAAAGGACGCAGTGGTTGAGAACTGCGGTATTGCGTCGAGCAGGGAGTTTATGATCAGTATCTTGGAGGAGATGGGCAGGAGTCGCAGCTGGGTGCCTATAAGATTGGCATCGCCTTCGAAGGCGACCACACTTCCATGCGCCGTCTCTGCACTCTCAATCTGAGACGCCATTGCACTGTGTCACTGCTCGAAGTCCAGCCCGAAGGGCAATTAATTAAATTATGGGAGCTGCAGGTAGCTGCGTACTGAGGCTTCCTTCTGTGCGTGCGATGTCATATATTGGAGAACGCTGTGATACCAAGTGTTCAGAATTAAGGATTAGGACGAAAATGTAAAACAGGAGATGTTGACGTTGAACAAAGAAAAAGGCAGCTGCAGACAGAGAGATGCCAGTCTATTCAGACGAAGGGCGAGTATAAAGGAAAAACAGACGGGTGGCAGCCGCCAGCAAATACTCAGCAATGGTCATATCTCAAGCTGTTTACGAGGCGTAAAGCCTCCTGTTCCAACAGCCATGACGGAAAGTGGCATATCCCTATATTCTGGTATTCCGGCAACAGTCGACGCCAGCACGACGCAGCTAAGGGACTGGAAGGAGTAAAGCCGGCAGGAACTTCATGTGAGCCGCCGAATTCACAGTGAGGAATGGAAGGATGGTTCGATTTCGAAGTTCAAAATAGTAACCCTGACCCCTGGCATACATAGTACCACGGCGATGGGTGCGAGCCTCAAAGCTCACAGGAGGTAACTGTAAATTGCGTTGGACCCTGGAAGAAAAGCAGATTTGAGTTGGACCCTGGAAGAAAATATCTGAACTGAGCAATGTACATAGGTAGGCATCTAAGATAGGAGACGACAAGTGCCTCAAGTGCTCCTAATCAACACAAACGAGCCGGACAGACCGAGCAAACCCTGCCAGCAGCAGAGCAGATATCTGGCCATAAATCGCAGCGCATACGTTGCGACAGTCGAGACAGTCGCGTGAGACATACCTCGGGAGGCTGCAGGGCCAGTATATGACCTGTGATATTCCCAAAACAACAGAGCAAGGAACAAGGAGCAGGGAACAAGGAGCACGGCGCAAGGAGGTCCCTTGAGAAGTTTAGTAGGTACACTTTTTTTCTTTTTCTTTTTTCAAGGATTGCTCTTTCTGTCTTAGCGCAAGATTCGTATATGGCAGCCATGGCTTCCATGCGTCTTGAGCTTGGCGTTTGGATGTCGAGCCTTCCTTCGAGCGTTCGAGCCTTTGAAACACACTTGGCATGCGAAGCATTGCCACTGGCAGATGTTGCGAAATTGCAAACAACACTCAATGGACGAAGATGAAACATTCCATTCATTCCATTCATTCCGCGATTGAGAGTTGAAACATGTATCCTTTTTTAGGATGACTATTATGGTGTTGTTGAAAAGGTGTTAGATACATACACCAAAATGCCTTGGAGATAATTCACATGATGTGGCGTCGATCTGATCCTGATAGATCGACTCAATTCTCAGACATGACAGATCAGATCCCCAAAAACAATATGTGGCTGGAAGCGGCACAAGCTTGTCTGTGGGGATGCTGTGTTGGGATCCTGTGGACGACTGCCGTACACATTTCTGGCTGATGCGTTGTTGAAGCTGCAAGCCCGTATGTAACTGGAATGGTGCAGCTCATAGGTACTCAATCAGTGCTACCGTGCTCTACACTATGCAGTGTCTTTCCTTCTTCTCGGATTCCCCTGGATCTCGTCAGTTTAGGGATCGTTTCCGGAGACCTTGTCAGGTCGTGTCGTTGTGAAAGACCACATGTTGCGAAATCACGAAAATCTCAAGGATAACTTGGCAGGGTGAGAAAGGCTGTTCGTGCAGCATCTGTGCAGCATCTGTGCGCTCCGAGAATCGACCAGGACACCAGGTATTTTCGGCTTCCTTTCGGCGAGCAACGTCGGCTCTTGATGCTGAGCTTCCAAACGACGAACACAACACCGAAATCTGTCTCGTGAAAGACTCGACTTCTCCTTGACACCGCATGCATGCTGCCATGAAGTACGAGTACGGAGTACGGAGTATGTAACAGGCGGATGCTTGCCGCTAAGTCACCCACGCGTTTTTCGAGTATCGCAGGTTTGCATGTGCATATGTGTGCTGTTGTTCATCAGTTTTCTAAGTTGTATAAGAGAGATATGTACCTATGTATGATACGATACAGCTTGTGATTGTTGCATGAACATTGTTCCATGCAGAAAAAGACACCGATCATATGCAAAAAGTCGGTGAATGGCAGCTACACAGCAACGGTGTTTGAGCAAAACATCTCAGGGCCGTGCATGAACAGCGTTGCACGTTGTTTTCAAGTACCTCCATTTCGTCTGAAAGTCTGGAAGTTCGTGCACCTGTGTGCGAGGATTCACATCCTTCGGTTCAATGATCTTCTGGGAGCATTTTCCAAACTTCAAAGTTCAAGGCATACAAAGCATAGGACCACACATAGTGTCTTCCGCGTCTGATCCTCATCCTCATCGTTCTGCGGCGGCCCAAAGAAGGGCCTTCTGGTATCAAAGCCCAGGCATATTCTTCAGTCTTCAAAAATCTCCTTCAAAATCTCCGTCAAAAATCTCCTCAGACGCTTCCGATTTGCATTCAAATATTCGAGTCGTGTAAATGTTCTCAATCAAGTGGTGACATGCAGAAATGAAGACCTAGAACTCAAATAATCGAGCCATGTCTTGCAAGGCAAGCATACTGTACAACAACATGCATACATAGTCCTATATCGCACACCGTCTCAAGGAGGACAGAATGGTCCTCAGCTAAGCCCGAAGCTCAATACCAGCTTATTGATCCAGGATCAAAATGCCGGCGCTAAATGCTGCTCAGTAGTAGCACAGCAATGAAATAGGAGCTGTTTCTCGTATCCTGGCCCACTGGACTTGAACAGACCGATGGCTGCATGAGCATGAGTCGACTATTATGGTCGAGTATGAATCCGAGATCCTGCATCTGCTGGGACGACTGGCTTTGATTTGGAATATTTCCAATCCAAGGACGAAAACTCACGGCTCCAAGCATGAGAACACCCACTAGGATCTCAGTCACTATCGTCCATGAGTTCCGCCAGCTCTGCTTCCTCTTCTGCCGTCATCAGGCTCTTCTTCGCCTCCGCCACGAGGTGTGTTTCCTTGACGATACCCTTCTCTATATCTTCCTTCTCAGTTCTCGCCTTCTCGAGGTCACCTTTCGTTAATGACCAGGTGCGCACCGTTCCATCTATACTGACACTGATAACTTGCCTTCCTTCATTCATGACCACCAAGCCTGTAACCTCCTCATAATGGCCATCATATACATAAAAAAGCTTGCCCGTATTGCGATTCCAGACTTTAACATCTTCACTACGTCCGGCAGTGATAACCCAATCAGATGTGACGGCGATGGCGCGAACATAGTCTCCATGCTCATATGTCTCCTCCGTAGCCCATTGCCGAGCTCGAGACAGGCATTTCGCATTGCCGTCGGCGCTAGCTGTCCACAAATCGCCTTCATCAGAGTCGAAGAACAATCTGTATACGCTCGTCTCATGCTCGTGTATCGCATCTTTGTTAGTAGATACATTCGTCTTGTTCTCTGCCTCTTCCACAATCTGATCTGCCGAAGCCAAGGAAATACGCCAACGGCGGATTTTCGGATCACTGCTCGAGGAAAGCAGGACGATTTCATCAGATGTCGAGTCGATGTGATCGACGGCTAAGTATTGTATCGCAAGCATCGTATCTGACTTGTCTCGTAGAGTGTGCAGTCGCTCCCCAGTCGCAGTATCCCAGACCATGATCTTCTTGTCGGCAGCTCCACTGATTAGACACTATCAGACTCTTGTGTTAGCACAGCACAGGATCTCAACCTTGACATGCGGAGTGAGAGTGACTGCGGAGTGACTGTGACATCCTTACATCCTTGCCCGCGATATTCACACAGACAACGGCCTTGACGAAGTCCGAATGCCCCTTATACCTCTTATCCAATGCTGCAGTCTCTCTGTTCCAGCTCCAAACATCTTTGTCCCAGCATCCTGCGAATACCGTCCCAGCGTTGCGGCCGCCGATAGCAACAGATGTGAGCGGGGCAGTTGGTCCACGGTAGACAGTTTTGGCGTCTTTACTCTGTTCGGTTTGCAATCAGTTGATGGGCTTCAGAGAATATTAGCAGCGCATGGCTCGCCTACACTAATATTGACTTTTCTGATACAGCCCGCGCTCTCTGCCACATATACGGAATCGGTCGCGAAGGGATCTGCGACAACATCCAGGATCTTCGACTGGAGCTTTATAGGATCTCCATTCTTGTTGCCAGACTTTGCCGCTCTGCGAGCGCGAATAGCCTCAGAGGCATCCGTCTGAAAGAAGTGTCCCGGATCTGTAGAGCGAGACATCTTGAAGTTGTGTTTATGTTGCTGCGATTACCATTTCGAGGTGACAGCTCAGTGTGGGGTTAAGTTGATTTGGGGAAGCGACAGGGGCCGCGTAAAGTGGCTCTTTGGCGCGTCGCGTCGACCACGAAATCATCGCGTCGATCGTCAACACCATCATTTCTATGCGCCGACGGTTAAGCCTCAACCACAGAAATCATGGCGACAAATGGGCAATTTCGCATCCGTGGACGGCCTGCACATACTGCCGGCCCAACTTATTGCACATATACGCCTGATGGGAGCAAATTGGTGACGGTGGGCAGCAACAATACTATTCGCATCTACACGTCTATGAGCGATGGCGAGCCCACGAACATCGACGATTGTCAGGAGCAAAATCTGGGAGTTACGGCAGCGGTAAGCATATATGAGAATCTTCGGGGTAATTAGATACTAATTGTCTCTCCAGAAAGACTTCTTCATCGCCGGCTCCGAAGATGGCACTGTTAGCATGTATTCTATGGTCACAAACTCCTTCGAGAAATTCCTTGTGCGGTGCACATTGCCAGTCCGAGACGTCGAGCTCTCCCCGGACGGAAACTGGGTCGCGGTTGCCAGTGACGAGCTCACAGTGAAGATTGTCAAGGTGGCAGATACGAATACCTGCGTATACTTGAGAGAACAAGCGAAGCCTGTAAAGCATTTATCATACCATCCAAGCGGGAAGTACATTGCATTGTCATGTACAGATGGCATAATCTACATCTATAAGCTCTCCAGCGACGAGCCAGAACTCGTCACGAAGATTGATGCTGTAATCCGCAACGTCGAGACGGACTCGGAAATCAGCTCGAAGATCGCATGGCACCCCAATGGCACGGCATTTGTTGCGCCAACAGCTACCAGAGATATCCAAATCGTCTCGACCAGCGATTGGAAGAGCCAAGGCTCATTCTCAAGTGGGCATCTGGGAGACGTGACAGCTTTGGCTTGGTCACCAAACGGAGCCTTACTTGCTACGGCTGGAAAGGACAGAAAGATTCTGCTATGGGAGACTAAATCCCAGACTGTAATTGCCAGATATGATCATGCCAATGTCATGGACCTCGCTTGGCACCCAAGGAACAATCTGCTATCGTTCACCAATACAGATGGAGAGGTCTACATCCACTACGACTTCGTCCCTGAGGAGCATGTAAAGCTCCTAGAACTCGGACTCCAGCCAGCACCAGTTCCCTATGGCGGTGCTCAACGTCTCACAGAGATATCCGGCAACATTCAAAGGCCCAATGGCCTCTCCAAGACCAACATCCCCGAGCGTCCTCGTCCCTTCCGCGCCGGAACCCCCGACACCGTGGACGACATCCTCGGCTCCGTCATGGGCGACGACGACGACTTCATCTCAGACGACGACGGAGCCGGCTACGCCGTCGGCCTGAACCCCAACGGCAAACGCGCCGGTGACCCTTTCGGCTACCCGTCCCCCACCTTCAAGCGCCAGGCCCTCCAGCCAACCTTCGAACCACTCACCCACGCCCCTTTCCAGCCCGGCGCCACCCCCTGGCAAGGCGACCGCAAGTACCTGTGTCTGAACCTTCTCGGCTTCGTGTGGACCGTCAACCAGGACACCCACCACACCGTGACGGTGGAGTTCTACGACCGCGACTTCCAGCGCGACTTCCACTTCACCGACACGTTCCTGTACGACAAGGCCTGCCTCTCCTCGCACGGCACGCTGTTCTCCGCCCAGCCCCGCGACGGCCTCGACGCAACCATCTTCTACCGCCCCCACTCGACCTGGACCGAGCGCGCCGACTTCCGTACCACTCTCCCGGCGGGCGAATCCATCACGGCCCTCTCCCTCAGCGACTCCTTCATCACCTGCCTCACCTCATCGGGCTACATCCGCGTCTTCACCCTCTTCCTCACTCCCTACCGCATCTACCGCCAAAAGTCCTTTCCGGCCGTAACCTGCGTCTCCTGGCGCGACTACGTGCTCACCCTCGGCAACGGCCCCGTCTCGGCCTCCGGCCACACCACCCTCCTCTACACCATCTCCAACGTCGCGCGCGACACCACCTGCCAGTCCGAAGACGTCGTCGCGCTCCCCCCCGGCGCCACCCTCGCCTCCGTCTTCTTCTCCGACCTCGGCGACCCCTGCATCTACGACTCCACCGGCACCCTGCTTACCTTGCTGCACTGGCGCGCCCCCGCGCAGGCGCGCTGGGTGCCGCTGCTCGACACGCGGCTGCTCGCGCGCCTGGCATCAGGCCGGAAGACGGAGAGCTACTGGCCTGTTGCCGTTGCTGATGGGAAGTTCCACTGCATCATCCTCAAGGGCGCCGAGACGGCGCCGTACTTCCCGCGGCCGCTGCTGTCGGAGTTCGGCTTCCAGATCCCGCTGTCGTCGCGTGTCGACGCCTCCGACGAGGCTGGCGATGTGGCGGATGCGCAGACGGAGCGCGACAGGCTCGAGGAGGCGTTCGTGCGCACGTCGGTGCTGAGCAGCTTGCTCTCGGACCTCGTGGAGGCGACGCGCGCGACGCGTGGTCAGAGGCTGGAGCTGGCGAGGAGTGAGGTCGAGGTCGATAAGACGCTGTTGCAGCTGCTGGCGGTGGAGTGTCGGGAGGGGGAGGAGAGGGGGATGAAGGCGCTGGAGCTGGTGGGGCTGATGAGGGATCGGAGTGGGCGGATGGCGGAGGCGGCGGAGAAAGTGGCGGAGAGGTACGGGAGGGGGGTGCTGGGGGAGAAGATTCGGGAGGTGGGGGAGAGGAGGTTGAGGGGGGAGGATGGGGAGGAGGAGGAGGATGAGTTTTGAGGTCTGGGGTGAGTGAGGGAAGGAGGGATGGAGTGGGGATGGATGGGGTGGGAGTTAGGCGTTTGAAATGGAATGGGTTGGGGAGAGGGGACAGATAATGAGATGGGCTTTGTGTATTGCATATATCCCGCTTGTGGACACGTGGAAGCCATCGATCGAGCCATGATCGAGCGTGTATTGAAATGAAATGGAATGAAAGGAAATGGAATGAAAGGAAATGAAATGAAATGAAGGAATGATGCTAAACCTGTCGCTTCTCCAAGCCATGCTTCAACCTCCTCGCCCGCTCCCTACCTAATCTTCCTTCGCCAAATCGAATCCCTCCGCCCAACCGCCCAACAGCCCCTTCGCTCCCCGATTACGCTTCCACCCCAGCTCATCCCCATCTGCATCGATGTCTTATCCCCCCGCGGCGCCCGCCCATCTCTCCGGACTCAGGGCAAAGATCCCGTCACGGGGCGCAACTTGACATTCACACCAGGCACACCAGGCATACAAGCACGACACGCACATAGACAAACATACACACACAGGCCATATATTCACCACATCCCATTCCCTATCTGCAGACTGCCGTGCCCCAGCGAGAGCAAAAACAAAAAAAGTTTAAAAAAAGGCTCTCTCAACCTCCTCCTAACAAGAACAAGGCAGGAAGAAGAAGAAGAAAAGCGCACCGCACAGGCCAGCAAAAGATATCAAAAGTCGGGGAAAAAAAGTGTTCTCCATCTCCAGGGCCCGCTCTCCCTCTAACTGCTCCTGCCAATCCAGCGCGCTACGACAGATCTCGGAGCCAAGCCGACCACAGAACTGAGGTGCGCATCCCGCATGTCCCCTGTCCAGAAGCAGATAGCGTCACCTTCCCCCTCCCATCCACTACCCCTGTTCGCCATTACTAGTTCTTCCGATCCCCTCCACCCCTTCAGCCGCCCACTCTGCCCTGCTATGCACGTTCCTTGCCGCGCATTCACTCCTTGCAATTCTAATGCTCTTTCTCCCCACCACAAAAAAAACGAAGACGCGCAACAAAAACCGGAAATAAAAACTGAGGATCCCGTAAAAAGCACTGTCGACGCCGGAATGCGGGTATGCCCATCTAGCAGCAGCCGCCCGCGGATCCTGACTGCACCCCCTGGCCGCCCGTCACCTGCACGGTCGGCTTGTTGTTGGCGGTCGTCGTGCCCATGCGCTCTTTGATCTGGCGCGCCATCGTCAGGAAGGCCTGCTCGACGTTGCTGGCATTCTTGGCCGATGTCTCGAGGAAGGGGATGCCTAGGGAGTCTGCGAATTCCTGGAGGAGGGCGTGTGTGTTAGTGATCTGCGGCTTTCTTCATATCCTGGCGATATAATGTAATGCGGCAGGGAGTGAGGGACTGTCATGTGACGAGGCCACGAACCTTTGCGACTGTGTACTCGACGACCTTCTTGTCTACCATGTCGCTCTTGTTGCCGACGAGCAGCTTGTTGACGCCCTCTGTGGCGTAGCGGTCAATCTCTTGCAGCCACTGCTTGACGTTGTTAAAGGAGTCCATGTCGGTGACATCGTAGACGACGCAGATGCCGTGGGCGCCGCGGTAGTAGGAAGAAGTGATGGTTCTGAAGCGCTCTTGGCCGGCGGTATCCCACTGTATCTCGTATTAGCCCTTCTGTCGCCTGCTGCCTTGATGCCCGATGCGGGGAGCCATACAATCTGCAACTTCACGGTCTTGCCATCCAGCTCGATCGTTCTGATTTTCTGTCCTGTGTCAGCAGGCGCTCAGCTGTCCCGGAGAAGTCAGCGACATACGAAGTCAACGCCGATGGTGGAGATGTAGGACTCGGTGTAGGTGTCGTCAGCGAAGCGCAGGAGTAAACAGGACTTTCCGACACCAGAGTCTCCGATGAGGAGGAGCTTGAAGAGGTAGTCGTATCTATGAGCAGCGTCATCAGCATTCGCAGCCCCAGGAGCCTTCCACCTTGGGCCAGCTATCGTCGCCATCTCTTGGGGAGTCGGGAGACCTGGAATGGGGGATAGGCGATAGGGGATACACTATGAGGCGAGGTAATGTCAGCAGCTGGAGGAGGATAAAGAAGGGCCTCAATAAGCCTTAACGGGGGGTGCTGGGGAGGGCTGAGGTGGTGGAGATGGACGTACTACTCTGGGTTCATGATGGCGGTTTATATGTGAGGATTGAACAAAGAGGTATCAAACGAGGTAGAGGTAGAATATAGACTATAGAAGTTGCAGTGGTTGTGTTGTATTGTATTGTGTTGTGTGGTGTCGAAAGTTGGAAGGTCTGTAGGTTGAAGGCGGCAGAAGTAGAGTACAGTGGTCAGTAGTGGTCAGTAGTAGTCAGTAGGGTGCAGATGGAGAGACAGAGCAGCCGCCCGTCGTTTAAGAAGCGCCGAGCGCCAAGTAGCGACCTAGCGACCTAGCGACTTAGCGACTTAGCGCCTTTATCATTATCATAGACCTGCGTCATATCTGGGATTCTGAATCTGCCGTGTACAGGCTCGTATTGGGGAGCTCCAACGCAAAAACACCACAATTCATGCGCACTCCTACATAACTACCGTCCACCTCAATGTCTCTATGTCGCCCATAGACCCCAATCAAAAGCCAGGCTGATGTCGTCCACCCGCCTCACGCTTCGTCTCCGGGCCCCGGCGATCCAGAAGCTCCAGCTGGGCCGCGCACCATGCAGCACATCTCCAGCTCCAGCTTCAGCTAAACCACAAACCCGATCCTTCACCGACGTCACCAGCGTCCCCTCGCAGCCGCGCGATGCATTCACCAGCACGCTCGCACCCCAGCGACCCGAAGGCCACACCAAAGACTACCGGCCCCCCGATGCGCGTCCCCTCAAGCCCGGAAGAACTACGACCCCCCCCCACCCACCACCACC
>Ga0123337_10000718_pt1 | contig 50877 bp, 46 predicted proteins | sample frozenSSSSmetaG_FD_89792 | JGI IMG/M metagenome (GOLD analysis project Ga0123337, IMG submission 89792) | Glacier valley bacterial and archeal communities from Borup Fiord, Nunavut, Canada, to study Microbial Dark Matter (Phase II) -... | ecosystem: Environmental > Aquatic > Freshwater > Ice >... | reverse complement strand
GTCGGCGGCGCGGCAGGGGCGATACCGCGCGTTTTACGACGCGATGTTCGCGGACCCCGCGCGCGTGAGCCATGAGAAGGTGGTGGCCGCGGTGCGCACCGCGCGGCTGAACGAAGTGGCGACCGCGCGCGCTTTGGGGGCGAAGACCGACCGGGACGAGCTGAAGAAGAACATCGAACTCGGCCGCGCGCTGGGGCTTACGGGAACCCCCGCGTTTATTGTGGGCGACAAGATTTTGATGGGCGCGCAGAGCCTGGACGATCTGAAGGCGGCGGTGGCGGAGGCGCGGGCGAAGCGGGGTTAGGGTTGGACCTGCGGCTGCCCGGGCAAAATACGTGTGGGGGCAGCGGGCACGGCCCACGGAGTACGCGACCATGTCACAGCAGTTGTGTGTTGGAAGCTGACAAGAGTAATAATCGCTTGCGCTACGCTCTCGCACGTGGCTATCGCTCACGTAACAAACAGAAGGGGCCATGATGGGCAAGATTGAATTTGCAAGAACCGTCGGGGCGGCTTTGGTCGCGCTTGCCGGGATGACAGAAAACGCATTGGCGTCGCGATCAATCCGGATTGACGATATCAGCACCGGGGCGTTCTACCAATCCTTTGCTGCGTGCACGCTCGGGAAGGCGTGCGATACGCCTCTGACGTCGCCTTTTTCGTTTACGCTTCCTGACGGAACCGAGACCAACCAGCTTTACGTCTACAAGGAAGGCGTCGTCGGGCTTGGAAGCCGCGTTTACGGTGACGCCAATCATGTGATCGATTATACCAATCCCGCTGGCGCGAAGCATTATTTCATCGCCGCAGGGCTCGCGCGTCGGCATGATCTGACGGATGTGGCGTATTTCGATATGAATACGCCCACGGCATTCGGGATTAACTGGTATACGGGCAAATCGCCTAATGGTGGCGTTTTCGAGCTGTTGTTCACTTACGACCCCAGCGCACTTTATTTGCCAAACCCTGACAAGATCAGTGTGGCCGTATTGGCAGGCGGCGATAATTATTCGCTGATCGGGCCGCCAGGTTTCGACGGCAACCCGACGGACAGCACCGATCCCGCGCACGGCCCACGCGCAGGCGATGGGTTGCCTGCGGGCGCGTTCATCGGATCGAACCTGAGCGGGTTTGACCCCAACGCGAACTATTTGCTCGATCCCGGCTTCGGCACCGGAAATGCGCCCGACCCCGGCCCCGAAACCTTGCCAACACCCGAGCCCGCGACCGCTGGCATCATGCTTGCCGGGCTGGCGGCGGCGGGTTCGATTGCGCGGCGGCGCGCGCGGGCACGTCGCGCGGCGTAGCCGTAGCACGGCGTGCGCTACGCCGCGTTCATCAGCTACAACCACCGCGATCGCAAGGCGGCGGCGTGGCTTCAGCGCGCGCTGGAAACCTACCGCATCCCCAGGCGGCTTCAGGGACGCGACGGTGCGCTCGGCATCATCGGCGCGCGCCTGCCGCCGGTGTTCCGCGACCGGGAAGACCTTGCGGCCTCTGGCGATCTTGCGGCGTCCGTGCGCGCGGGATTGGAGGACAGCGCCTCGCTGGTGGTGATCTGCTCCCCCAATGGCGCGAAATCACGCTGGGTGAACGAAGAGATTCGCGCCTTCACCGCGCTCGGGCGGCGCGCGCGGCTGCAATGCCTGATCATATCGGGCGAGCCTGGGGCGAGCGCGCGTCCGGGCATCGATCCCGATCTCGAATGCCTGCCGCCCGCGCTGTTCGAGGATGGCGGTGCCGAACCGCTGGCGGCCGATATCCGCGCGGGACAGGATGATCGCGGCGCGGCGCGGCTGAAGATTATCGCGGGAATATTGGGCGTAGGCTACGACGAACTGCGCCAGCGCGAGGCGGCGCGGCGGCAACGGCGGCTGGCGACGATCGCAGGTGGATCGGCGGTGGGGTTCGTGGCGATGGCTGGGCTGGCGGGGGTTGCGCTCGTGGCACGGCAGGATGCGGTGCGCGAGCGCGACATTGCGCGGCAGAAGACGTTGACAGCCGAGCGCACGGTAAATTTTGTCAAATCCTTGTTCGAGGTGGCCGACCCGTCCGAAGCGCGCGGGCGCAGTATCACCGCGCGCGAGATCCTGGATCGCGGGGCGCGCCAGTTGCAACGCGATCTTGCCGACGAGCCGACGGTGAAGGCCGAACTTTCGACGACGCTGGGCGAAGTCTATGGCGGACTGGGGCTGTTTCGCGACGGTGAAGCGTTGATCGGGCGAGGGCTGGCGTTGCCCGCGGTCGCGCCCGGAACGCGGGCGCGGGCGCTGGTGGCGGTTGGCGAAGCACAGTGGAAACGCAGCGATTATCTGGGCGCGATCGATACGCTGCGACGCGCGATCGCGCTGATCGATGCGACGCCGGAGGCGAACGGCGCGATGCGCGCGCGCGCACTATCCGACCTGGCCGATGCGGAAGCGTCGGTGGGCCGACTCGATGTGGCGAGCGGCCATGCGAACGCCGCGCTTGCGTCCGACCGCATGCGCGGGGGCCCCAACGCGCTGGAGGTCGCGCGCGATCAGGAGACGCTGCTCGACATTGCGATGGCGCGCGGCGATCTCGCGGCCGCCAAGCGCCACCTGACCGCGGCGCTCGCGATCCGGACGCAAGTGCAAGGCGTTACACAACCCAAGGCGATGGAGGACCTCACCAACCTTGGATCGGTTGCGTATCTGCAAAACGATCTTCCGGCTGCCGAAGCTGCCTTCACACGGGGTGTTCGCGCGAAGGAAGCCGTCTTGGGGCCGACGCATCCCGAACTCGCCGCCGATCTTAACAATCTTGCGCGTGTGTTACTCGAGCGACAACGTTTCGCCGACGCGCGGCCGCTGCTGCTGCGCGCGGTTGCGATCGACACGCGCGAGCGCGAGGGGACCGACGATCTGGCGTTCGAATATGCCAATCTGGGGATTGCCGAGCGCGGGCTTGGCCGACTGGCCGAGGCCGCGCGCGATTTCGCGCGGGCCGAGACGATCGCGCGGGCGCGCAAGCACCGAAATCTCGCGCCCATCCTTGTGGAACAGGCCGAACTGGCGTGCAACGCGGGCGAACCCGCGCGCGGGCTGGCGCGTTTGAGCGAAGCGGCGCCGATCATGGCGCGCGACTATCCGGGCGATCCCTGGCGCATGGCGTGGCTGAACATCGTGCGCGCGGATTGCCTGGGGCGGGACGGGCAGCGCGCGCAGGCGCTGGCGCTGATGGCCGACAATCGCAAAGCGATCCGCGATCGCTGGCCGAAATCGACGCTGTACGGGGCGCGGCTGGACGCGGCGGAACGGCGGCTGGAAACCAGCCGAGGGTGATTGCAGATCGAGCGAGGCTGGCAGCATCGACGGCTTGCGGTTGCTTGACGCATCTCAGCACGGCACGCACGGCTGACGCATGACCACCACCGCCGCGTTCCCACCCCCTGCCACGCCCAAAACCCACGCCAGCACGGGCGTGCTGCGCGCGCTCGGGCCGGGGCTGGTGACGGGGGCGGCGGACGACGATCCCTCGGGGATCGCCACCTACAGTCAGGTGGGCGCGCAGTTCGGTTACCAGATGGGCTGGGTGATGCTGTTCAGCCTGCCGCTGATGATCGTGATCCAGGGGCTGTGCGCGCGCGTTGGGGCGGTGACAGGGCTCGGGATCGCGGAGAATCTGAAGCGCCACTATCCGCGCGCGGCGCTGACGTTTGCGGTCGTGCTGCTGCTGGTGGCCAACGTCATCAATCTGGGCGCGGATCTGGGCGCGATGGGGGCGGCGGTGGCGCTGCTGATCGGCGGGCCGGAGCTGGTCTATACCGTGGTGCTCGGGCTGGTGTCCGCGCTGCTGATCATCCTCGTGCCTTATGGGCGCTATGCGGTTGTGCTCAAATGGCTGACGCTCTCGCTGTTCGCCTATGTAGGGGTGGTGTTCGCGGCTCATGTGGAGTGGCGGGCGATGCTGCGCGCGCTGGTGCTGCCCTCGATCATGTTGGACAAGCCGCATGCGATGGCGCTGGTGGCGGTGCTGGGCACGACGATCAGCCCGTATCTGTTCTTCTGGCAGGCAGACCAGGAGGTGGAGGAGGGGCGGCGGCGCAACCTGCGCCCGCTCAAGCTCGCGCCGAGGCAGGCCGAGGGCGAGCTGAGCCGCATCCGGGTGGATACGGGCGTGGGCATGATCTTCTCGAACATCATCGCGCTGTTCATCATCACCGCGACCGCCGCGACGCTGCACGCGCACGGGCAGACCGATATCCAGACGAGCAGCCAGGCGGCCGAAGCGCTGCGGCCGATCGCGGGGCGGTTCGCGTTCCTGCTCTTCGCGTGCGGGATCGTGGGGACGGGACTGCTGGCGGCACCCGTGCTGGCGGGATCGGCGGCGTATGCAGTGGCGGAGACGTTCGGCTGGCCGTGCTCTCTGGAGCGGCCGCCGCGCGAGGCGAAGGCGTTCTACGCGGTGATCGCCGCCGCCACGCTGGGGGGTGTTGCGCTCAATTTCGTGGGCGTCGATCCGATCAAGGCGCTCTACTGGAGTGCGGTCGTCAATGGCGCGCTGGCCGCACCCTTGATGGTTTTGATCCTGCTGATCGGGAGCAGCCGCCGGATCATGGGCAGGCTGGTCGCGCCGCGCGCGCTGCTCGCCGTGGGCTGGCTGGCAACGGCCGTGATGGCGGCGGTGACGACGGCCTTCGTGTTGATCTGAACGGCTGCGTAACGCGGAACGGGGTGCGGGGGACGGGGTTCAAGGATGCGATCCCTTCCCGGAGCACCCAATGGCCACGGACGATTACTACTTTGGCGGCACCGACGCGCCGCTCTCGCCCACGCAACTCAAGGGCGGTGCCCCCAATGTGACCGGGGGAGAAAAGTGGCTTTCGATCGTCGCGGGCGGCGCGCTTGCGGCCGTGGGCGCGCGGCGTGGCGGCGCGGTGGGTGTGCTGGCGATCGTGGCGGGATCGGCGATCGCCTCGCGGGGGATTGCGGGCAACGATCCGGTGAAGCGGCTTTTCCAGCCCTCTCCGGTGGAGAAGACGATCGCGGCGAGGCGCGGCTGGAAGACGGCTGCAACGGCGGGGTTTGCAGTCAGCATCGGCGGCAAGTCGCGCGAGGAGCTTTACGCGTTCTGGCGCGATTTCACCAACTTGCCCAAGTTCATGGAGAACCTCGATGCGGTCGAAGTCCTCGACGATAAACGCTCGGTCTGGCATGTGAAGGCTCCGGGCGGGCGGAGCATCCAGTGGACCTCGACGGTAACCGAAGAGGTGCCCGGACACAGTTACAAGTGGGAGTCCGCAGGCGACGTTCGCAACGCGGGTTCGGTCGAGTTCCGCGATGGACCCGTGGGTCGCGGGACCGAGGTGCGGCTAGGCATCGAATATGAGCCGCCGTTCGGCCAGTTCGGGCGCATCGCGGCCAAATGGATGCGCCACGAGCCTGCGATCCAGGCGCGGATGGATTTGAAGCGGTTCAAGATGCTGATGGAGGCGGGCGAAGTCTCCACGGCGAAGATCAACCCTGCCGCCAGCAACGCGGCCTGAAGGACAGCACCGATGCGCGCACTCACCTGGCACGGCAAGACCGACGTTCGCGTCGATACGCACCCCGATCCCGAGATCATCAACCCGCGCGACGCGATCATCAAGATCACGTCGACCGCAATCTGCGGTTCGGACCTGCATCTCTATGACGCCTATGTGCCCACGCTGAAGCCCGGCGACATTCTGGGCCATGAGTTCATGGGCGAAGTCGTGGAGGTGGGCGAGGGCGCCAAGCACAAGCTCAAGAAGGGCGACCGCGTGGTGGTGCCGTTCACGATCGCGTGCGGGGACTGCTTTTTCTGCAAGAAGACGCTGTGGAGTTGCTGCGACAATTCGAACACGCCCGAGGGGCAGGAGATGGCGGACGCGCTGATGGGGCACAGCCCGTCCGGCCTGTTCGGCTACACGCATATGCTGGGCGGCTATCCCGGCGGTCAGGCGGAATATGTGCGCGTGCCGTTTGCGGACGTGGGGCCGTTCAAGGTGCCTTCGTATTTGTCCGACGATCAAGTGTTGTTCCTGACCGACATCTTCCCGACCGGCTACATGGCAGCCGAGAATTGCGACATTCAGCCAGGCGATACGGTTGCGGTGTGGGGCTGCGGACCCGTGGGGCAGTTTGCGATCCGCTCGGCGTTCCTGCTGGGGGCGGAGCAGGTGATTGCGATCGATCACCGCCCGGGGCGGCTGGCGCTGGCGGCCGCGGCGGGGGCGGTGACGCTGAACTTCGAGGATGTGGACGTGCTCGAAGCGCTCAAGGATTTGACCGCCGGGCGCGGACCCGATGCGTGCATCGATGCGGTGGGGATGGAGGCGCACGGCGTTTCGATCGACAATATGGCGGACCGCGCCAAGCAGTTCGTGGGCTTGGCGTTCGACCGTCCGCACGTGCTGCGCCAGGCGATCGTGGCGTGCCGCAAGGGAGGGACAGTCTCGGTACCGGGCGTATATGGCGGGTTTCTGGACAAGATCCCGTTCGGCGCGTTCGTCAACAAGGGGCTGACGATGAAGACCGGGCAGACGCATGTGATGCGGTATCTGAAGCCTTTGCTCGAGCATATCGAGGCGGGGCGGATCGATCCGACGATCATCATCAGCCACCATCTGCCTTTGGCGGAGGCACCGCAGGGCTATGCGAATTTCAAGAACAAGCAGGACGAATGGACGAAGGTGGTGCTGCGTCCTTGAGCAGCCGCCGGGTTTGCCGTCTGTCCGCCAGATGACAAAAATGCTCGACATCGTAGCGCTCGGCGACCGGGTCGCCGTTCTGCTGCCCGAGGAATTGCGTGCGCGCCTGGGTGTTACGGCGGGCGAGCGGGTGGACGCGCATGTGCTCGCTTCGGGGATCGAAGCGGATGCGTCGGGCTTCGATATTCAGACGCGCGTGCTTGGCGATGTGATGGCCCGCCGCCGCGACGCGCTCGCGATCCTCGCCCGCTAGACCCGCGCCATGTGGATTTGGGTGAGCGAGGCGGCGGCCCTCGCCGCCCATGACGCACAGATCGCCGAACATGGCGGTCTGGCAGGTGTGCGCGACGAGAACTTGTTCCTCCCGGCAATGGCGCGACCCCAGAACCTTGCCGCCTATGGCGAGCCCGATGCGGCCGCGCTTGCGGCGAGCTATGCGCTGGGCATCGCGCGCAACCACCCGTTCCTCGATGGCAACAAACGAACAGCCGCAGTGGTGGCGGAAGGTTTTCTGGAGCTGAACGGGCATCGACTGGGCGCGACCGACGACGAACTTGTCGCGTTCATGTTCGCGCTTGCGGCTGGCGAGATGGGGAAGGATGCGGCGGCGGAGTGGTTCCGCGCGCGCATCGCCTGACCCTGCTGGGGCGCGCGCTCGAACGGCGATGGCGGCGCAGGCACGGAACTTGGCAGGTAATCGATCCGAGGCCGCAGGCCGCGTCTGCCCCGTATCCCCCTTTTGTTTCCGTTGGCTGAGGAAATTGCGCGGTTACTGCGAACAAGCAGCGCCGCCGCGCTCACTTCACGCGCGGCGGGTGGTGGCGCGGGCGGGGATGTTTGGCGGGGGCTGTCGGGGGCGCGGTGCCATCGGCAGGGGCCGGTCCCTGGGGTGTCGCGGTGCTTCCGGGCGGCATGCTGGTGTTCGCCGCAAGCGTGTGCGTGGCGAGGTTGACCACGACCAGATCGTAGCGCGATTGCAGGATCGGACCGCCGGTGGCCTGGTGGAAACCGATCCGCAATTGGTGCGCGTCGACGCTGATGCGCAGATAGCCGTAGTTGCGATCGTCGTATTTTTCGAGCGTCAGCCCGGTGACGCCCACCGCCGGATCGACTTCCAGATAGCTGGCGTCCGCGCCGTTTTCGGGCACCCCGGGGGTGCCGCTACGGGTGGATCGCAGCAGTGGATTGATATTGTGTCCGCCGCTGCCGCACACGACGAAGGGCACCTCCAGCGTCTTTCCGCCGAGCGTGACGTGGCGCGTATAGCGCTGGTAACAATGCGCGTGCGCGGAGAGGACCGCATGCGGGTAAACCCCCGCTGCCGCGCAGACGGTATCGATATCGCGCAGCATATCGGTGCTGCCGCCGTGGTTGCTGCCGACGCCGCCGTTGCCGGGTGGTGCGGCGTAGACGAACGGAGGATGATGCACCGCGATCAGCACTGCGCCCGCATAGGCCTCGCGCTTGATACGTTCGAGTTGCGCGGCGAGGAACGCGAGCTGGGTATCGGGCACGCCGGGCCAGCGACCGCCCTCGCTCGAGATGACGCCGGGATCTTCGAGCGCGTTCGAAAACAGGCCAATGATGCGCACGAAGGGCGCGTCGAGCGTGAAATACACGCCGGGCTGCGTCATTGCAGTGCGGTGCAGCCATCCTGCCTCGCGCGTGACCATCGGCGTGGGCGCGCAGAATTGGCGCGCGAAGGTGATCAGCGGCTCGTTGCCCGGCGCAGTGCCCGGCAGGACGAAACTATCGTGGTTACCCGGTATGGCGAGGATGGGTGCGGGATAGGCGCGGAAGGGTTCGTAGAATTGATCGTAGTAATAGCCGCTCTCGCCAAAATTATAGACGACATCGCCTAGATGGAAGAAGAACGCGGCGCGATTGGACGCCTCAGTTGTCGCTGCATCGACCGAAAGCTAATCGGCGACGCGCAGTTCGTTGGCGTATTTGCGAATGTCCGATGCGCCCGTATCGCCGACCGCGTGGAAGGTGATCCGGCCTGCTGCCTGGATTTTGGCGACGACGTCCGCACCGCGCGCGCCATACGCATCGGCAAGCGGGAACAGCCCGTCCGGAGCGGCGCGCGAGGGCGGGAAGCCGACCACTTCGGTTTTGAGCAGGTTGCCGATCTGCGCGTAGGTTGCGCTGTCCGACGGGTGCGGCGTGCCGAAGCCCATCGGATCGGCAGTGATGCCGGGTTCGGAAAAGATCGGCTGATCGAGCAGTGCATCGAGCGGACGGGGCATGGCGCGGAACTCCGTAAGCAGGCCGTCAAGCTAACAGGTGGGTGCGACATCTGTCTTGTGACACTATTGCGACGCGCGGCGAAGCCCGCTTCCGCACCGGTGCCGGTTCCACCGCGGGCGCGAACGGGTTAGCACGCCGGGGATGCTCCCCTCCCCCGACCAGATCCTCGCGTTCATCAAGGACACCCCCGGCCCGGCAGGCAAGCGCGAGATTGCGCGGGCGTTCGGGTTGCATGGGGCGGACCGCATCGCGCTGAAGGCGCTGCTGGGCGAGCTGGAGGACGCGGGCGCGCTGGACCGGACGCCGGGGCGTGCGTTCCATGCGGGGGGTGCGCTGCCCAAGGTGACGGTGATCCGCGTGGTGGAGATCGCCAGCGACGGCGCGGCGTTTGCGGTGCCCGACACTTGGGAGCAGGCCGCGCCGCCGCCGCGCATCCGCGTGATAGAGCGATCGCGCCAAGGCGCGCCCGGCATCGGCGACCGGATGCTGGCGCGGATCGAGGCGTTGGGGAGCGGCTACCGCGCGCATCCGATGAAGCGGCTGGCGAGCCGGGCGGAGGCGGTGCTGGGCGTGCTGAAGGGTGCGCCGGGGCGATGGTTTCTGGCACCCACCGACAAGAAGGCGCGCGGCGAGATGCCGGTGAGCGATCCGGGCGACGCAAAGCCGGGCGATCTGGTGCTCGCCGAGCCGCACGGGCGCGGGCCGCATACGCAGGCGCGCGTTACCGAGGTGCTGGGCGATCCGTTCGCGCCGCGCGCGTTCAGCCTGATTGCGATCCATGCCAAGCGCATCCCGCATGTGTTCCCCGGCGCGGTGCTGGACGAGGCCGCGAGCGCCGCCGGGCGACCGCTGGGGCCGCGCACCGATCTGACGCATTTGCCCTTCCTGACGATCGACCCCGCAGACGCGCGCGATCATGACGACGCGGTGTGGGCGGAGGCGGAGGCCGATCCCGATCAGCCCGGACACTGGCGCGCGATCGTGGCGATTGCCGATGTGAGCTGGTTCGTGCGGCCGCATTCCGCGCTCGACCGGGAGGCGCGGCTGCGCGGCAACAGCGTCTATTTCCCCGACCGGGTGGTGCCGATGCTGCCGCACGATCTATCGTCGGACGCGTGCAGTCTGGTGGAGGGCGAGGCGCGCGCGGTGCTGGCGTGCCATCTGGCGATCGGACCGGGCGGCAAGGTGACGGGGCACCGGTTCGAGCGCGCGACGATCCGCTGCGTGACCAACATCGCGTATGAGGACGCGCAGGCGAGCATCGATGCGGGCGGGGGGGCGTATCACGATGTGCTGGCCCCGCTGTGGAAGGCGTGGCGCGCGCTGGCGGCGGCGCGCGCGGCGCGCGGTCCGCTCGATCTGGATTTGCCCGAGCGGCGCGTGGTGCTCGACGAGGCGGGGCGGATCGCGGAGATCGGGGTGCGCGAGCGGCTGGATGCGCACCGGCTGATCGAGGAATATATGATCGCGGCCAATGTGGCGGCGGCGCAGGCGCTGGACGCGCGCAAGGCACCGTGCGTGTACCGCGATCACGAGGCACCGGGGCGCGAAAAGCTGATTGCATTTCGCGATTATCTCAAGACCTTCGGGATCGCGTTCGCGCTGGGGCAGGTGATCCGGCCCGATACCTTCAATCGGGTGCTCGCCGAGGCGAAGGGGCGGCCGGAGGCCGAGCAGATCGGCGAGCAGGTGCTGCGCACGCAGACGCAGGCCTATTATGCGCCCACCAACACGGGGCATTTCGGGCTGGCGCTGGGGCAATATGCGCATTTCACCTCGCCGATCCGCCGCTACAGCGATCTGATCGTGCATCGCGCGCTGGTGAGCGCGTGCAAGCTGGGCGAAGGCGGATTGTCCGACGATGAGACCGCCGTGCTGGCGCGCACGTGCGAGCATATCAGCCAGACCGAGCGCCGCGCGATGGAGGCCGAGCGCGATACGATGGACCGCTACATCGCGCAGCATCTGGGCAGCCGCGTGGGCGAGATCGTGGACGTGAAAGTGACTGGCGTGGCCAAGTTCGGGCTGTTCGCGCAGGTGGACGGCGTGGGCGGCGACGGGATTTTGCCGATGAGCGCGCTCGGCGACGAGCGCTTCCACTATGACGAGACCGCGCGTGCGATCGAGGGCGAGCGCAGCGGGGACCGCTACACGATCGGCCAGCGGCTGAAGCTGCGGCTGGCGGACGCGAACCCGATCACGGGGGCGCTGCGGTTCGAACAGCCCGAGGGGGGTTATGGGCGCGCGAACGATGGGGGACGGCGGGACCGGCGGGTGCGGCGGGGCCGGTAGGCTTTCGCGGAAAGGCCCCCTCCGCCCCTTCGGGGCACCTCCCCCGCTACGCAGGGGAGGACAACCCCAAGCTTGTCCTCCCCCGTTTACGGGGGAGGTGCCCGAAGGGCGGAGGGAGCGCGAGCCTACTCCTCCGTCTTCAGCAGGACGCTTTCGCCGATCAGCAGGAAGATCACCAGCGGGGCCCATGCCGCCGCAAGTGGAGGGACTGCGCCGAAATCGCCCATCGCGAGCATGAAATTATCCGCGACGAAGAATGCAAAGCCCAGAAACATGCCCGCGACCGCGCGCACGAACAGCTTGCCCGACCGCGCCAGGCCGAAGCCCGCGACTGCGCCGAGCAATGGCATCATCAGCGCGCTGAGCGGCCCGGCGAGCTTGTGCCACCACGCGCTCGACAGCGTGCCGACCGCCTTGCCGTCGGCGCGCGCGGCGGCGATCTGGCCGCGTAACTGGGCGAAGGAGAGCGTCGCGGGATCGGGTTCGGCCCCGATGAAGCGCTCGGGACGGACCGCAGTGCGCCACAGAAGGCGGGGCTGCGCGCTGCTTTTGCCGCTGGCGACATCGAAGCGGTGCGCATCGGTGAGCAGCCAGCCGCCGGGCGCGGGCTGTGCTGCCCGCGCGTTTACGATCGCGGTCAGACGACTATTGTCGGTGCGCGAATATAGGATGAACTCCTCGAGCCGCGCGCCATCGCCGCGTCCGTCCATGCGCGCGGCGTGCATCAGATCGAAGCCATCGCGCGCCCAGACTTCGGTAGGCCCGCTGCCGAGCGTGCGCAGCGGCGCGTAATCGGCATTTTTCCAGCGGTTGAGCGTGGCATTGGTGCGCACGAGCACGAGTTCGTCGAAGGCGAAGGTGGCCAGCGCAACGCCGAGCGCGACTGCAAACAGCGGTGCCAATATCTGGTGCGCGCTGATCCCAGCTGCCTTGAAGATCACCACCTCGCCCTGCGCGTTGAGCGTGCCCAGCGTGACCAATGTGGCGAGCAGCACCGAATAGGGAAGGAACTGCGCGACGAGCTGGGGGGCGCGCAGCGTGGTGTAGGTCCACACGTCTGCATTCGTATTGCCTGCCACTGCGAGGATACGCCCCGCTTCCCCGATGAGATCGAGCGTGAGCAGGATGAACACGAGAGCGATCAGCACCGCCACCACGCGCGTGAGGAACATGACGCCGACGTAGCGCGCGATCGTGCGCGAGGGGAGCAGGCTTCCCATCAGGCGGCTGCCCCGGCAAGCGCGGGTCCGGCCCCGGATTCGACTGCGGGCTCGGTCGCTGGCTCGCGTCTGCGGAACAGCGCGGCGACACCTTTGGTGAGCGCCGCGCCGGCGCGTTCGAGGCCGCCGATGGGCGCGCCCGCCGCCTTGTAGGCGAGGATACCGTAGAGCCAGCAGCACAGAGCCGCGAAGACGATGAACGGCAGCCACTGTCCCCAGAAGGGATCGAGCTGGCCCGCCGCACCCACCCGTTCGGTATATTCGGAGCTTTTGTGATAGCCGACCAGCATCAGGATGCCGAGGAACACGCCGATCGCCGAGGTGGAACGCTTGGGCGGCACCGCAAGCGCGACTGCGAGCAGCGGCAGGAAGGCCATGACGATCACCTGGATGATGCGCCGCTGCGTCGACGCGATGCTGGGGGCGCGCGCGGCGAGGCTCTGGCGCGGATCCCCCGCGACACGCACGAGTTCGGGGAGCGTCTTCTCGACCTCCTTGCCGCCGCGCTGGCGAAACCCTTCCATGCGCGGCAGATCGATGGGGATGGTATGCCGCGCGAAAGTGAGGACGCGCGGCACGCTGAAACCCGGCGCGTCCTGCACGAGCACGCCGTTGGTAAGCCGCAGCAGGATCGTATCGGGATCGTCCGTGCCCAGAAACTGCCCGCGCGCGGCGGTGACGGTCACTGCGCCGTGGGTTTTGGTTTCGGTGCGCACGAACAGGCCGCGCAGATCCTGGCCCTGGCTGGCGGAGGATTCCACCCGCAGCGCGGTCTGCGCGCCGAGGCGGTTGAACTCGCCCACACGGATGCTGGCACCCAGCGCGCCGGTGCGCAGTTCGTAGCGCAGTTCCTCATAGCTGTAGCGCGAGATCGGCTGGACGAAGCCGACGATGGCGAAGTTCACCAGCGCCGCGCCGATCGCGTAAAGATAGGGGACGCGCAGCATGCGGTTGTAGCCGATCCCCGCCGCGCGCATCGCATCGAGTTCGGAGCTGAGCGCAAGACGACGGAACGCCAGCAATATGCCCAGCATCAAGCCGAGCGGGACGCCCAGCCCCAGATATTCGGGCAGCAGGTTGGCGAGCATCCGCCAGACGACGCTGACCGGCCCGCCTTCGCGAATGACGAAATCGAATAGCCGTCCCATGCGATCGAGCAGCAGCAGCATGGCCGCGACCGCGATCGTGGCGAACAGCGGCACCGCGATCCGGCGGGCGAGATATCGATCGAGCGACTGGAGCAAGGCGGACCCGTTTACGCGTGCGGCGACGCAACTTTAGTGGGGGTGCGGCGCGCGATGCGCCAGCGGCTATTGCAGTTCGAAATCGATCGTCACCTGCGCGCTGAGCGCGACCTCGCCGGGCGCGACCGGGGTGGGGGCGCTGGCCGACTGAACCGCCATCGCGCGCATCATCGGCATCGGGCGCATCGGAGGCTCGGCCCCGCCCTCGGCTATGCGCAGGATGCGCGCGACGCGCAGCCCCGCTGCGCGTGCATAGAGTTCGGCGCGCGCGCGGGCCTTACCGACGGCGGCCGTGCGCGCTTCGTCGAGAACGCGGTCCTCGTCTGCGATGCGGAAGGTGGGACCGCCGATCTGGTTGGCACCCGCAGCGACAAGCGCGTCGATGATGGTTCCGGCGCGCGGCAGATCGTGGAGGCGGATCGAAACGCTGTTGCCCGCCTGATAGCCGGTTAGGCGCGGCGCATGGTTATTCTGGTAATCATATTGCGGCTGGAGGTTCAGGCCCACCGTCTGGATATCGCGCTCGGCGATGTGCGCGGCGCGGACGGCGGAGATTACGCGGGCCATCTGCTCGGCGTTGGCACGGCTGGCCTGAGCGGCGGTTTCGCCTTGGCTGGTAACGCCAGCAGTAATCTCGGCCAGATCGGGCGCGCGCTCCACCCGGGCTTCGGCGGTGAGCGTTAGCGTCGTCGGCATGCTCTGCGCTGCGGCGGGCAGGGTCGGCACGACGGTCAGCAGGGCAGCAGTGAAGGCGGGAAGCAGGCGCATCGGGAGCTCTCCATAATCCGCTTGCGGAAGGCTGTCCGGTACGGTTTGTCAATGCCGACACGGTGGACGGGCCACCGCGTCGGCATTGAAACGCTAGACGCGCTGGCGACCTGTCGCCAGGTTGTAGATGAACAACACGACGATTGCGCCGATCGTAGCGACAATGATCGGGCCGAGGAACGCGCCGCCGACACCGATACCGAATACGTTGGTGGCGAGCCAGCCGCCGACAAATGCGCCGACGATGCCGAGGATGATCGTGATGATGATCCCGCCGCCTTCGCGCACGGGCATCATGAATTTGGCGAGCGCGCCGGCGATGAGGCCGATCACGATCCACCAGATGATACCACCGGTCATTTCTTTAGACTCCCTGTCTGGACGGGGCGGTCATTCGCCACCACGTCTAAACAGTCCGGACTAGATCGCGTTCCGGCGGCCGGTGACCGCGTGATAGATCAGCAATAAAACGACTGCACCGATGGTGGCGACAATGAGGCTGCCGAACCAGCTTGCGCCGAAGCCGAGGTGCAAAACGTTATTGATCAGATAGCCGCCGACATAGGCACCTACGATTCCCAGCACGATGCTGATCAGAAAGCCGCCGTCCCGGCCCGGCACGATGGCCTTGGCGAGCATGCCCGCCAACGCGCCGACGATGATCCAGCCCAACCAGGTGTGATCGTGAAGATATGCCATGAGTGTCTCCCTGCTCAAAAGCCTTGGGCCGCACCGGCAGCTTTGGCTTGGCTTCCCGGAACAGCTGTTCGACTTTGGTTGACACCGGAACGTTTGGCAAGCGCGCCACTGGGCTGCGCTGCTCGCGCTGCGGCATCGGCTCTGTTACCGCAGGCCTTGCACTAGCCGCGTTAGCAATATAACACACCGAGGCATTTCGGGATGAACGATTCGATGCACGGAACCATGCCTGCCGCCCCCCTCAACACGCAAGATCCCGATGCGGCACGCATCCGGCGGATGCGCGTGCGGCTGATCTGGATAGCATTGGCGCTGATCGTCGCTGCAGCAGCCGCCTATGTGGTGGTCGGGCGCCAGCGGGCGGCAAAGGTCGCGGCGGCGCAGCCCGCCGCCGCCGCACCGCTTCCGGTGGTTACGGTGATTGTGCCGGGGCGGGCCTCGGTCGCATCCGAAGTGCGGCTGACCGGATCGATCGCGGCGCGGCGCGCGTCTCCGGTCGGCGTGCAGGGCGATGGCGGGATGGTGACGGCGGTGCTGGTGAAAGAGGGCGATTATGTGCGCCGGGGCCAGGTGCTCGCGCGGATCGACCGGCTCGTCCAGCAGCAGCAAATGGCGCAGATGAGCGCGGGGATCCGCCAGTCGCAGGCGGACGCGGCGCTGGCGCAGGCGGAGCTGGACCGTGCGAAGGCGCTCGTCGCGCGCGGCTTCATTTCCAAGGCGGACATTGATCGCAAGACCGCGACGCGCGACGGCGCGAACGCCAAGGTGGAAGTTTCGCGCGCGCAGGCGGGCGAAATGCGGGCACGGATCGCGCGGCTGGATATCCGCGCACCGAGCGATGGCATCATTCTTACGCGCAGTGTGGAAGCGGGTCAGGTCGTGGGTGCGGGCAGCAGCGCGCTGTTCACGCTCGCCGAAGACGGCGCGATGGAATTGCGGGGGCGCGTGGCAGAGCAGGATCTGGCGCAGATGCGGCTAGGCCAGAACGCCAATGTGCGGCTGGTCGGCACGGGCGACGTGTTCCGGGGGCATGTGTGGCTGATCGATCCGGTGGTCGATCCGCAGGCGCGCCAGGGGCTGGTGCGCATCGCACTCGGCCGCGATCTGCGGCTGCGTCCGGGTGCGTTCGCCAACGCAGCGATCGTGACCGGCGCGGTGGAGCGGCCGCAGCTCCCGCAATCTGCAGTGCAATCGGACGATAAGGGCAATTTCGTGCTGGTGGTAGGCGACGCGAACAAGGTCGAGACGCGGCGCGTGACGATCGGCGAGGTGGGCGACGCGGGGGTTGCGATCCAGACGGGGCTGGGCGGACAGGAGCGCGTGGTGCTGAACGCGGGCGCGTTCCTGCAGCCGGGCGAGAAGGTCGCACCCGTGGTCCGCACCGCCGATCGGGGATAAGGATACAGCCATGCGCAATATTTCCTCGTGGGCGATCCGCAATCCGATCCCGCCGATCGTGCTGTTCATGATCCTGACGCTGGCGGGGATCGTCGCGTTTGCGCGCATGGACATCAACCAGATGCCCGACATCTCGGTGCCGATCATCAATGTTTCGGTCAGCCAGCCGGGTGCCGCGCCCGTCGAGATTGAGAAGCAGATCACGCAGAAGGTGGAAGGCGCGGTCGCGGGGCTGGGCAATGTGAAGACGATTACCTCGTGGATGCGCGAGGGCGAATCGTCGACCAATGTGGAATTCCAGCTCGGCACGCCGGTGGATCGCGCCGAGAACGATGTGCGCAACGCGGTGTCCAACGTCCGCTCCTCTCTGCCCGGCGGAATCCAGGAACCCTACGTCAACCGCATCAATGTGGAAGGCGGCGCGATCGCCTATTTCGCGGTTTCGACCAGCGACATGACGCGCGAGGGGCTGAGCTGGTTTGTCGACAATACGATCGCCAAGACGTTGCTGTCGATCCCCGGCATTGCCAAGATCGATCGCGGCGGCGGCGTGGACCGCGAGATTCGCATCGAGATCGATCCGCAGCGGCTGCAAAGCTATGGCATCACCGCTTCGCAGCTTAACGACGAGCTGCGTTCGCTCAATGTCGACGCGCCGGGCGGGCGGACCGAAATCGCGGGATCGGAGCAATCGCTACGCGTGCTGGGCGGTGCGAAGAGCGCCGAGACGCTGGCGGATACGCGCATCTCGGTTTCAGGCGGACGCACGATCGCGCTCCGGGATGTGGCGGACGTGCGCGACAGCTACGCCGAAATCCGCAACATCGGCCGCATGAACGGCCGGGATGTGGTGAGCTTCGGCGTCTACAAGGCCAAGGGCGCTTCGGACGTAAAGGTCTATGCCGAGGTGCAGAAGCGCCTGGCGGATTTGAAGATCGCGCATCCGAGCGTTACGTACGAGCTGATTTATACGAGCGTGCCCTACACGCAAATCCAGTATAACAGTGCGATCGAGGCGATGATCGAGGGCGCGGTGCTAGCGGTGATCGTGGTCTGGCTGTTCCTGCGAGACTGGCGCGCGACTGCGATCTCCGCACTGGCGATCCCGCTCTCGGCGATCCCGACGTTCTTCTTCATGCAGTTGATGGGCTTCACGCTGAACACGATCAGCCTGCTCGCGCTGTCGCTGGTCGCGGGCATCCTCGTGGACGATGCGATCGTGGAGATCGAGAATATCGTGCGCCACATGCGGATGGGTAAATCGGCGTATCAGGCATCGCTGGAAGCCGCCGACGAGATCGGACTGGCGGTGGTGGCGACTACCTTCTCGATTGTCGCGGTGTTCGTGCCGGTGAGCTTCATGGGCGGCATTGCGGGCCAGTTCTTCAAGGAGTTCGGCCTGACGGTGGCCGTGGCGGTGCTGATATCGCTGCTGGTCGCGCGGCTGATCACGCCGATGATCGCGGCCTATTTCCTCGATGCGCGCACCGCGCTGCACAAGCATAAAACGCCCGGCTGGGTCAGCGCCTATGTGCGCGTGCTGGAATGGTCGCTGCGTCACCGCTGGCTGACGATCGCCGGGGGCGCGGGGGCGTTCGTGCTGATGATCTGGGGGCTGACCACGCTTCCCACGACGTTCCAGCCGACGATCAACACCGATTTCAGTGTGGTGGAAGTCAAGCTGCCGCCGGGCGTGCGCATCGGCGATGTGCGACGCGTGGCGGCGCGCGCGGACGAAATCCTGCGCGCGCAGCCCGAAGTCAAATCGGTCTATGTGTCGGGCGGCGGCGGCCCCGAGATCAACGAGGCGCAGCTCTACATCACGCTGGTCAAGCCCGATCAGCGGAAGGCGACGAGCGACGAGTTCGAGAAACGTGTCGCGACGCTGCTGCAGCAAATCCCCGATGCGCGCGTGACCTTCCAGTCGCAGCGACAGGGTGGCGGGCGCGACCTGACCGTGCAGCTGGTGGGCGACGATCCCGAACTGCTCAACAGCACCGCGCAAAAGCTGCTGGAGGACATGCGCAAGCTGCCGCAGGTGCGCAATCCGCTCAAGGCAGACGATTTCCCGCGGCCGGAAATCTCGATCAAGCCGCGCTTCGATCTGGCCGCCGATCTGGGCGTCTCGGTCGCGGCGCTGAGCCAAACGGTGCGGATTGCAACGCTGGGTGAAATCGACCAGAATACCGCCAAATTCTCGCTTTCGGATCGGCAGATCCCGATCCGGGTGGCGCTGAAAACCGATGCACGGCGCGATTTGACCACGCTGGAAAACCTGCCCGTGCCGACTGCCAACGGCGGCAGCGTGCCTTTGAAGGTGATCGCCGAAATCAAGTTCGGCGAGGGGCCGAGCGTGATCCGCCGCTACAATCAGGGCCGCCGCGTGGTGGTGGGCGCGGACCTGGCACCCGGCGTCGCGACCGGCACCGCGCAGCAGGCGGTGTATAACACGCCGACGTTCAAGCACCTGCCCCAGGGCGTGACCGAGGCAAAAACCGGCGACGCGCAGGTGCAGCAGGAGTTCGTGACCGGGCTGCTGACGGCGGTAGTTTCCGGCATATTCCTCGTCTTCTCGGTGCTGGTGCTGCTGTATCGCCGCGTGCTGCCGCCCTTCGTCAACATGGCCTCGCTGCTGCTCGCGCCTGCGGGTGCGGTGATCGCGCTGCACCTGATCGGCTGGCCGATCTCGATGCCGGTGGGCATCGGGATATTGATGCTGTTCGGCATCGTGGCGAAGAACTCGATCCTGCTGGTGGACATGGCCATCGAGGAGCAGCGCCACGGGCACGACAAGGACACCTCGATCCGCCATGCGGGCCTCAAGCGTGCGCAGCCGATCGTGATGACCACCGTGGCGATGGTCGCGGGCATGGTGCCGATCCTGATCGGGCTGACGGGCGACAGCTCGTGGCGCGCGCCGATGGCGGTGACGATCATCGGCGGGCTGATCCTCTCGACCTTGCTGACGCTCGTGCTCGTGCCCGCGGGCTATTCGCTCTCGGACGATTTTGAGAATTGGCTCGCACCGAGGCTGGGCAAGGTGCTGACCACGCATCACGGGGCGCCGGTTGCACCGGGTGCAGCCCCGGCCCCTGCCCCGGCGGAGTGAGCAATCACCAGTCCTGGGACAGCTAGCCTATTTCCCGGCACCATGCGTTAGACCGGGGCCAGCTTAGCCCATGGGAACCAGGTAAACTGTCCCCCACCCGCCCCGACCGCGCGCGCGCGATGCGCCGCCTCGCCACCGGCCTGCTCGCGGCGATGGCGCTGGTGTTCGCCGCCGCCACCCATTGGGCGGCTCTGTGGCCCGGGCTGGCCTATGTGCGTGCGTTCGCCGAGGCCTCGATGGTGGGCGGGCTGGCGGACTGGTTCGCGGTGACCGCATTGTTCCGGCATCCGCTCGGCATTCCCATTCCGCACACCGCGATCGTGCCGCACAACAAGGACCGGATCGCCGACACCATCGGCCGCTTCCTGCGCGAGAATTTCCTGGTCACCGGCGTCGTCGCGCGGCGGCTGGAGCATATGGACCTGGCGGGTGCGATCGCGCGGCGGCTGGCGCGGCCCGAGCCTTCGGGCAAGCTGCGCCGCGCCTTCGCATCGATCGCGCGACAATTGCTCAGCGCATTGGACGATGGCGCAATCTCGGCCACCATACGACGCAGCGTGACCGAGCGCCTCGCCGCACTCGACTGGGGCGTGCTCGCCGCCGATCTGATCGATGCCGCGATCGAGAACCAGCGCCACGGTGCGCTGGTCGATACCGGGCTCAAATGGGCCGCCAGCGCGATCAAGGACAATGAGGATTTCATCCGCACCTCGGTCAAGGACCGCGCGGGTTGGTTCGTGCGCGTGGCGGGGCTGGACGAACAGATCAGCGACCAGATTATCGGCGCGCTGACCAAAACGATGGGCGAACTCGCCGCCGATCCCGCGCACTCGCTGCGTCTGAAGGCGACGGGCACGCTGGTGGGCTTCGCGTTCGATCTGCGCCACGACGAAGCGACGCGCGCCAAGGTGGACGGTTTCAAAGCGGATGTGCTGGGGCACCCGACGCTGACCGCGTATCTGGACGGGCTGTGGGCATCGCTGAAGGCGGGGTTGCTACGCGCGACCGACGACCCCGAGGTGCTCGCGGGCGGCGGCGTGGGCGCGGCGCTGGCGCGGATCGGGGCACGGGTGGAAGGGGACGCCGCGTTACGTGCGACGATCAACGGCTACGCGCGGCGCGCCATCGTTGCCGCCGTGGCGGGTTACGGCGGCGAGCTGGTGGGCGTGGTGACCGATACGATCCGGGGGTGGGAAACACAGACGGTGGTGGAGAAGCTGGAGGGGATCGTGGGGCGCGACCTCCAATATATCCGGATCAACGGCACGGTGATCGGCGGCCTGGCGGGGCTGGCGATCTATACGCTGTCGCGGCTGGTTTAGCGACCGATCGGACGATCGCGCCACCCGCCCTTTCCGCCCGGCGCGCACACCGTTAAGGGTGCGACGGATGAACCCTTCGGACCTGCGCGTCGCCCTGTTCTCGGGCAATTATAATTATACGCGCGACGGTGCGAACGGCGCGCTCAACCGGCTGGTGGGCTATCTCGAACGGCAGGGCGTATGCGTGCGCGTCTATTCGCCCACCACCGATACCCCCGCCTTCCCGCCGACGGGGACGCTGATCTCGGTGCCGTCGGTGTCGATTCCGGGACGCCCCGAGTATCGCGCCGCGCTCGGCCTGCCCGAGCCGATCCGCGAGGATATCCGCGCGTTCGCCCCGCACATCTTCCATTTGTCGGCGCCCGATATCCTCGGCCACCGCGCGGTCGGCTTCGGCACGTCGCTCGGGTTGCCTTGCGTCGCCAGCGTCCACACGCATTTCGAAAGCTACATGCGCTACTACCGGCTAGGCTGGGTGGTGCCCACGATGGAGTGGATCCTCAAGGGCTTCTACGGCCGCTGCGCCGAAGTCTATGTGCCGTCGCGCGCGATGGCCGAGATGGTGCGCATGAAGGGGCTGTCCGAACATATTTACTTGTGGGAGCGCGGGGTGGATCGCGCGCGCTTCGATCCGGCGTTCCGCGATCTCGCGTGGCGGCGGTCGCTCGGCGTGGGCGACCACGAGGTGCTGATCGCATTCGTGGGACGGCTCGTGCTCGAAAAGGGGCTCGATGTGCTCGCGCCCACCGCCGCGCTGCTCGCCGAGCGCGGCGTGCCGCACCGCGTGCTGGTCGTCGGCGACGGTCCCGCGCGCGAGTGGATCGAAGAGCGGCTGCCTCGCGCACTGTTCACCGGTTTCCTCGGCGGAGCGGACCTCAGCCGCGCCTATGCCTCCGCGGACATATTCTTCAACCCGTCGAGCACCGAGACCTTCGGTCAGGTAACGACCGAGGCGATGGCTTCGGGCTTGCCGGTCGTGGGAGCGGCGGCGGGCGGCACGCTCGATCTGATCGAAGAGGGAGTCACGGGCTTCCTGACGACCCCGGACAGCGCTGCCAGAGCCGCCGACGCGCTCCAGCGCCTGATCGAGGATTCCGCGTTGCGCGTCGCGATGGGCGCGGCGGGGCTCGCGCGCTCTGCGCATTTCGACTGGGACGCAGTCAACGATGTCGTGCTGCAACGCTATCTGGCGGTGGTGGGCGCGCAGCAACCATAGCGCGGGCCGAAGCGAACGCGCGCGCGCGCGCGTTGAAAAATGCGGCTCCAAGTGTATAGCGCACTGCGACCAGGAGCCGCATCGAGAGGACAAGGCAATGACGAAGATTTCCACGACCGCCGCGTTCGTGCTGGGCGCGGGTTCGCTGCTCGCGCTCGCGGGCTGCGGCGACAAAAAGGCCGATACGTCGACCACCACCACCACGACTGCAGCGACAGACGCCGGCACGACCGCTGCTGCGCCCGCTGCCGCACCGGCAGCGGACGCGAACGCCACTCCCGTCGCAATGCCGGCCGTCGCACCTGCGGCTGCGGACAGTGCTACGCCCATCGTCTATACGGCCTATCAGGCGAAGGCGGACGCCGTGCACGGCAAGAGCGTGTTCGTGCAGTGCCAGGCGTGCCACGTGATCGATGCGGGACAGAACCGCGTGGGCCCGTCGCTGCACGCGGTGGTCGGCCGCCACTCGGGCCAAGAGCCGAACTTCGCTTACTCGGCCGCGAACAAGAACTCGGGCATCGTGTGGACCGAGGAGGTATTGTTCAAATATCTGGAAAATCCGCGCGGCTATGTGCCGGGGACGAAAATGTCCTTCGTGGGCCTGAAAAACCCGCAGGACCGCGCCGATGTGATTGCGTATCTGAAGCAGAGCGCGGCGTAGAAGCGGGCGCACGCCCTCCCGGCTGCGGGAGGGGCGAGACCCGCCGCCCACCCGCAGCGCCGCGCACAGGTCCCTCGAACTTTACCGACGGCTGCTGCCGGGTCGACCCCTCAGAGCCGCCGCCGTCGCATATCCGCCAGATGTGCGGGGAGCGACAGCGTCACGAACAGCGCCACCCACGCCCACCCCGCCCCCGTCAGCGCCGCGCGCAACGCGATCAGCAGCAGCGCGCCCGGCAGCAGCGCCAGCACCACGTCCGCCGCGCTCCGCCGCGCGAGCGACACCAGCCACGCACCCTCGACCGCCATTACCGCGAGCACCAGATCGACCGCATGTCCGGACGCGAACAGGCGGGCAAGAAACGCCGCCATTGTTCAGCGCGATCCGATCAAGTGCCCCAAGTCCTTGAAGAAAATGCGCGCGTGCGCCATCGGCCGCGCGCGCACCAGCTTCTTGTGCATATAGGCTTGCCACGTCAGGTGCTGGATATCCTTGTCCTCGCACAAATGGACGAAGCGCTCGCGCCGCTTGTCGTTCTTGTACCAGAAGTGCTGCATTATGCCGAGCATCCAGAACACCTTTCCATGTTCGGCCATGAACCGCTTGCGTGATTGCGCAAGCGCCTTGCCGTTCCCCGTGCGCAGGAACTCGTGCCCGGCATCGGCTGCAAACCTTCCGGCAAGCATCGCATAATAAATGCCCTCGCCCGATGCGGGTGCCACCACGCCCGCTGCATCGCCCGCGACCAGCACGTCGCGGCCGTTGTCCCATTTCTTCAGCGGCTTCAGCGGAATGGGCGCGCCTTCGGATCGCACCGTCTCGCAGTCGGCCAGCCCCGTCGTGCCACGCAACGATCCCACCGCGCCCTTAAGCGAAAACCCCTTGTTCGCCGATCCGACGCCCACGCTGGTGGTGTCGCCGTGCGGGAAAATCCACGCATAGAAATCGGGCGACAAGTGCCCCTGATAATAGATGTCGCAGCGCGCCGGATCGAACGGCCCGGCCTCGTCCGGCCGTTTCTGCGGCGTGCGCACCATTTCGTGATAGGCGTAGACGCACGGCACCTGCTCCGCCCCGTCGAGCGCCTGGCGCGCCACGCCCGAACGTGCGCCGTCCGCGCCGATCACCAGCTTCGTGCGCACGCGCACCTCGTCGCCGCCGCGCCGCGTGCGGTAGCGCACCACCGCGCCGCCATCGTCCAGATGCTCGATCCGCTCGAACGTCCCCGTCGCGCGCTCCGCCCCCGCTTTGGCAGCGCGTTCGCGCAGGAACTCGTCGAACGGCCCGCGATCGACCATGCCCACGAAGCCGCCCTCGATCGGCATGTCCACCGTGCGCTGCGAGGGGCCGACCATGCGCGCCATCGTCGCGCGGCCCACCAGCTGCGAATCGGGAATATCGAAGTCCGCGATCAGACGCGGCGGGATCGCGCCGCCGCACGGCTTGATGCGCCCTGCGCGGTCGAGCAGCAGCACGCGCCGTCCCTTGCCCGCAAGGTCCGCCGCCGCGGTCGCGCCCGAAGGGCCACCGCCGACGACGACACAATCGTAAATCTCGCTCATATGCTGCCCTCGAATGCCAGATCGGCGGAATAATCAGGCGCGGGCGCGGTCTCGCCCGCGCGGCCGACGCGCCGCGCGATCAGCGCGGCGGTGAGGAAGACGGCGGCTTCGAGGCCGAACACGAGAATGAACGCGCTCGACGATGCGGCGAACGCATGCCGCCCGGCATCAACCCCGGTCGCGCCCAGAAAGCCGCCCACCGCAAAGGCGATCGCCTGCGCGCCGCCCCACAGCCCCATGCGCACGCCCTCATGCCCGCGCCCGCCCGCCCCCGCGAGCGCCATCATCGAGCCGATCGCAGCGACCGCGAACATGCCGTTTGCAAAGCCCAGCACGAACACCATGGGCGCCAGCGGCCAGCCCGGCCCGCGCGATGCACCGAGCGCAAGCACGCCGAGCGCGAGCGCGGAACCCACGCACCCCGCGACCGTCCATTGCCGCAGCGACGCTTCCGAGCGCGTGCCGAGCGCGTTGCCGAGCACGCCCACAAGGATCATGCCGAGCAATACCCCACCATGTTGCATCGCCGATATGCTCGCCGATTGGCCGGGCGTCAGGCGGAACACCAGCCCCGCGAACGGCTCGAGGATCAGCTCCTGCGCGCTGTAGGCGAGCATCGAAACGAAGACGAAGATCGTGAACAGCCGCGCCTTGGGATCGGCCCATACGCCCGCGACGGCCGCGCGGAAATCGACTTTTGCGACGGAGGGGGTAGCGGCCTGCACACCGCGCTCCACTCCCCAGACTGCGAGCGTCGCCAGCGCGAACGCAGCTGCCGCAACCCCGCCCGCAACCATCACGAGGCGCGCGGGCGAAAACGGGTCGAGCACCTTGCCTGCAACCGTGGCGGTGAGCACGATGCCGAAGATCATCATGATCCAAGCGATCGAGGCCGCCGCGCCGCGCCGCGCCGGGGCCACGCCCGCCGCCATCAGCGCAAGCAGCGATGTGCCCGCCGCGCCCACGCCGCCGCCGATCATCACGAACGCGGTCACGCCCAGCACCAGCCCGGTCCCCGGCGAACCCGCGATGCGCGTGGTGGCGAAAGCCGCCAGCACCGCGCCCAGTGCGAGGAGCGCCATCCCGCCGACGATCCACGGCGTGCGCCGCGCGCCCCGGTCCGATCCATGCCCCCATGCCGGCCGCGAAAGCTGCACCGCATAATGGAGCGCCACCAGCGCTGCGGGCAGCACGGCCGGCAGCGCATATTCCACCACCATCACCCGGTTGAGTGTGGAGGTGCACAGCGCCACCACCCCGCCGAGCGCACTTTGCACCAGCCCCAGCCGCACGATCGTGGGCCAGCCGAAGCCTGCCTCCCTCATGCGAGCGATCCCAGCCCGAACGCTGTGCCCAGCATCCCGAACACATACAGCGTGGTGCCCGTCGCGTTGTAGCGCGGTGCCTGTCCGCGCGGATCGCGCAGCAACCGCGCCATCAGCGCGAACTGGCCGATCAACGCCGCGCCTACCCCCGCTGCGTGCCACACCAGCCCCCAGCGCGCGAGCAGCGCGATCACCACGATCTGCGGCACCGCCATCACCACGCACGCCAGCCGCGCCGCGCGGTCTACACCCAGCGTCACGGGGAGCGAGCGGATACGCATCGCGCGGTCCCCCTCCACCGCCTTGAAATCGTTCAGCGTCATTATCCCGTGCGCGCCTGCCGCATACAGGCACAGGATTTCGAGCACGCGCGCATGCGGCAGGGCACCCGCCATCGCCGCCGCGCCCGTAAACCACGTCAGCCCCTCGTACGCGAACCCGCACGCGAGCGGCCCCCACCAGCCGCTCATCTTCAGCCGCACCGGCGGCGTGCTGTACGCCCACGCCAGCACCAGCCCCAGGATCGTCGCAAAAAACACCCACCGCCCGATCGCGACCGCCACCGCCAGCGACAGCACCGATCCGATAATCGCAATCCACAGCCCCCAGCGCCCCGCGATGCGCCCCGAGGGGATGGGCCTGTCGGGTTCGTTGATCGCGTCCACATGCCGGTCGTACCAGTCGTTCACCGCCTGGCTGGTGCCGCACACCAGCGGCCCGGCGAGCAGCATACCCGCCACCAGAAACGGCCAGCGCGCACCCAACGGAATGCCCGACGAGACGACCCCGCACATGAACGCCCACATCGGCGGAAACCAAGTCACCGGCTTCAAAAGCCGCAGCACATCGCGCGCGGCGGGCACCGGAACCGGCGCGGGCAAGGCGGAAGAGGCGTGCACGCGTGTAAGCTAACTTGGACACTTTGGTGCGTCAACGCGACATTACGTGTCCGTCACGCGCCCCGCCCGTATACGAATACAGCGCCGCCGCGCCCATTGATGCGCCGCGCGGAGCGTGCGACGGACACCCGGTAATCCGGCGAAAAAATGCCGGGCCGGTTTTGGGGTCGAGGGATGGACGTTCTGCACCGCAGTCTCGCGGGCATCGATATCGCGGTGATCGCCGCTTACGCGGTCTTCGTGATCGCGCTCGGTCTCTATGCGGGCCGCAAGCAGGCAACCGGCACAGACTTCTTCCTCGCCTCGCGGGAGAGCACCTGGCCCGTGGTGGGTCTCAGCCTGCTCGCGTCCAACATCTCGTCCGCCACGCTGATCGGCCTTGCGGGCGCGGCCTATATCAGCGGCATCGCGGTCTACAATTACGAGTGGATGGCCACCGTCATCCTCGTCTTCTTCTGCATTTTCTTCTTGCCGTTCATCCTGCGCGCCAAAATCTATACGATGCCCGAGTTTCTCGAGCGCCGGTACAGCCGCCCGATCCGGGTGTATTTCAGCGCGCTCACTATCTTTTTGAGTGTGTTCGTCGATAAGGCCGCCACACTCTACGGCGGCGCGCTGATGCTCTCGCTGATCCTGCCGGGCGTGCCGCTCTGGGTTACCGTCGCGTTCCTCGCGGGGCTGGCGGGCGTATACACAATTGTGGGCGGGCTGAAGGCGGTGCTGTATACCGAGGTGGTGCAGGCGGTGATCCTGCTCGGCGCATCGGTGGTGCTCGCCTCGTTCGCCTATCACAAGGTCGGCGGCTGGGACTATGTCGTCAACCACGTCCCCGCCGCCAAACTCAGCCTTTTCCGCCCCGCGGACGATCCCTTCCTGCCCGGGCTCGGCGTGCTGGTGGGCGTGCCCATCCTGGGCTTTTACTTCTGGTGCACCAACCAGTTCATGGTCCAGCGCGTGCTCTCGGCCAAATCGGTCGAGCACGGGCGCTGGGGTTCGCTGTTCGCGGGGCTGCTCAAATTGCCCGTGCTGTTCCTGATGGTCCTGCCGGGCACGTTCGCGATCCTGCTCTATCCCGGCCTGAAGAACGCGGACACGGTCTATCCCACGCTGATCTTCGATCTTCTGCCCACCGGGCTTTTAGGGCTGGTGGTCGCGGGCTTCCTTGCAGCGATCATGTCGGCCACCGCGTCCACCTTCAATTCGGCAGCCACATTGTTCACGATGGACTTCGTTCGCCACTGGCACCCCGAGATGGAGGGCAAGCGGCTGGTGCGCACCGGCCGCCTTGCCACGTTGGGCTTCCTCGTGATCGCGGTGGCGATCGCGCCGCAGATCGAGCGGTTCGGATCGGTGTGGCAATATCTGCAATCGATGCTGAGCTATACCTCGCCGCCCATCGTCGCGGTGTTCCTGTGGGGGCTGTTCTGGCCGCGCGCCAACGCACGCGGGGCGAGCTGGGCAATCTATACCGGGCTGGTGCTGGGGATCGGGCTGTTCGTGGCGATCAACGTGACGAAGAGCTTCGATCTCCACTTCCTCTACGTCGCGCCGATCCTGCTCGTCGCCTCCAGCATCGCGCTGATCGCGGGCAGCCTCGGCGCGCCCGCGCCTGATCCCGCGCGCCTCGCCGGACTGCTGTGGAACCGGGCCTTCTTCGATGCCGAGACTGCACAGCTTCGTGGTACGCCGTTCCTCTACAATTACCGCGTGCTCTCGGTGATCCTGCTCGCGCTCACCGCAGTCATCGTTTACGATTTCCGCTAGGCCGCGATGACCCCCTTCCCTTCCCAAACCGATCGGCGCGTCCGCTCGATCTGCATCGTCGGCGGCGGCTCGGCGGGGTGGATGGCGGCCGCCGCGCTCTCCACCGCGCTGCAGGGATCGGTGCGGATCGACCTGATCGAATCGGACGAGATCGGCACGGTCGGCGTGGGCGAGGCGACGATCCCGCCCATTCGCCTGTTCAACAAGCAGCTCGGCATTTCCGAGGCCGATTTCCTGCGTGCGACCAAGGGCAGCTTCAAGCTGGGTATCGAGTTCGTGAACTGGGGGCGCGAGGGGCATCGCTATTTCCACCCGTTCGGCACGTTCGGTGCGGATTTCGACCGGGTGCCGGTGCATCAATGGTGGCTGCGCGAGCGCGCGCGGGGCGACACGTCGAGCCTCGACGAGCTTTCGATGGCGTGGATTGCAGCGCGCGAAGAGCGGTTCGCGCACCCCAGTAACGATCCGGGGCTGGTGCAATCGACGTTCGACTACGCCTATCATTTCGATGCGGGGCTTTATGCGCGGTATCTGCGCGGCCTCTCCGAAGCGCGCGGCGTGGTGCGGCACGAGGGCAAGGTGGCGGGGGTGGAGCGCGGGGGCGATGCCGGGCACATCGCAGCGGTGACGCTGGCGGACGAGCGGCGGTTCGAGGCCGATCTGTGGATCGACTGTTCGGGGTTCCGTGGTCTGCTGATCGAAGAGGCATTGGGCGCGGGCTATGAGGATTGGTCCCACTGGCTGCCGTGCGACCGGGCGGTGGCCGTGCCGTGCGCGCACGCAAAGGGACTGACGCCGTATACGCGGTCGACTGCGCGGACGGCGGGGTGGCAGTGGCGCATCCCGCTCCAGCACCGGGTCGGCAACGGCTATGTGTATAGCAGCCGTTACATTTCGGACGACGAGGCGGCGGCGACTTTGCTGGGTGGGCTGGACGGCGAGGCGCTCGCCGATCCGCGTCCGCTGCGCTTCACCACCGGGCGGCGGCGCAAGGCGTGGGTGGGAAATTGCGTTGCGATCGGGTTATCGGCGGGGTTTCTCGAGCCGCTCGAATCGACGAGCCTGCACCTGATCCAGTCCGGCCTGCAGCGGCTGCTCGCGCTGTTTCCCGACCGGGATTGCGATCGGCTGGTGAGCGACGAATTCAACACGATGACGCGGACCGAGTGGGAGCGGATCCGCGATTTTATCATCCTGCATTACAAGCTGACGCAGCGCGACGATGCCCCCCTGTGGCGCTACGTGCGCGATATGGCGGTGCCCGAAGCGCTGGCGCACAAGATCGCGCACTTCCGCCGCTACGGCCGGCTGGTGAGCGAGGGGCCCGAGCTATTCCTCAACCCGAGCTGGCTCGCGGTGCATATCGGGCAGTTCAACATGCCCGAGCGCTGGGAGCCGATGGTGGACGCGCGGCCCCAGGTGGACGCGGCGCGGATGCTCGGTGGATTGCGGCGCGTGATGCGCGATGCGGCGGGCGACATGCCGCGGCATGCGGACGTGCTGGCGCAGATCGTGGCGGGCTGACGGGCGACGGATCGGGCATCGCGGACCGGTCTATCGCGCCGGCCGGGGACGATGGTTGACGCGGGGAGGGTGTTTTGGGGATTTTTCGGCGCAGGTCGTCAAAGTCATACGCATAAACATAAACTTCGCGCAGCTCGTGCGCAGTATCCTGCAAGTCGTGCTGCAAGGGAATGCTCTGTGCCGACCGCCAGTTGGGTGAGTGCGCGCCCGAGCCCCCTCCGCCCTTCGGTCACCTACCCCGCAGGGGGAGGAGAAACCACCCCTGGAGTCCGCTCCACCCAGGCTGAAATGGGATCGCTATCCCGGTCTTGAGCCGGGATCCACCTGCCTCCGTGCGGCCGGGTCTGTAAAAAGTAGGTAGGTCCTGGCTCGAGGCCGGGATGACGATCGGTGTATTGCAAGCGGGGCCGCTCAAACCCTATGCCGCCACTGCCTGCCTTGCCAGCGCGCACTGGCTCCAGATGTCCGAGAGCGCGTGGACGAGCTTGTCGATATCCGCGTCCGAATGCACGGGCGAGGGCGTGATGCGCAGGCGTTCGGTGCCTCTGGGCACGGTGGGGTAATTGATCGGCTGCACATAGATGCCGTGGTTGTCGAGCAGCCAGTCCGAGATGCGTTTGCACTTGTGCGCATCGCCCACCATCACCGGGATGATGTGCGTGGGATTGGCGAGCACGGGGATGCCGATCGCATTCAGCCTGCGGCGCACCTTGGCGACGGTGGACTGGTGGCGCGCGCGCTCCATCTGGCTCGCTTTTAGGTGCCGCACCGAAGCGAGCGCGCCCGCCGCGATCGCGGGGGGGAGGGCGGTGGTGAAGATGAAGCCCGAGGCAAAGCTGCGGACGAAATCGCACATCGCGGCCGATCCGGCGATATAGCCGCCCATCACCCCAAACGCTTTACCCAGCGTCCCCTCGATCACGGTCAGCCGGTCCATCAGCCCTTCGCGTTCGGCGATGCCACCGCCGCGTGCGCCGTAGAGGCCGACGCCGTGGACTTCGTCGAGATAGGTCATCGCGCCATATTTGTCAGCGACGTCGCAGATTTCGCGGATGCGGCCGACGTCCCCGTCCATCGAATAGACGCTCTCGAACGCGACGAGCTTGGGCGCGGCGGGATCGGCGGCGGCGAGCAGGCGCTCGAGATCGGCGGGATCATTGTGCTTGAAGCGGTGGCAGGTGGCGCGGCTGTGGCGGATGCCCTCGATCATGCTCGCGTGGTTGCCTGCGTCCGAGAACACGATGCAGCCGGGTAGACGCGCGGCGAGCGTGGAGAGCGCGGCCCAGTTGGACACATAGCCGCTGGTGAACAGCAGGGCGGCTTCCTTGCCGTGCAGATCGGCGAGTTCGCGTTCGAGCAATACATGATAATGGTTGGTGCCCGAGATGTTGCGCGTGCCGCCCGCGCCCGCGCCGCATTCGTCGAGCGCCTGGTGCATCGCGCCGATGGTGGCGGGATGCTGGCCCATGCCGAGATAATCGTTCGAGCACCACACGGTCACTTCGCTCGGCCGGTCTTGCGCGTCATGCTTGGTGGCGCGCGGAAAATTGCCCTTGTGGCGCTTCAGATTGGCGAACACGCGGTAATTGCCCGCCTCGCGCAGGCCATCCAGCTCGCCCTGAAACAACGCCTCGTAATCCATGACAGACCTTCCACCCTACCGATCGTGAGCCCGCCCGAGCGGCGGCGTGTTGACCGGCACCAGCGCGGTATCCGGCATTGCCCAGCGCCAAAGCCGCGCATCGCGCAGCGGCAGTGCCAGGAAAGCGTGTTCGATCAACCCGAGCAAGGTCAATCCGAAGATGAGGATATAGCTTGTCTGCGCGCCATCGCTATCCGCGCCAAATGCCGCGCGTGCAGCGAGATACACCGCGGTGCAGCAGGCGACCACCGATAGCGGGAACAGCAGGTTGATCCGCGCGCGGCCATAGTAGGACACGAGATAGCGGTGACTTTCGGGCAGCATCTCGGTCGAGACGTGCGGTAGGCCTATGAAGATGTTGAGCTTGGTCGAGAGCCGCATCGCGAACAGCGCGCCGAACGCGAGCGTGCCCGTCTGGTTGGGCTGCGCCCATGTGAGGCCCGCGATCAGTGCGAGCGTGAGCGCGAGCGCGATCTCGTGGTGGATCAGCGTGAGCGCGGCCATCCGGAAGCGCCGCCAGCCGGTGGAGCCGGGCGGCAACGCGGTGCGGCGCGGACCCATGATGGTGCCGGTAAGGAAGGCGAGTTCGTGCATCCCCCACACGACGAGTGCGCAGGTGAAGCCCGCGAACGCCGCCATCGTGCCGGTGGAGCGTGCGGTCTCTGCAAGGCACCACAACGCGAGCGCGGCGGCGAAGGTGGCGATACCGAGGCTCAGCTTGTGCGTGCGCGCAGGGCGCCGATCGAGCCACAGCACCGCGCCGGTTCCCACGAACCAGACCAGCACCGCATAGAGCAGAGGGAGCGCGTGCGACACGGTGGCGGTTACCAGGCGGGAACCAGGCGGACGTCGGCGGGCACTTCGTTCGAGACGACCGGGGTGAGATAGAGTCCGACGAAGGTGGCGGCCGCCTGCACGCCGAGACCCACGCGGCGAAGCGCGCCCGCGATGCCGCCTTTTGCCTTGGCGTCCGCCATGCCCTCGGTGATCTGGCGCATCCGCTCCATCCCGCGACGGAAGCCGGGATTGTCGATGTCGAGCGTCATCGGGAAGGTTTGCTTTGTGATTTCGGAGCAGATGCGGAAGACGCGGTAATCGTAATCGGTCGGATCGATGCCGAGCGCGGTGTGGAACGCGGGCCGCGCATGATCGCGCACATACATCGTGGCGTAGACCGCGACGAGGAAGAAGCGGATCCAGAGCTTGTTCGGCCCGCGGGTGAGCTTCGGATCGGCGCGCATGATGAGCGCGAACGCATCGCCGTGGCGGAACTCGTCGTTGCACCATTTCTCGAACCACTCGAAGATCGGGTGGAAGCGCTTTTCGGGGTGGCGCTGCAGATGGCGGAAGATGGTGATGTAGCGCGCGTAGCCGATCTTCTCGCTGAGGTAGGTGGCGTAGAAGATAAATTTGGGACGGAAATGGGTGTATTTCTTGGTCTTGGTCAGGAAACCGAGGTCCACGCCAATCTTCGCTTCCTTCAGGACTTCGTTGATGAAGCCCGCATGGCGGCCTTCATCGCGGCTCATCAGTTTGAAGAGCTGCTTCACGTCCGGGTTGGTGAGGCGCTTGGCGAGTTCGGCATACAGGATGCAGCCCGAGAATTCGGCGGTGAGCGAGGAAACGAGGAAATCGGTGAACTCGGCGCGCAGTTCGGGTTCGAGACGGTCGATGATGTTGTCGAAGACCTGCGTGCGGCGGAAATGGTTGCGGTTGGGATCGGACGCCATTTCGGCGATCAGCGAATCCCACTCGCGGCGGACGGGTTCGATGTTGACCTTGTCCATCTGCGCAAAATCGGTGGTGTAGAAGCGCGGGGAGAGCACGGTATCGGCGCGCGCGGCTTCGAGCGATTGGGCGGACTTGTCGGCGGTTCTCGCCATGGTGGCAACGGTCATAGGGCCCTCCCGGGGCTGAAGCTGACTTCGTAGAGTTCGTCCATGCCGGTGTGGCCCCACAAACGGGTCCACAGGCGTTCGACAAGCGTGGCGCGTACGATGGTGGCGGTGCGACGGAGCGTGAGCTTTTCGCCGAACGCGAGGCGCACCGGCGCGCCGTTGACGCGCACGCGGTCTCCGGGACGAATGACGGGGTCGCCATCGACCTCGACATTGGCGATGCAGCGGTAGCCCGAGAGTTCGACCGCGACAGTGCAGCCGTGCGTTTCGCGTGCGCGGATCATGTGCGGCGCGCCTGAGACGCGGGGGCCGATTTCAGGAAGATGCGGAACGCGGCGCGGTTGGTCGGGCCGAAGCTGCCGAGTTCAACGTGGCGCCTGGTCGAGGGATCGTCGAGCGTCAGTGCGCCATTCGCATAGCGCGTCAGCACGAACGGCGCTTCGGGTCCGACGTGCGACAGATGCCGATCGCGCGCGAGGCCGCGCATCACGCCGCGCACAAAACCATTGAGCGAGCCTGCAACCACGCGCCCGGCGAGGCTGCCATCGGCGGTATCGATCACGTCCACGCCGCCGTCCGCACGATCGACGAAGCGGATGCTGCGCGTTTCGAGGGCAGCGACATTAGCGGTGGCGCGCGCTTCCGATGCGCTGGGCAGCGCGGAGATCGCGCCGGTGCGCACGGCGGCAGTGGAGAGCAGCGCGGCCGCGATCATTGCGCCCGCGCCGTAGAGGACGCCCGGCGGGAAACGTCCCGAATCGATTTCTCGGTGCTGCATCGCTGCCACTTTACGCCGCCGCCGCGTGCGCGAATGCGGGCACGGTGTCGCGCACCGGCCCCGTGTCGGCTTCGAGCGCGGGATCGATCCGGCGTCCGCCGGGCACGGCATCGAGCAGCGCACGCGTGAGCAGCGCGCCCACGGTTGCGCCATCGGGGACGCAGCGCAGCACCGGCACCGGCGCGCGCATCCGCATCGGTCGCGCGTGCGGCCAGACCTGGAGATAGCCGAGCTTCAGAGGTTCGGTGAGCGTGAGTGCAATATCCGCCGTGCCTTCAGGGCCGGGGTTAATCGCCGCCGTGCCGATCGTGCGCAGCGGCAGGTTGACGCATTTGGAGAGCGCCACGCCGAAGCGCAGTACGATGCGGCGGTTGGTGAGCGTGTAGACCGTGGTGCGCGAGACCGCCCAGGCGAACAGGCAGAGAAGGCCGACGCCCACCGTGCCCAGCGCAAGCGTGATCGCGGTGCCGAACGGCGCCGACGGCGTCAGCACCCCCCAGAGCGCGAGGCCGCCGAAATAGGCCGCCACCCAGCGCACGAGCAGCAGGCGCTGCGCGAGCGAGCGCCACGACGGCGATCCCTGCCAAAGGATGCGCTCGCCCGGCGGGAGGCGGCCGGGGAGCCCGCGCACGGGCTCATATTCATGCTCGGGCACCAGTGCTACCGAGCCGATCGCGGGGGCGGCGCTCACAGGAGCGGCTCCGAACGCTCGGGCGTGGCATACAGCCAGCCGCCGCCGTAATAGCCCTGCACCAGTTCCTCCTCGTAAAGCGTGATGCGGTCGGCAGCCTCGATTGCGGGCACCTGGCCGAACTGCACCGCGCGGATCGCGTCGCAGCGCACGACCGCGCGGCCCCGGTCGATGCGCGACATGAACATGGGTGCCAGCACCTTGCGGCCGGGTGCGCCGCCATGCGTGCCGAGCTCCACCTCGTAATAGCGGATCAGCCGGTCCGAGGTATCGACCCATACGTCGGTGACCTTGCCCGCGATGATCTCGTCACAGCCGACGACGGGCCAGCCGCGGAAATCGGATTTGCGCTCGCCGATGCGGAAGGTGGGCGCGAGCGCGATGGGGACGATGCGCGGATGGCCTTCCATGTTGAGATCGGGGCGCTTGGCACGCTCCGCATAGGCACCCGGGCCGATGCCCGCGAGCATCGGATCGCCGATGGGGACGAGCGGCGCGCCGCCGGCGGCGAACGCGGGGCGACCCATCGGCTTGCGGGTATCACGCGTGTAGTTGGGCGTCATTACCGTCCCCAGCCCGAAGGGCAGGCGGTAGGATTTGAGATGGCCCTCCTCGAGCCAGGTGGCGCGACCGCCGAGCAGCCTGCCGGTGACCTCGTCTTCGAGCGGATAGCCCTCGCGGCGATCTTCGCGGCGAAGGTAGATGACCAGCCCGAAGAAGAAGAGGCCGAAAATCCAGAGACACAGTTCGGCGACATCGAGCCGATCGGTCAGGAAGGGTTGGTGCATGGAGCCTCTCCTCAGGCGGGGTGCAGGTTGGCAGCGGGCAGGCGGTGATTGCAAGTGCGCGCGAGCGGGCCGATCGCAGCGAGCGTGGCGAACAGCAGCGCGATTTCCAGCAGGTAGACGGACACATAGCCGCTTGCGGGACCCGCGAGCGCTGGGCCGAGCGCCCCGTGCTGCGCGAGATGGGTGACCAGATCGCGCAACCCGCCGCCGATGAGCACGGCGAGGCCGAGCGCGCTGGCGTGGACCGCCCCCCATGCACCGACTGCGATCCCGGCATTATCGCGGCCGGGAAGCGCCATGACCGCAGCAAGCGTGCCCACCGCGAACAGACCGCCTGCAAAGCCGATGCCGATCGCGCCGATGCGCAGCGTGCCGACCGAAAGCAGCGGCGCGGCGAGCACCATGATCGCAAACGCCGCGAGACCGATGGTGACGCCCGCCCCCGCAAGCCGCATCGGATCGCCCCCCGACGCAAGCCGTTTGGCGGCAACGCCGAAGCCGCCGAGCGCGCCCGCTGCCCAGAGCGCGAGCAAGATGGTGGTGCCGCCAACGGTGAGGCCGAAGACCTGGCCGCCGAACGGCTCCATCAGCACATCCTGCATCGAGAAGGCGGCGGTGCCCAGCCCGATCGCTCCGAGCAGGCGCTGCGTGCGGCCTTCCCGCAGGAACGCGCGCCATGTTGCGCCGAAGCTGGCGGCGGCGTCGCGCACGATGGCGAAGCGGTTGCGATTGCGCGCCTCCTGCTTCCACAGCGCGATCACGTTCAGCACCATCGTCAGCGCGCCGACGCCCTGGATCACCTGCACGAGGTGGACCGCGTTGAAGTGGCGCAGCAAGCGGCCGATGACGAGCGCGGTGACGAATGTGCCGAGCAACTGCATCGCATACAGCAGCGCCACCACGCGCGGGCGCGCGTGTTCGGGCGCGAGATCGGTGGCGAGGCTGATGCCCGCGGTCTGCACGGTGTGCATCCCCGCGCCCACCATCAGGAAGGCGAGTGCCGCGCCGATCTCGCCCGAGAGTGCGGAGCCGGTGTTATCGCCCGAGAGGATCAGGATCGCAAAGGGCATGATCGCAAAGCCGCCGAACTGGAGCATCGTGCCGAACCATATATAGGGCACGCGCCGCCAGCCCAGAATCGACTGGTGCGTATCGGACTTGTGGCCGATCAACGCGCGAAAGGGCGCGAACAGCAGCGGCACCGAGACGAGTGCGGAGACGATCCACGCGGGCATGTGCAGCTCGACGATCATCACGCGGTTCAAGGTGCCGGTGAGCAGCACTGCCGCCATTGCGACCGAGACCTGAAACAGGCTGAGGCGCAGCAGGCGCTTGAGCGGCAATTCGGGCGTGGCAGCGTCCGCGAACGGAAGCCAGTCGGTCCCGACCTTCGACCAGTCGATCTTCATCTTCACGCGCGCCGCCATTCGAGCGCCTGGCTCGTGTAGAAGCTGGCGTTGACGCGGTGGCTGCGGCCCGCCTGCCAGCCGGGCATCGCGGCTGCGAGCTTGCGCGCGAGTGCATTGGGCCCGGCGGGGATGATCGCGGGCGAGCGATCGCTGCGCGGGAATAGCTTGCCCGCCGCCCACAGGATGTTGAGCGCGGGGGTGCGAGGCGCGATGGTGAACGCAATGTTGGTGCCGGTGCGCTGCGCGAGGCCGGCGACGGCGGCGGCGATATCGTTCGTGCGGTAATGGATGAGCGAATCCATCGCGACGACGTGATCGAAATGGCCCAGATCGGGCGAGGCCATATCGCCGACCTGGAAATCGATGCGGCCGTGGCCGAGATCGCGCGGCGCACGCTCGCGCGCGATGTTGATGAGCTGCGCTGAGACGTCGATCGCGGTGACCTTCGCACCGCGCCGCGCGGCCTCGACCGCGAGCGCGCCGGTGCCGCAGCCGGCATCGAGCAGCGTCAGGCCGGTCATGTCGGTGGGGAGGAAGGAGAGCAGCGTATCGCGCATCCGGTCGCGGCCCGCGCGCACCCGCGCGCGAATGCGGCTGACGGGCGCGTCGGAGGTGAGTTTCGCCCACGCGTCGAACGCGGTGCGATCGAAATATTGCGTAAGATTGGCACGCGACTGCGCGTAGGTGGCGCTGGTCATCATTCGAACCCCAGGAACTCGAAGATGTCGCGGTCCTTCATCGGCACCGCGTCGAGCGCGTCGGTGCCTGCCCACAGCATGGCGGCGAGGCGGAGATATTCCTTCTTGACCGCTTCGAGCTCGGGCGTTTCGGGCATTTCGAAGACGGTGCATTTCTTGAGGCGGCTGCGGCGGATCGCGTCCAGATCGGGGAAGTGCGCGAGGCGCTTGAGCCCGGTGGCGGCGTTGAAGCGATCGATCTCGTCGGTCGCGGCGCTGCGGTTGGCGATGACGCCCGCCATGCGGACTTCGTAGTTCTTCGACTTGGCTTTGATCGCAGCGACGATGCGATTCATTGCGAAGATGCTGTCGAAATCGTTCGCCGCGACTACAACCGCGCGCTCGGCATGCTGAAGCGGGGCGGCGAACCCGCCGCACACCACGTCGCCGAGCACGTCGAAGATCACCACATCGGTGTCTTCGAGCAAATGGTGCTGCTTGAGCAGCTTGACCGTCTGGCCGACGACATAGCCGCCGCAGCCGGTGCCCGCCGGAGGCCCACCGGCCTCGACGCACATGACGCCGTTGAACCCCTCGAACATATAGTCTTCGGGCCGCAGTTCCTCGGCGTGGAAGTTCACCGTTTCAAGAACGTCGATCACGGTCGGCATCAGTTTCTTGGTGAGCGTGAAGGTGCTGTCGTGCTTGGGATCGCAGCCGATCTGGAGCACGCGCTGGCCAAGCAGGCTGAAGGCGGCTGACAGGTTGGACGACGTGGTCGATTTGCCGATGCCGCCCTTGCCATAGACCGCGAACACCTTGGCGCTGCCGATGTCCATCGCGGGATCCATGCGGACCTGGACCGAGCCTTCGCCGTCCGAGCCACGCTCGTCCTGCGCGCGCGCCGGGAGTTCCAGAAGCAGGCTCATGCGGCAATTCCTTCGAGGCGATCTTCGATTTCGTCGCTTGCGGCATACAAAGCGGCGAGAGTGGCGGCGTCGGGCGACCAGTATTTGCGCTGGCTCGCCTCGATCAGGCGGTTGGCGACGCGCGCGCTGGCCTTGGGATTGAGGTCCGCGAGACGCTTGCGCATCGCATCGTCGAGCACGTAGGTCTCGGTAATGCGCTGATAGACCCACGGGTCGACCGCATCGGCGGTCGCGGACCAGCCCATCGTGTTGGTGACGTGCACCTCGATCTGACGGACTCCCTCGAACCCATGTTCGAGCATCCCCTCGTACCAGCGCGGGTTGAGCATGCGCGTGCGCGTCTCGAGGCCGACCTGCTCGGCAAGCGTGCGCACCTTGCCCGTGCCCTGCGTCTGATCGCCGATATACACCGGTGCCGCCTCGCCGCCGCGCGCGCGTTTGACCGCCTTGGCGATGCCGCCCAGCGTATCGACATATTGATCGATCGTGGTGACGCCGAGTTCGACCGAATCGAGGTTCTGGTAGGCGAGATCGACGTGGGAAAGCACGCTGTCGAGCAGTTCGGGCTGCGACACGGGGCGGCCGTCCATCCCGTAGGCGAAACCCTTGCGCTTCTGATACGCGTCCGCGAGTTCGTCGCCATCCTCCCAGCAGCCGGCATCGATCAGCTGGTTGACGTTCGCGCCGTAGGTGCCCTCGGCATTGCTGAACACGCGCAGCGCCGCGACTTCCAGTGAGCCGCCGTTCGCCGCCTGATACGCAAGCGCGTGCGCGCGGATGGGGTTCATTTCGGCAGGTTCGTCAGCCTGCGCGGCGAGGAACGCGGCTTCGGCGAGCATCCGCGTCTGCAGCGGCAGCAGATCGCGGAAAATGCCCGAAAGTGTGGCAATCACGTCGATACGCGGGCGACCGAGCTGAGCGAGCGGGATGAGTTCGGCACCGCACAGGCGACCGTAATTGTCGAAGCGGGGTTTGGCACCCATTAGCGCGAGCGCCTGCGCGATCTGGCCGCCTTCGGACTTCATGTTGTCGCAGCCCCAGAGCACCATCGCGATACTGGCGGGATAGGCCGCGCCGTCCGCCATGTGCCGATCGATAATGCGCTGCGCCTGCAACGCACCGTCGCTGACCGCGAAGGCGGACGGGATGCGATAGGGATCGAAGCCGTGGAGGTTGCGCCCGGTGGGGAGAATGGCAGGCGTCCGCAGCACGTCCCCGCCCACGGCGGGGCGAATGTAGCGCGCATCGAGCGCACGGACGATGGCCGCGAGTTCGGTATCGTGGGTGAGGTGGCCATTGGCTGCGGCGAGATCGGTGAAGAGCGGGGTCGCGGTCTCGGCGGGCAGGCCCGACTGCATCTGCGCAACCTTGGGGCTGCTGCCGTTGACCAGCGCTTCGATGGACGCGCGCGTGGGCGCGAGGCCGCGGCCGGTCGCGATTTCGAGCAGCAGGTCGGCGCGCGCCTGCGGAGCGGTGCCCTGGCCGATGACGTGGAGGCCCGACGGGATCAGCGTCTCTTCGAACTCGTAAATACGCGTCGCGAGGCTGGCGATCTCGGCCTGCGGGTGCGCCCACGCCGGGCCGGGCTTTGCGAGATCGAGCGCGGTCGCCTGCTCCTGGATCATCGCGGCCAGATCGGCGCACGTGTCGCCGCCGCGCGCACGATCGAGGCTCGCCTTGAGATCGAGCAGGCCCTTGTAGAGGCCCGCGTGCGCGATGGGCGGGGTGAGGTAGGAGATAAGCGTGGCGTTGGCGCGGCGCTTGGCGATCGTGCCTTCGGACGGGTTGTTGGCAGCGTAGATGTAGAAATTGGGCACGTCCCCGATCAGCCGCTCGGGCCAGTCGTTCGCCGAGAGGCCGGTCTGCTTGCCAGGCATGAACTCCAATGCGCCGTGCGTGCCGAAGTGGAGCAGCGCGTGCGCGTGGAAATCCTCGCGCAGCCAGCGGTAGAAGGCGCTGAAGGCGTGCGTGGGCGAGAAGCCGCCCTCGAACAGCAGCCGCATCGGATCGCCTTCGTAACCGAACGCGGGCTGCACGCCGATGAAGACGTTGCCGAAGCGCTCGCCCAGCACATGGATCGAGGAGCCGTCCGACTGCTGGCGACCGGGTGCGGGGCCCCACTGCGACTCGATCTGCGCGAGGTAGGGTTCGCGGCGCACGTGATCGTCCACGAGGATGCGCGCGTGGACGTTGCAGTCCGCACCGTAGCGCGCGGCGTTGCCGGTGAGGATCGCCTCGCGCAGCGCGTCCACGGTGGGGGGCACGTCGACCGTGTAGCCCGACGCCTTGAGTTCGCTCAGCGTGGCGTGGACGCTCTGGAACACGCTTAGATAGGCGGCAGAGCCAACCGCGCCCGCGTTGGGCGGGAAGTTGAAGATCACCAGTCCGATGCGGCGCTCCGCGCGCTCGGACTTCGCCAGCACGATCAGCCGCGCGGTCTTGGCGGCGAGCGCCTCGGCGCGCTCGCGGCAGGGCTGCATCGCGCGCGTGGCGGTTCCGGTGGCGAAGGTGCAGTGGTAGCCGCAGCCGGTGCAGGCCTCCCCGCTTGCGTCGGCGCGGCCGCCGAACATCGCCGGTGCAACCGCGCCATCGAGTTCGGGGATGGCGACCATCATCGTCGCCTCGATCGGCATCAGCCCGCGCGCGGACGCACCCCACGCCTGTAAGGTCTGGAACTCGAGCGGATGCGCGGCAAGGTAGGGCCGGTCCATCGTGGCGAGGATTTCCTCCGCCGCCGCGCTGTCGTTGTAGGCGGGGCCGCCCACAAGGCTGAAGCCGGTCAGCGAGACCATCGCATCGATTGTGGGCTTGCCGTTCTTCATGAAGAATTTTTCGATCGCTGGGCGCGAATCGAGCGTGGTGGCGAAGGCGGGGACGACGTTCAGGCCCCGCGCCTCGAACGCGGCGATCACGCCGTCATAGTGTGCGGCATCGTTGGCGAGCACGTAGGAGCGCAGCAGCAGCAGGCCGACGGTGCCGTTGGTGCCCGCGCGCGGGAGCGCGGCGGGGTTCTCGGTCATGCGGCCGGGCAGGCTGGGGTGATAGACGCCGAGTTCGGGATATTCGACGACGGGTGCCGCCTTGAGCGCGCCCTTCCACGCGGCGCGGTCGCCGGTGGCGTAACGGTCCACCAGATTGCGGACCATCGATTCGAAATTCTCGTCGCTGCCCGACAGCCAATATTGCAGCGTCATGAAATAGGCACGCACGTCCTGCGCCGTGCCGGGGATGAATTTGAGCAGCTTGGGCAGCTTCTTGAGTAGCGCCATTTGCCCCGCGCCCGACGACTGGCCGGGCTTCTTGGGCGCGCCGCGCAATTTCTTGAGCAGCGCCATCGGGCCCTTGGCGGGCGCGTCCATACGATACGGCCCAAGCTTGGTGAGCTTGACGACTTCGGCCGCCGACATCGCACCCACCATCGCGTCGCAGCTCTCGCGCCGCGCGGTCAGTTGCGGGAGGACCTTGGACACATGCTCTTCCATGAAGAGCATGCCCGAGACGATGATGTCGCCGCGCGCGATATCGGCGTGGCATTGCGCGAGCGCCTGCGGATCGGCATCCCAGTCTGACGCGGCGTGGAAATCGATCGTTAGGCCGGGATTGGTCTTCGCGAGCTTCGCCTGCGCGCGTTCGGCCGCGCCCGCGAGGTGGTTGTCGAGCGTGACGACGACGACGCGAACGGGAGCGGTCGGAGCAAGGGCCTCAGCGCGCATAATGGGACTTTGCCTCATAGAGGGTCTCGACGCCGATCCGAGCAAGCTGCTTTTCGGCGGCATATTTCTCGGTGTTGCGGCGGGCTTTGCCGCGCACGAAGAAGGGGATCTTCTTGAGTTCGCGCTCGGCGTCGGGGTGCCAGGCGGCGAGGATCGGTTGCCCGGCGACGCCCCCACCGTCGGCTTCGCCGCCACCTCCCCCGTGAACGGGAGAGGACGGGGCAGACGTGTCCTCCCCTGCGGAGCGGGGGAGGTGCCCCGAAGAGGCGGAGGGGGTCTCGCCGAGGTGGCTTGCGCCTGCCTCGTCATGAAACTCGGGATCGTCGCGGAACATCGTGAGCAGATGCTCTTCGAGGCCCATCACCAGCGGGTGCACCCAGGTATCGAACAGCACATTCGCGCCTTCGAACCCCATTTGCGGCGAGTAGCGCGCGGGGAAATCCTGGACATGCACCGGCGCACTGATGACGGCGCAGCCGATGCCAAGGCGCTTGGCGATGTGGCGCTCCATCTGCGTGCCGAGGATCAGCTCGGGCGCGAGCGCTTTGATCGCGTCTTCCACCTCGAGATAATCGTCGGTGATCAGCGGTTCGACACCGTATTTCGCGGCCGCCTCGCGCAGATCGCGCGCGAATTCGCGATTGTAGCAGCCCAGCCCCACCACCTCGAACCCGAGTTCCTCCGAAGCGACCCGCGCCGCCGCGATCGCGTGCGTGGCATCGGCGAAGATGAAGACGCGCTTGGCGGTGAGGTAGGTCGAATCGACCGAGCGCGAATACCACGGCAGGCGCGAGGGCGTGCCTGCCAGCGCCTGCGCCGGATCGATGCCCGCGACCGACGCCACTTCGGCGATGAAGTCTTTCGTGGCACCAAAGCCGATCGGGATCGTGCGCACGGTCGGCTGTTTGAAGGTGCGCTCGAGCCAGCGGCAGGCGGTGTCCGCCGTCTCGGGATACAGACAGATGTTGAAATCGGCCTCGCCCAGACGGACCAGATCGGCGGGCGACGCGCCCATCGGGGCGGCCACATGCACGTCGACGCCGAGCTGGCCGAGCAGCTTCGTGATTTCGGCGACATCGTCGCGGTGACGGAAGCCGAGCGCGGTCGGGCCGAGCAGGTTGGCGCGCGGACGGCGGCCTTCGCGCGGCGCAGGCTTGAGCGAGCGATCCGCCAGCGCGCGCACCAGCGCGTGGAAGGTTTCGGCCGCGCCCCAGCATTCCTTGCGCTGGTAGCTCGGCAGTTCGAGCGCGATTACCGGGATCGGCAGGCCCAGCGCCTTCGCCAGCCCGGCGGGATCGTCCTGGATCAGCTCGGCGGTGCAGCTTGCGCCCACCAGCATCGCCTGCGGCTTGAAACGCGCATAGGCGTCGGCTGCCGCCGTCTTGAACAGTTCGGCGGTGTCCCCGCCCAGATCGCGCGCCTCGAATGTGGTGTAGGTGACCGGCGGGCGCTCGCTGCGACGCTCGATCATCGTGAACAGCAGGTCCGCGTAGGTGTCCCCCTGCGGCGCGTGGAGTACATAATGCACACCCGTCATCGCAGTCGCCACGCGCATCGCGCCGACATGCGGCGGGCCTTCGTATGTCCACACCGAGAGTTGCATCAGACGGCCAGCCTTTCGCGGCGGTTGCCGGGGCGCGCAAAGAGTTCGGCGAGATCGCCGGCCTGATCGAAGCCGTGGACGGGACTGAACACCAGTTCGATCGACCATTTGGTCGTGAGGCCCATCGCTTCGAGCGGGTTGGCGAGGCCGAGACCGCAGACGGTCAAATCGGGGCGTTGCGCCTTGGCGCGATCAAGCTGGCGATCGACATCCTGGCCTTCGCTGATCAGAGCGTCGGCGGGCAACGCCAGCAGCTCGTGCGCGAGATGCGCCTTGTGGAGGAACGGCGTTCCGACCTCGACCGGGATCATGCCGAGCTCGTTCGCCAGAAAGCGTGCGAGCGGGATTTCGAGCTGCGAATCGGGGAAGAAGAAGATGCGCTTGCCTTCGAGCGCGGGGCGATAGCGCGCGGTGGCGCGGTTGGCGCGTTCGCGGGGCGGGGCGATCGCGGCCTCGATCCGTGCTTCGGGAACGCCGAACGCCGCCGCGCCCGCGCGCAGCCAGGCCTCGGTGCCCTGCGCGCCGAACGGGAACAGCGCGGGCAGGTGGCGCGCGCCGCGCGCTTCGAGCGCCTGCGCGGTCTCGGCGAGGAAGGGCTGCGCGAGCAGGAAGCGCGTGTTCGGGCCGATGGCGGGCAGATCGGCAGCGCGGCGCGGCGGCAGTGCGCCGACATGCGCGATCCCCATGTCCGCGAACAGGCGCTGGAACTGATCCTCCACAACATCGGGGAGCGATCCGACGATCAGGAGCGACTCGGGCGCATTAAGCGGCAGCGTGGGGCACTGCGGGATCAGCGCGGCAAGGCAGGCATCCTCGCCCTGCGTGAAGCTGGTTTCGATACCGCTGCCCGAATAGTTGAGGACGCGCGCATGGCCCGTGTGCTTGGCATCGAGTCGCGCGGCGGCTTTCGACAGATCGAGCTTGATCACTTCGGACGGGCAAGAGCCGACAAGGAACAGCAATTTGATCTCGGGGCGGCGCGCCAGCAGCCGATCGACGACGCGATCGAGTTCCTCGTTGCAGTCCGCCATGCCGGCGAGATCGCGTTCTTCGATGATTGCGGTAGCGAAACGGGGTTCGGCGAACACCATCACGCCTGCGGCGGATTGTAGCAGGTGGGCGCAGGTCCGGCTGCCGACCACGAGGAAAAACGCATCGGTGATCTTGCGGTGAAGCCAGATGATGCCGGTCAGGCCGCAGAAAACTTCGCGCTGGCCACGCTCGCGCAGCACGGGCCGGGGATCGCGTTCGGACAGCGGCGGGGCGGCGGCGAGCGTGGTCATGCTGCCACCATCGTGCCGCCCGGCTGGCCGCGCGTATCGAGTCGCGCGGCACGGAGTTTGAGAATGAACTGCGTTGCGTTAATAACGTAGGTTGCATACGCCGCAAGTGCCAGCCACAGCCGCTGGTCGACCGTGCCGTAATTTAGCAGTAACGCGGCGAGATAAGCGGTGTGCAACGCGATCACGAGCATCGAGAACATATCTTCCCAGTAGAACGCGCGCGCAAACAGATAGCGGCCGAACACAACTTTTTCCCAAATCGCACCGGTGATCATGATCGTGTATAAAGCGAACGTCTTTACCACGACCGAGATCGTGGCAGCTTCTTGATGCTCGCCGTGGCGCAGATAGCGGATGACCAGCACCAAGCTGACCACGAAGATCAGGAACTGCACCGGGGCGAGCACGCCCTGGACGATTGTCCATGGCGAGGCATCGCGGCGCACCCGCTCCTCGGCGGTGTAAAGCGGCGCGCGCTCGATGATCCGTTTCTCCCGCATCCGACTTTTCGCCTCGGCCTCGTTTCGATGTGCCGATGTTGGTCCGGCCGTTTGCGAGTGTCAACCTAGCCTGTCGTCCAAATGTTTTGACACTTTGAAAACCGTGCGTCAAAAAGTCTTTGCCACTGATCGAGGAACGGGCTTAGCTTGCGTGCGTCGGCGAGAATTCGGGTGCAAAACCCTCCGTGCGACGCAGCAATTGCCGCGGGGAAGCATGCGAATGGCGACGATGCAGGGACTGGACCGGGTGGACGGAGCAGCGGCGCGGCGGAGGCGATCCGCGCCGCGTGCGACCAACGGCCACGCGCACCCGGCCCGCAACCCGCGCAGTGCGCACGATGCCGAAACGCTCGCGCACGTGATCGAAGGCGAAATCATTCCCCGGTTGCTGCTTGCGCATCGCAACGATCCGGGCCGAACCCTTTCAGTGGGTGCGCCACCGCAGGGCGTGGTGGCGCTGGATGTGGACCGGATGGCCCCGCTGGTGCTCTCGCTCGATACTTTTGCGCTGCTGCGTCACGTGGAGGCCTTCCTCGCACGCGGTGTGAGTGTAAAGGACGTTTTCGTAGATCTGCTCGCTCCTGTTGCGCGGCGGCTTGGCGAGTTCTGGGATGCGGATGCGTGCGATTTTATCGATGTGACGATGGGCCTGTGGCGGCTCCAGGAAGTGGTGCGCGAGGTTTCGGACCGCACGCCCGGGGTCGCCTCGACCGGGCTGGGGCGCAGCGCGCTCTTCTCCCCGCTGCCGGGCGAACTGCACAGTTTCGGCTCGTTGATGGTGGAGGAACTCTTCCGCTGTTCGGGCTGGCGCACGGTGAGCGCGCTCGACGGAGACGAAGCGGTGCTGCTCGAACTGGTGAGCGGCGAGGCGTTCGATCTGGTGGGACTTACGGTCAGCGTGGCGAACCATCTGCCGCATGCGGCCAGTACGATTGCGGCACTGCGCGCGGCTTCGCCCAATCCGCATCTGGTGGTGATGGTGGGCGGCGCGGCCGTGGGTGGCCGGACCGAACTGGCGATCGAGGTGGGTGCGGATGGCACTGCGGCGAACGCGGCCGAGGCGGTATCCCAGGCCGAGCGTCTGATCTCGCAAAGCGCAAGGCGCGCGACGCTGGCCTGATCGCCCCGACGGCGCGCATCGCGCGCGTTATGTGCGCGCAGTCCGGGAGCGCGCGATGAACCTCGATCTGCCGCACGGCACGACCGGCTTTCGCAATGGCGGTACGGGCGCGTTAGATGCCGAAACCGCCGCGCGCGTGATTGCTGCGGTGGCGGACGTGGCGGTCGTGCTCGATGCTCGCGGCGTGGTGCGCGATTGCTCCTTCGGCGGGGCGGAGATGGCCAAGGCCGGGCTGGGCGACTGGATGGGCCGCGCGTGGGCCGACACCGTGGGCGCGGACAGCCGGGCCAAGATCGCGGAGATGCTGGGCGATAGTCCAGACGCGGCGCGCTGGCGGCACGTGAACCATAATCTGGCGGGCGGCGGCGAACTTCCCGTGCGCTATTACGTTACCCCCACCGGTCACGACGGTCAACGCCTCGCCATCGGCCGCGATTTGCGCGCCACCGCGACGTTGCAGCAGCGGCTGCTGCAGGCGCAGCAGGCGATGGAGCGCGACCATTTGCGCTCGCGCCAGGCCGAAACGCGGTACCGGGCGCTCTTCGATCTTTCGACCGAGCCGGTGTTCATCGTCGATTCGGCGCGACGGCGGATCGTGGAGGCAAACCCCGCCGCGCTGCGGCTGGCCGCCGGGCGGCGCGAGACATTGGTGGGGGAGGCGTTTGCCGAATTGATCGCGCCCGCCGAGCGCGATTCGGTGACGGCTCTGCTGGGCGCGGTCGCGGCGGCCGAGCAGGTGGCCCCCGCGCCGGTGCGGCTGGCAACGGCGGATGCGCCCTATCTGATGGCCGCGACGCTGTTCCGGCAGGAGCGCGCGGCGTTTTTCCTGATCCGTCTCGTGCCGCCCGGCACGACGCGTCCGGCAAACGGGCCGGACCGGCTGTTCGCCGAAATGCTGGAGCGGATGCCCGAAGCGTTCGTGGTGACCGACGACAATCTGGCCATCCTCGCGGAGAACGCCGCCTTCCTCGACATGGCCGAGCTTGCGCGCGGCGGGGAGGTGCGTGGGCAATCCCTGGCGCGCTGGCTGGGACGTCCGGGGATCGATCTGGCGCTGCTGGTGGGCGAGGTGCGCGAGCATGGATCGGTACGCAATTTCCCGACCATCATCCGCGGTTCGCGCGGCGGCGAGGAGGAAGTGGAGATTGCGGCGGTTGCTGCGCCCGATGCCGATCCGCCGTGCCTGGGCTTCTCGATCCGGGGGGTGTCGCGCCGCGCGGCGGCGACGCTCCCGGCAACGCCCGATCTGCCGCGATCGGTCGAGCAGCTGACCGAGCTGGTGGGGCGCGTGCCGCTGAAGGAGATCGTGCGCGAATCGACCGATCTGATCGAGCGGCTGTGTATCGAGGCGGCGCTGGCCTACACGTCGGACAATCGCGCCTCGGCCGCCGAGGTCCTGGGGCTGAGCCGCCAGAGCCTGTATTCCAAGCTGCACCGCCACGGGCTGGGCGATCTGGCGGAGACGCACTGAGGCGGGCGGATTACCGCAGCTTCGCGATCCCCAGCCCGTCCGCCTTGGCGCGATCCTTCACCGATTCCTCGCTGCGGGTGAGCGCCTTGGCGATGGCTTTGAGTGCCATGCCCTTCTTGGCGAGCGTGTGGAGTTTCTGCACCTCGTCCGTCGTCCACGGCTGGCGGTGGCGTTCGAACTTGTCGGTTGCCATCAGTCGCCCCGCCGTTCGATATCCGCGCCGACGCCCTGGAGCTTTTCCTCCAGACGCTCGTAGCCGCGATCGAGATGGTAGACGCGGCTGACGACGGTTTCGCCCTGCGCGGCGAGGCCGGCGATGACGAGGCTCATGCTCGCGCGCAGATCGGTCGCCATCACCGGCGCGCCCACCAGATGGTCCACCCCGCGTACCACGGCAGAGCGGCCGCGCACCGCGATGTCCGCGCCCATGCGCGCCAACTCGGGCACGTGCATGTAGCGATTTTCGAAGATGGTTTCGGTGAGCGTGCTGGCCCCCTCGGCAAGGCTGAGCATCGCCATGAATTGCGCCTGCATGTCGGTGGCAAAGCCCGGGTAGGGCTGAGTGGTAAGGTCGATCCCGTGCAGGCCGTTCTTGCGGCGCACCGAGACGCCCGCCGGGGTGTCGATCATCTCCACGCCTGCGGCTTCGAGCGCGACGCAGGTGGCACCCAGCGAATCGCGCCGCGCGCCCACCAGCTCAATCTCGCCGCCGGTGATTGCCGCCGCGCAGGCGTAGCTGCCCGCCTCGATCCGGTCGGGCATGACCGCATAGGTTGCGCCGTGGAGGCGATCGACGCCTTCGATCGTGAGGCGTTCAGTGCCGACGCCGGTGATGCGCGCGCCCATGGCGTTCAGGCATTGCGCGAGATCGACGATCTCGGGCTCGCGCGCGGCGTTGTCGAGCACGCTGGTGCCGCGTGCGAGCGTGGCGGCCATCAGGACGTTTTCGGTCGCGCCCACGCTCACCAGAGGAAAGATGTAATTGCCCCCCTTGAGCCGGCCACCGGGGGCGGTGGCGCGGACATAGCCGTGGCTGAGTTCGATCTCCGCGCCCAAGGCTTCGAGGCCCTTCAGGTGCAGATCGATCGGGCGGTTGCCGATCGCGCAGCCGCCGGGCTGGCTGACGGTGGCCTGCCCTTCGCGCGCGAGCATCGGGCCGAGCACGAGCACGCTCGCGCGCATTTTGCGCACGATATCGTAGGGCGCGGTGGTGGAGGTGATCCGCCCCGCACGCAGCGTCATCACGCGGCCCATATCCTCGGGGCGCGATCCCTGAACGGTGGTGGAGACGCCCAGATGGTTGAGCAGGTGGCCGCAGGTGTCCACGTCGGCGAGGCGCGGCAGGTTGCGCAGCGTGAGCGGCTCGTCGGTCAGCAGCGCGGCGGGCATGAGCGCGAGCGCGGCGTTCTTCGCGCCCGAGATGCGGAGCTGGCCCGCGAGCGCGCGGCCGCCGTGGATTACGATCTGGTCCATGGGGGTGGGTAGCGCGTGGGGGGTTGGGGGGGAAGGTGGGGGGTAGCGATGAAGAGCTGACGCCCACTCGAGCGCGGTTATTCGCAATCCACCGCAAGAAGGGGATGCGCGGACATGGTTTGACCGGTTACAATGATATACTTGCCGAGAGTATCGCGCCTCAGGACGAGCATAAAGTCGCGATCTTCACGCATGTAGGTGTGGCCGAAGTATCTGACGTGTATCGTCGAGGGCAGGCGCATCCCCTTGACGACCCGCTCGATGCGTAGCGTAGCGTCTGCCCACCCATGCCCTAAAATATCGTCGGCGATTTCAACATGTTGCCATCCTTCGTTTTGCACGGTTCCGATGACGACATCATCGCTGCATCTGAAGGCAAGCGTTCGATCATCGTGCGGTTGCGAGAAAGCTGACGATGATGGAACTGTCATCGCGCCGAAAATCAGAAGCGCGAAAGGTAACTGCATGGATTGCCTCACTCTTGAATTTTCGGCTTGCCCCCGGAAGTTGGTGCGCACGTCCAGACTATGCGAACCATCTGGCGGGGGCGGGCGCTTCTTCGGGTGTACCCCAGGTTGCGAGCCATGCTGCGACCTCGGCATGATCGACGATGCGCCCGGCGGCGATATCCGCCTCGGCGCGCGCGTCGGCAAGCAGCTCCGCGTCGGGATCAATCTGCTCGAATATGGCTCGTTCGGCGTGCATCCTGTTCAGAGTTTTACAGCATTCCGGCCTCGCTCCAAAGCCGTTCCTTTGCCTTCGAGCGGTTCCGGATTCGACATTGTGCCGAACCCAACCGAGCCGCCGCCGACCCTTATAGCACTCCCCTCGCCAACACCCGCGCCAGCCCCGCCCGCCCCGCGCCGTTCGCCACCGCTACACGCGCGAACGGCAATGCCTCGCGCACGCGCCCCGCGCCCGCGAGGTTGCGTGCCGCAGCACCGTAACGCCG
>Ga0123337_10000717_pt1 | contig 50911 bp, 60 predicted proteins | sample frozenSSSSmetaG_FD_89792 | JGI IMG/M metagenome (GOLD analysis project Ga0123337, IMG submission 89792) | Glacier valley bacterial and archeal communities from Borup Fiord, Nunavut, Canada, to study Microbial Dark Matter (Phase II) -... | ecosystem: Environmental > Aquatic > Freshwater > Ice >... | reverse complement strand
AAGAAGGATTGTACTGTATAATCAACATCCATATCTCTCATAGCCTTTTGTACTGCTCTGTTATGCCAATGCTTATAAACTGCAAAGACAGAGACATCTAGAGGTTGGAGTATATGTGTAAGATGAGAGGGGAATTGATAAGGGTGTATATGCTTCAAATTGCCGAGTTCTGGTGTTTGGCGGCCATTAGGATAGTCATATCGATGCTTTTGATATGTCCCGTATCCCTTACAGTCAAACTAAGCATATTTGAAGCGATACAAGTGAAGACGAATCTCTTCGTTCTGTTCATCCGATCCTCTAGATACCAAAGGATGAGCTCTGGATCGCGAATGGTGAGATCTATCATGTGAGGAGAACTCATGGTAGCATTTGGATCAGCAATGAAGGTGCATCATTTAACGGATTTATATAGGATAGAATGGGATTTGACTATCGCTGGGAAAACATAACTGATGGCCCGCCTGAGCATCCAGATAGGTTCTCCAAATATCCAAGTCAGGTTACCCTTGCCAGTTATCATCTGGATGTCACTCGTGCATCCTCCGTTTGGTCGACACTCTTGGGTCACCTTTCGCACTGAATCATTGTTGAAGTATTTGCTACTGTTGGCTGGCCCTGACTCAAGAGCATACCTCAAGGAGACACTGACTCATAACCACGAGTATATATCGCCACATCGTAGGATAGATACTCCTTAATCAATCAAGTTAATCAACAGGATACGAACTCTGCCTTTGGTGACCGAGCCTACGAGCATCGTGATCAACCAGATCAATAATCATTTAATTCTGATGCATTCTATCGTGACACGAAAACATTACTACATATCTTGATCACTACCTAAAGTGCCTCTGACCATCGTCCGCAAACTTGTCCTCATCTGCGTGTTCATCCGTCGGGGCGAGCTCCGAATGCGATCGATGTAGTAGGAAGAGCTGACCACAACTTCAGGTTGCCATCAAGGGGCTGGGTGCTTCATGCAATCGACAGTCAATCATCATAGGATGGCTCGATATGAAGATTGGCATTTCTGACAGTGTGGAGGCCTCCGGTCTGCGAAGATCAGCGTAATCCCTCTACGCGCTGATTGAGGAAGTCACAAACGGTTGAAGATTGCGAAGTTTAGGGCGCATCACAATGTGGATTTGACGGCATTGTGGAAGTTGGATCGAAAGTTCTGTGAAGGATGGCGTACGATTGTAGTTTATGGGGACAGGGAAGAAGATGTGCGAGATGTGAGGAGAGAGCCTTTTGCGTATTTTGCGACGTTGTATAAGCATTTGGAGTGGATTATAGGAGGTGGGAAGAAGATACTGATATCTATGGTAGAATGATATCACCCACGCCTTTGTTGGGGAGTGTGACAACAATGAGGATAGGAAAGTACTACCTCGAGAAGGACCAGGCTCATCTTGGTGGGAGTTAGGTGGAATATGGCGAGATCTACGTCGGTGAAGCAACAATGTTTCTGCGCGGTATCGTTGATCCCTTGATCATGTATTACGCCCTATCTGTTCCAAAAGGAGACGTCGGCGCCTCGACTGGTTGAAACAAGCGTGGAAACCAGCCCAATAACTCTACACGACCCGTGGTTGGCCAAGCGGCGACATTCACCCTTCATGCACGTCAGACGCCTCCACGTGGACAGTGTATCGACCGAATGATCCCCCGGAACTTATCTACCACGAGATTGCAAAACCTGGATGATACCAAGAATAACTTGCATCAAGCTCAACATAATACCTATACCACCAGCAATGGCAACGAGCCAGAAAGTCCAGTATTGTAGGGTATCTCGCCGATCGCGGAGGAGGTCTCTCCATGACTTCGGCTTCGTACCCCTCAACTCAGCAGCCAGCAGCTCCAGCCGCTCACCCAACACAAGAAAGTCTCGAGCGGTAACATAAACGGGGCGGTCTGCTGGTACAAACGAGTGAGCAAAGTAGTGATCGAGACAGAGTGAGCGTAGGAGCGGATCTAGATTGGAGTCCGAAACGGACCCAGAACTTAGCATGTTCCGGAAGAATCTTCTGGCAGGCTTAGACTGGCCAAAGAGTAGGCGGTAGGACAAAAGTGTCTCTCTGAGGAAGCATGTAATCTCTTCTTCTGTGGCCCGAGGATCTGCTGGATGCTGCTCCGTGCTGGAGAAGGAGTAAATAGCGCCTTTTGATTGAAGCATGGCGATGCAAAATGATGGATAACGGAAGATCGAAAGTGTTCCAGTTGACTTGTCGTAGTCAAGATGAAGAGCGAGTGTGTCTACCCAGCGGATGTCCACTCGCAACAGCGTGTGCAACAGGTATGCATTTGTATCCGACGAGCTTAACGAGGTCCATAAGTAAACTGCCTTTGCCATCTCACTTGCAACATTTTCGGAGGAGCGACAGCGAGCTGGTAATAGATTACCGAATGCCTTTAATAAGATCGGTAATGGCCGATCAGCCATATTTAATGAAACACTGTATGTGTCGAACAGGAGACCTGAGTTTGGTTCGTTAGGAGCTCTGTGGATGACAAACTCGTGAAGAGCATTGCTTTGGAACGAAGGAAGAAAGAGCATTGACTGCCAGCCTAGTACGGCGAAGACGAGATGCCTTTGTGCCACGAAAACGTCGGAGGAACCCGAAGCATGCGCGAGTAGGGCGTCATCGATAAGATGTTCTATAATTTCATCGATACTTGTGCACTCATGTGACCGAAGGAACTCGTTAACAGACTTGAAAATGTAATGAAATCGGGAGTTGTCTAGCAGATTCGTCGTCCGGAGATCAGAACCTTCAACAAGGAGGAGAGCTATAGATTCGGGCAGTGTGGAAATTTGGAATGCGAGCCATTTCAGGTACTAATCAAAGCTGGATGGAAGTGATTGATATGAGTAACGGTGCTGAGGTTGGATGTTATTGTCACTTTGCTGGAAGACGGATAGGATTGAGGTATTAACACTGTTTGATCCTAGAAGAGCTTAGCAAATCATTCTATGATTTTCGCCATAATGAAAGGTGAGACATCTTTGAGTACGTTGAGAGACGGTTATCGGGACGGGCCGTACCTAGTTGTCCACCATTTCGCGATCGGGAATAGTTCTAAGTCTAAGGCACTAGTCGTATTGCCTAACGACCTCCACGAAGGTTTCTTACAGTTTTCACAGCCATACCTTCCAGGTCGAACTCTCTAGTAAATTAACAAATTTTATGTTTTGTAGTCGAGATCTTAGTTTTCCCAAAGAATTTAGTGATCAGGCTCTGCACCTAGCTATATATATTTTAGTAACAAATGAGTTCAGTTGGTTCTTGCGACTCGGGGTGCATCGGCCAACCTCTTCATCCAATAAAGATCCAGCAAAATGACAGTCTTAAAATTGAACAGTATCACTAAGCGCCAATGGTCTTCGGAAGAGAGCCAATAACCATCAGTTACGTGTTTTCGTAGATCTAGCGCAAAGCTGCTCGCCTCAACCTCAAACGCCGCGCGACGAACACTGGAATACATGTCTAATTTCCTCGACGTTATTTGCGGTCTTGTGGCTTTGACCAGCCTTAAAAGGTACGGCGCCGCTGACGCGTTCGTTCACACTTAGAATGGATCATCGCCACCAGAATCGCCTGGCTAGCGACCAGAGTAACCGGTCGCAAACTGCCACCCTCCCACGAAGGGAGTGTCTGCCGCACTCGAAGTCGCAGTCCAAGGAAGAACCAAATCTGTCGGAAGTGCCTCACAAAGATAGCCAAATATGGCAAATTGCAATCCAAAGGTACTACGAGGAGCTCAGAAAGGGTGGGTACAAAGGCCAAGCCATCGACAAAGACCTTTGGAATATCAAGAACCCAGTCGAACTCCTCGATCAGATAAAATCTCTTCCATCTTCGGGACGATGGGTGGATGATCTAAGCTCACTAGAGAGAATCCTTTTGAGTTTGAGTGACTTTGCCGCAGTTACTGCATTGGCACTTGGAATGAATGGCCGGGTGGCAGCACTGATATGGGGTTCTATTCGTTTACTCCTAAAGGTAGGTCACAGTGCGATTGCCCGCTAGATTAAAATTTTGCTAATATAAACAGCTTGCTCAGCCAGCCTTTCCAGAAGTCATCCAAATGTTAAAAGATTTGGAAACGACCCTCCCAAGATATAAGAAATACGAGCAACAATTACCAATGACGCCTGCCCTAGAAGACGCTCTTTGTGATGTTTATACAGATATAATCCTATAGCTCTAGGTTAGCAGTTGCAGCCCTAGTACGCCTTAATCCTAACATCCGTCTCCTAAAGCTTGCTAGTGTCCATTTTCCTTAGCGATATCGTAACTTCTTGCTACACGTGAGTCCGCACGTAAGGCCGCACGTAATCTAAGGGGAAATCGAGATCTAAATGACTTAAACATGTACTCTCACGTGACTTTAGAAGACGACTTACGGATAGTCAAAAGCTCGTTCTTAGCTACCATTTTGAATTAGAGGATAGCCTTCGAATGGGAACGTCGCTTTTCAACAACCTCACGATCCCGTTAGATATAGTTTCATTATGCCCTATGACAGGCTACTCCATCACATGGCACTCGCCTAATTAGGAAACCCTAGCCAACTATGCTAAATAATCGCTCTACAGATTGGGAATCTCTAGTCTAAGCCTGTAACTAGATTAGGAAACACTAGTTGGCTAATAACATTCAATGAGGAAACACTAGGTTAACAGACAACATTTAGTAATCACTAGCATGGTAAGACTTAACACTAATTGAGAATCTCTAGTGCTTAAGGAAACGCTAATGCTAAGACAGTCGTCGCACGTTCTCACTAAGAACTAAATGTGGAAGCAAGAGCACAGAGTGTAGACAAGCTATTAAACTTTAGGCATTTCGTCCATCCGTTACCCCTATTTAGGGGGGCTAGGTCACGTGCCCTAGGCGCACAAGATGAGATGAAGATCTTAAACAGAGTCTTCACTAAATGCTAAGACTAGTAGTCGCCCTATTCAATGGGCATATATATATATATATTACTAGACTATATAGATTAATAAGACATGCTTTTATTAGTTGATCTTCCATGCCACCATACTATTCAGTATAGTGTTTAACACAAGCTCACTACAATTTAGACATCTTTAGTTCTAATAACGTTAAGGGTCACGTTAGTATATAGCGATACAATGGAAATTCCAACTGTATTAAAATATGTCTAGCATCATGCCTTGCACATTCCTAATATCTAACATGAACTTGAAGTCTAATCTAGAAAATCTACTACTCTGTTTAGTAGACTTCAATTTTCATTCCTCCCTCCTCTTCCGATTTGGGTTGCTAACTAATGTAGTACTAACCTTCCTTTTGCTTTAAGTAATTTGCGAATTAGTAACAAAGGAGATGACTGTCTGTGCAGTAGAGAACATCGAGAGTTAACTAGCGTCAACTAGGTACAACGCCTCGATGACAGCTTTTCTAGCAGCTAAGAACTTAGTGATTTCGACAGCTCCCTAAGGTTTATCTAAATGTTGTCTAAGAATGTTTAACGCACGCTTTTCAAACCAATCGTTTCTAAACTTAATAAACCCGTTCCTTTTCAGATTTTGCGTTCGTAGAGAGAGTTTCTAAGTTAGGTCTTAAAGCTGTCCACGAAGATCTTCCTTAGCATCCTTAGAAACAGTAGAGGTTAATTTCTAGCGAAGGCAACTTTGATTCTTTTTAATGGCTTGCGACTCAGGGTCCATTTGCTGAAGGCGCTCTAAGTGATGCAGTGGTAACCCTCAAGGTGCTTCGCAGTCTCGCTAAAGTCGCATACCTCTCACGTCCTCTTCGTCCTCTTCGCAAATACGTGTTCCTCAACCATTAAAGACATTAGGAATAACTACATTAGAGTGTTGCGATAGATAATACTTACTATAGACTGCAGAACTGCCGTGACCTGCAATCTAATTCCTCCGTGCAGTCGACACTCCTAGACTCGCTATTCTTATCAATTTCGTAATCTATGACAAAACCTAGGGCGTGTGGACTTACCGTCAAGCTTGTTTAATACGCCTCGACGTATATAGTAGGGGGTCATTCTTTAAGGCTAGCCACCTGCCTCGCAAACTCTTTTTAGTTGGTTAAGTGCAGAGCTAGATGACTAAGCAAAAGTCTGTGATATTTAACTACTTCCGTGCCCTAATGTCCTGCGGAGGATTGGCATGGAACGGACTGAATCGTTATAAGGAAGGCACAGCCCGTTTCTTCTAGTAGGAATCTTACTCTCAAGGTGGAACAGCTCGTGTAAACTCGTGATATTCTCGAATGCATTATCCATCCACCTAAGAACTAGGAATAGGAACACAGTCAATGAGCCTAGGTCTTTTGCATCTAATTTCTTAGGGATGGACAGCTTTAAACTTTAGGAAGATTAGTATATTATAGTATCGGCAGGGAATTATAACTTACAACTTTACATCATCTAATCGTGCACCTTTCATATTATGAAATGTGACATCTAGTCTGTACCTTATGCGGCCATTCTTTCGAATAGCCCAAACCTCCACATCCTATCAAAGATCAATTAGTGGCCTATGTGGCAGCTAGTGGATGCTCACTTTAAAACATAAGGCGACATTGCTATCACGGTAGCACTCTAAACGTGTAAAAGCACTAGGTCTTGCGGCCGAATCTAACAAGAGAGCGTTAAAGAATGCAAGCTAAACCTGTAAACGTTCGTTGAGGTAGCAATGTGTATCCTATGTCTAGAGATATTCTTACATCTCTAAGACGTCTTGCTCTGTTGCGAAAGGTTTGTCGTACTTCTTCAATGTTAGACTAAGTCGATCCGCTAAGTCATTCTTAATGTACTAGAATTATCGATTAATATCAGCTTTCCTCCTTCTAAAGCGTGAGGAACTCATGAAGACAAGCTCATTCTATGCTTCTTTAGGAATTGCTACACTATACTTGTCCTTATACATGTATGAGAATCTGCCAATTCTCTAGACTAAGGTATTTATGTTTAGCTTTTCATCTAATTTTCCCTTATGCGTTAAGGCAAACCATTCAATGTAGAGTTTTAGTATTAGTAGCTCCGGAAGGACTTCATCATCGTTAAAGTTCGATTTAAACCTTGAAGTGTCTTTTAGTTATGTGATTTGTTACGAGCAGAGAGCATCTTACTCTTCCTAGGACTTCGCCTTAGCCTCATAAAGTTGTCTAGTCGCAGTTGTAATCTTCCTTTTCGCTACTAATGGCTTTAATTCTAAAGTGAATGAACCCTTTAGTTCAGCATATCGGGTATGAAGCCACGATTGCTCAGCGAGCTTCATCTTGTCTAGTTAAATGACGACGAGGAGAAAAAGGAGCAAATTTTTTAGGCATAAAGTAATCGCAGCGATGCGGCATTATCTAGAGAGGAGACAAGAGAAATGAAATGAAATGGAATTTATGCCTTCTTAAACCTCTAGACAGGTTGGGTTAGAGACGGGGACATAGGACAACCTGCAAAGGCGCAATGCATACCTTAGATGTTGGACTTACATCCTGCCTTGTTGCTAAATTTGGGGTCTAGGAACCGCTTCTTCGACGTCGTCGAAGCGGCGATGGAACATGTGTTGGTTTTTCCTAAACGGAATTGTGAATACTGGCTTCGGGGTGCCGAAAGCTATTTTCCGGTTCCTAGATTTCAGGCGCGAATCTCCCGATTCTGTATACCGATATCGCAAAACCAAAAGCGGCATCCAGAAAAGAATCGCTCTTGTGCTTGATGGTCTAAATGACCGTTAGACCATCAAAGACTTTTTCTCGAAAAGGGATAATGGGAAACAAGAACAATGTCCTTTTTTTTCATCCAGCAAAGACAACGCGTGTTGTTCCTCCTTCCCTATTACTACTATTGTCCTTTATCACCCAACAAGGTTACCCATCCAAGGCCTTGCATCAACTCCATCACCGAAAGAGTTGGACGTGCATCGTAGAATCTGACGATGATCTTGCTCAGTGAAGAGATCGATTTTAGTTGCGCATCAATTTGCGACAATGCCTCTCGAATGAACTGCGAGTCGTCGTGGCTTGCTTGGATTAGACCTCTAGAATTTTGACTATGGACGTGAGTTTCCAGTGTCTTTAGATTCGTGCACTTGTCTTGAAGAAGCTTCAAACTGCGCAAGCCATCTTCCCTAATCATGATTTTTCCTGGTTGCCCTTCTACGTTCTCCGCAACAGGGAAGCTGATGCATAGGTGAGACAGTAGACCTGCGTTCACAGACCCGATGCAGTTTAGAAAGGATTGTAGGAGGCCGACCTGGTGCCGCGTGGTATCTACTAAAGTAAAATGATTCAAACCATAGAGCACTGCGCTAGCCTTCAAACGATGCCAATATTGATTCAAATCCCAGAACTCAAACAGACCCCAGCATGCTTGCGGCCAAGTGAGTGTCATAAAACCTTCCTTACTTGTCAGATCATGGTTAATTAGGCAAGCAGCCTCGATTCAAGTTCCAAGCATGCGACCTACATCCCCGGCATTGCCTAAGTATTGAAACATCTTAAAAACGCTAACGAAAGAGATCTGATCCGAGTTCCATCTTAACCGTCAGGAATTAATTAAATGACTGAGCAACCTGAGAAATTTAATTCTACAGAGGTGATCCAACAACCAAAAATTTCGTCTTTAACGTTAGAACTAGCCTAAGGATTAGAACAGTTTAATACTAAAAGCAGAACCAGTCTACATGAAGCTTTAACGCAGCCCTTCAATATTATGGTTCACAAGTCCTCTAGCTCAAATTTAATAGAGAGACATAATTAGCAGCAAAATACTTCGCTAGCTATAAGTATCATCCAAGAATCGAAGCAGTCGTCTTCTTCGAAAGATAGCAGTCAATCGCAAGATCCACGTTTGCTCACATGCGTTGTCATCTCAGCGGTCTTAACCCCCTCTTTAGATGAGCTTGATTGACTGAAAGCATCATTTGAACCATTAAGCATTAGTTAAGGCCTAGAAGAGACTGCTATATCAACTCTAATAGACGATCATAGCTCCGAGGAACAGCACATTCACAGTTCGCTACTCGAAGGAATGGAACGTTCTGTACAAAGTCTTAACACGGTGGACATCATGGCGAAACAACACCTAGAGCATCAACCCTTAAGGCTAGCTAAATCAGATTTGACTTTAATCCGTGCAATGAGAAATTCGTAAGACCTAACGCTTTACCTTAATTTATGGAATCTACTTAGTCCCCTTTGCGGGTCAACCTCGTACAAAAACAATATAGTGCTTCCGCCAATTGCCATTTCTTCGCGCACACGCCATGGTACTCTTCAATCCTCCGATTTGCCATCACTAACAACACAATTTAGCCCTCTTAGCATGAGCTTTTCCAGTTGTACTTTTGGACAAGATACGACGACAAGTGGTAATCTACAACCATTAATATGCGAATCACTAGCGCTAGAGGCTGGCATTCGAAGGAATATATATGCTAGACCGTTCTAGAAACCGAGCTCTTCTTTTCAAGAGCGCCTCACTAGTTTATTGATATATAGGAGAGACGGCATGGAGATACATACGGCGGCTAGGGTCGACCCGGCCCTCTACCGACATGGCTTCCGCACTCTAGTCCCTCACGCGCGGAACATCTTGGCGACAATATCGTTAACGAGTACATACATGAGTTGCCTCACTCACTACACTAATGCTTGAAGAGAAAGCGACATACCGAACACGATTAGCTGCACTAACATAGCCATGATGGGAAGCACCGATGGCATCCCTGCCGGTCTCCTGAAAAGACTTGCCACGTTTTCCACAATATACGTTCTAATTAAAGTTTGCACACACTAGACGCTCGGTGTGTTATGCCCATGTCCTCTCGGTCCGGCTCACGGACGTGCCGAGCTCTATGACAGCCACAAGCACTAGACCAGCAATGTCATGACGGCAAGCAATGTACTGCGGCTCCTGAAATTTCAACCCAACTCCAGTGGAGTGATATTAATAGTGGCTTATATGTGCTCGCGAACGCGAAATCTATCGCGTTGGGTCTAGGAATGGTGGAGTTGGACTCGGACGCCTAGGGTAGAACCTTGAGGTGGCAGATGGCGCAGGAGCTTGTGAAGGGATCCACTGTGGAAGTATTTTAGGCATGCTGTTAAAGATTAAATATTCCTAACAGAAGAGAATAAACTTATTAAACATGAGAATTAACGCTACTGGTTTGAAGTGATATCCAGGCGTCTAGCGCCACGGTTAGGGTTCTAGCAAAGGTCTGTGAGAATAGGCATCTGATATGTTACAGCCTCTGTTAAGCATGACATAGTGAAACAACAGGCAAGACAATTATCTTTTGTATTTATTTTTGGCAGTGCTCTCCTAATCGCCACAGAGCGGAATAGAGAACATTAGGAAGCAACTGGTGCTGCATAGCCTTTGTAATCGCCCTTCTCAGCCAATAGTATGGGTAACTCGTCCGATATCAAGGAATCGAAGGTCGACTTCTCTTGGGGCTTCCAGCCCAAAGCGCGCAATCTGTTGGCGCGATTCCTTGCATTTTGCCCAATGACTGGAACGGACCACTCTCCGAAGAGATCACTATAGAGATCACTGGGGATCTCCTTCGGAGTCGGATCTTGGACTTTGCCCGCCTTCTGAAGCGCCCTCCCAATCTCCTCGGCACATCTCTCCCATGAATATTCATCTCCGTTCTCGATGAAGAAATACGGGTTCTCGAGGACCTTCTCCCCAGACGTGCGTTCCATGTAGTGCAGGATGCTCAGGTATCCCCTCGCCAGATCAGCTACGTGGATTTGTCCCCAGACTGCTTTGCCTTTTCCAACATAGCCCGCGTAACCGTGCTTGATCGCGAATCGCGCCATGGTCGGGATCTGGATCGATAGGCGGTTGTCCTTGCCCACCCCATAGATAACGGGCGGAAGCACAATCGAGATCTTAGCTTTGGCTCCGAGTTCCTTGCGACGCTTAAGGATGGCCAGGTCGATGGAGCGATGTGGTGCGTCGTCAGCTATGCTGTCAACCGTTTCTGGCTTGTCGTCTTCATAGATCTTCTCGCTGGCATATTCACCGTTGGAATTATCAGTGATGGCACTGCAACCGCTGGTATGGATGTAGATAGAGCTCTTTCCACTCTTCGCGCGCTCTCCGATACCATCGAGGATAGAAAGAGCCGATGGTTTATGGTCGGCTGACGCGGTGTGTATAACGATATCGGCAGCGGCAGCTGCATTGCGGATGATATCGCCATCGTCCAGCGATCCACGTACGGTTTTGGACCCGAGCTTCTCGAGATCTGCCCTTGCTTCCTCTCTTCGTACCAGTGTTGTTACCTGGTATCCTTCGCGAAGGAGGTCTCCTAGGATTTCGAGCCCAATGAAGCCGGGACCAACCAGGAAAACTGAGCCCTTGCCAGACATAGTGTGAGTAGAATGGGGAATTGATGAGGATTTGTTATTTGTTGGAGGAGTTATGTAGATTTGACTGTGATCGAAATACTCCTGGACTGTTAAAACGAATGAATTAGTAGAATGTTCACACAGCGCATAGAGCTATATAAGCAAGTTACGTCACAGAGCATTGTACGCTAATGCAACCCGCATGTCTATGAGATTGATGGATAGAAAGTTTAATAAGCTAAGCACAGATAGATTTATAAGCACAGATTAGATTTATAAGCACAGATTAGATTTATAAGCACAAACTAGATTTTAGATTGAGCGAGATTGAATGGAAAGTGCCGTCGCATTATTGACCTTTGATCGTCTCACAGTCTATTCACAGTCTATTTACAGTACCGTAGTCAGTACGTTACCAGCGCATCTGCTACTTTAAAAACGGTAGCTCAACTAGCTCTCAGCCTTAGAGGTCTGGAAACCGTTGCAAAACTATCTAGCAACCGTTAAAGTAATTTTTAAACGGTTGAGAGATAGTCGAGCTACCGTCTAAACACTTACAGGGTTTTCAGATTATTATCTGGCACGCCGGTAAGCTACCCGTAACCCGGCCTGAAATGTGATTAGATAAGATAGGATCGATGATTAGATAGCCTATAAAGCGGGGTAGAGTGCGGGAATAAACTCTAGTAAAGGTAATATAGGTATACTCGTGACGCTTCCGGCATGATCTCTGACAAGTAAATCTATAACAATACTTTCTTCATTCACCACCTCTCAGCTAATTCTTCGCTTTGAAAACAGCCTTGCTATCATCCCATCGCCATAATGGAAGGAATTAATTCTTCATGTCGTCTAGCTTTAGTTTAAATTAGATGTTAACAGTAAGAAGACAGATAAAGCGCGTCTTCTGTCCCTCATCATGATGATACACATGCACGATCAATCACTAAAGCGCAAGCAGGTAATTGCTCAGCTGAAAGCGCTGAAGCATAGGTGTATTCTCCCAAACACCCAAAAACCATACATCAAGTCAAGCAAGGTCGGAACGGACAACTCCATTGAAGGATTGCAGGCAGACATGTGGCCCGAAAACTGTAAACACGCCCCTCCCCACCTTCTATCCTCTAGGCCAAATAGTTGGTACACAGTGAGCTGACGAAATGAAATCTCAAGGAACGACTACACTCATATGATCGTCACCGGGTTCGAAAGTGTTGCGCACCGAGATTGTTCCGCGGAGACGGATCCTGTGCATCAGTCTTTGGCTGCACGTCTGCCTCCCTTGGTGAAGGAGTTACAGGTACTCGACATCGCTCCATGATCCTCCACGATCGTGGAGTTCTTTTCTTTTTTTAGGGGGAAGAGCAGAGGCCAGGACAAATTGATGCTACATGATCTTCATGTCTCTCAGACTTGTGAAATAGTTCTAACTTGGAGCTGTACTGACAGGCTTGGCTTGAGTCGCTTGCAATGTAGAAGTTTGTTTATATGATCGGATCAGGATCTTGATTCTTCCACAAAAGTATCTTGTAGAACAATGGAGAGCGCGGAGAAGAAGACGGAAGGAACAAGGAAAATGAGAGCTGTGGATATGCATGGGGAACAGGAAATACCTGGGCAGAAAGAACATGTAACACATCTGCATGCACAGAATATGTGTTTGGGAAGGGAGTCTTGAGAGGGAATAAAAGAAGGACAGAGCAAGAATGTGAATGAAGCCTTATGAATCTCCCTCTCCCCTCAAACCGCTCCCGCAATCTCGCACGTGACCTCTCTCTCCATACCAGGCACGCAGGCACGTGCACTCTCCTACCCCTCTCCCCCTCGCGTCGACGGAGCGTAAAGGGCCGAAAGCAGGTCTCTCCCCCTCCTGCAACGCCCGAGATCCCGGCGGGCCGCAATCGACCAGCAGAGAACTGAGTAGTAGTAGTAGTAGTAGTAGTAGTAGTAGTCGTGGTAGTAGTGAGTCGCGGCAATGAGTCAAGGAGGCGGGCGAGCCGGCAGCGTGGGGTCCGCCCCCCTCGTATCCATCTCGTAACAGCGCGGGTCTAGCGCGGGAGAACAGCCGCGGAGGCGAGGCTGAGGCGAGGATTTAGGCGAGGATTTAGGCGAGGATTTAGGCGATGCGTGCGGCCAATGACGGACGGGGTGGGGGAGAGGGAGGCGAGGGAGGAGAGGGAGAGGGGGCGGCGGACTCCGAGGTCGGTTGGTGGGAGTGGGAGACGGGAGACGGGAGACGGGAGCGGCGAAATGGAGGAGGGAAGAGGTAGGAGGAGGGCAGGAGGCGAGTGTTCGGGATTGCACGGGGATGAAGACGGGGTTTGGTGATGGATGGAGGGAGAAGGAAGAAACAAAGAAAGAAGGAAGGAAGGAGAAGAGCAGCTTGGAAGAAGAAAGTTGAGGTATGAGATATGAGGGATTTTGCAAGTATTGGACGGAGGAGGAGAAGTTTTCCCCTGATTTCCCTAATATTGGATATTTCTTTTGGCTGAAGATGAGGTGAGCGAGGATGGTCGATGGGCGAAGAGGCTGTCTGTCTTTTGGCGTCATGCCCATCAGGCGGGCGGGCAAGAATGGATGGCATGACGAGATTCTCTGATTTCTGTGTGAGATCGGACTGCAGATAGGCGTGCATAGGCGTGCATAGGCGTGCATGGGCGTGCATGGGCGTGCATAGGCGTGTGCAGGCGTGTGCATGGGATGGCATGCAGGCGCATTGCATGACTGGTGTATGGGCAGTTACAGCGACATGCGACACTCCTCACCTCCCACGAACAATGCTACAGTAGTAGGAGGTCGTACGGGGTAGTAGAGTGATAGACAGCGAAAGATGATGGGCTGATGGGCTGACGGGCTGACTGGAGATGACCAAGGTTCTCCAGTCTGTTTTTTGTAGTAGTAGCACTGAGTGCAGGCCATCAAACTACAAAAACCGTTCCTTCTTCTTGCTTCCTTCTTCTTCCTTTCTTCCCCCGTGGACACCCGGTCATGTCACGTGTGTGGTAATATGTAGTATAGATATGTAGTATACTCCGTAGTAGTATAGTATTAATCCAGAGTCAAGAGTATAATGGTATATAGTACAAGAATAGAAGACTAACAGTATAATAATATAATAGTATATAGTACAAGAGTACAAGAGTACAAGAGTAAGACTATATTAGTATAATAGTATATAGCACATACAAGAGTACAAGAGTACAAATACAGCCAAGCCTCAGCTCTATCTGGCGCTAAGGGAGGCGAGACGAGACGATGCGATGTTCGGCAGCGGCGAGGCTAGCATATCTCTGGTGGCACCGGCCAATCAGCGCCGCGCATTGCAGAGATAAGGAAAAAGCTTCGACAGGACGACATGTCGATATCAATCATTGATCGTGCTGCGGCCAATCGAAGGAGGGCTTGGCGGGGGGACGATGGCCATGGCGGGGTCCGATGGCGGGGTTTCAGGCAGAGAGCGGCGGCGACAAGGATGGGATGGGGTAGGAACTAGTGAGGAGTGGCACTATTCGTATGTATTTCTGAGGGACACGTCTGGACAACACCCGGAGAGAAGGACGGATCAACCAACCACGACCGATCACGGACCTTGGGAGAGGAGCGGCTATGGCCTCGTCTTTTTTTTTTCTTCTTTTTTTTTTCCTTTCCGCTTTTGCATTCCTCAGGCGATTTCGGCTGCACGTGTCGAAGCGCGGAATCACCGAATGCCCATGCCCCATATGACGTCGACGTTCGGCAGGCAGTCCAGAGAACAGAACAGCACGAGGGAAGAGAAGACAGCATCGATGTCAATGTCGATGTCAATGTCGATTTCAATGTCAATATCGTCTTGTACCTATGCAGAAGAGATGTCCATAAATCCATGTACACACATAGGTCCGGTTCCAATGGTCCGGTTCCAGTGGTCCGTCTCGAGCTTCCGTCGACGCACGAAACGTGTTGGCGGTGGCGGTTTGTGGAGACCATCCATCCACCATCCATCCCATTCTCCTGCTAGCCTCGAGCCCTGCATCGGAGCTGTTCGACGAAAACTCCCCCACTCACATTTCACACCTTTCATCTCCCTCTCCCTCTCCCACCCACGATTCCGCTGCCCGCCTTTCCCGATTGAGCCGCCTAGCGCTCTTCTCTCCCGCTGAGTCGCCGACAGCATAGAAAGACAGGAAGGCAGGATAAAAAGACAGAGACAACCCACCCACTCATTCCCTCTCTCATTCGCTTTCTGCTTCCATTCTCCAAAATCATAATTCCCAGCCTCATCTCCCTCTGTATTTGCATAGCCACTGCTGCGAATACCCATATCACCTTTGACATACCACATATCCATTCATCTCGCCTTTCCAGCCTCCACATCATCCAAAATGTCCAACCTCGCACCTGAGCCAGAGTTCGAGCAGGCTTACAATGGTACGCCCTGTCCCACTGCGTGCACGCATCGCCTCTGAACCAATTCTATCCCACATGGGGACTACCAGATCAATTGACTAACATATGAACCTGCAGAGCTGGCCTCGACCCTCGAGCACTCCTCCCTCTTCGAGAAGCACCCAGAATACAAGACTGCCCTCGCCATCGTCTCCATCCCAGAGCGCATCATCCAGTTCCGCGTCGTCTGGGAGGATGACAACCTCCAGCCACAGGTCAACCGCGGCTACCGTGTCCAGTTCAACTCCGCCCTCGGTCCATACAAGGGAGGTCTCAGATTCCACCCAACTGTCAACCTGTCCGTCCTCAAGTTCTTGGGTTTTGAGCAGATCTTCAAGAATGCTCTGACTGGACGTAAGTTATCCCCACACGTGAATTCCGCGTCCTCGCGGCAAGCCTGTCTGAGAATAGTTGGCTGACTTGCCTTCAGTCAACATGGGTGGTGGTAAGGGAGGTGCCGATTTCGATCCAAAGGGAAAGTCCGACAATGAGATCCGCAAGTTCTGCGTCGCCTTCATGCGCGAGCTGAGCAAGCACATCGGTGCCTACACCGATATTCCAGCTGGTGATATCGGTGTTTCCGGACGCGAGATCGGATGGCTCTTCGGTGCCTACCGCGCACACCGCAACAAGTGGGAGGGAGTCCTGACCGGAAAGGGCGGAAGCTGGGGTGGATCTCTCATCAGACCAGAGGCCACCGGCTACGGTCTCATCTATTACGTCGATCACATGATCGCATTCGCTGGACAGGGCTCCTTCAAGGGCAAGACCGTCGCCATCTCTGGCTCCGGAAACGTCGCCCAGTACGCCGCCCTCAAGGCTATTGAGCTCGGCGCCACCGTCGTCTCCCTGTCCGACTCGACCGGTGCGCTGATCGCCGAGCCCGGCAAGTATTTCACGAAGGAGGATGTCGAGAAGATCGCCGCCCTCAAGGTCAAGCGTCAAGCACTGTCTGCCTTCGAGACCACCTCGTACAGGTACATCGAGGGTGCCCGCCCATGGACCCACGTCAAGGTCGACATCGCTCTTCCCTGCGCCACACAGAACGAGGTCTCCAAGGAGGAGGCCGAGGCCCTGATCGCCTCCGGCGCGCGCTTCATCGCCGAGGGTTCCAACATGGGCTGCACCCAGGATGCCATCGACGTGTTCGAGGCCAACCGCAAGGAGAAGAAGACCGAGGCCATCTGGTACGCGCCCGGCAAGGCGGCCAACGCCGGTGGTGTCGCCGTGTCCGGTCTCGAGATGGCGCAGAACTCGCAGCGCATCACCTGGTCCAGCGAGGAGGTCGACGCCAAGCTCAAGGACATCATGAAGGATGTCTTCCATAACGGACTGCGCACGGCCCAGGAGTACGTGCCCAGCGCCGAGGGCGAGTTCCCATCGCTCGTCAGCGGCTCGAACATCGCAGGCTTCGTCAAGGTCGCCGATGCCATGCACAACCAGGGTGACTGGTGGTAGATTGTCGCGCCTTGCCGGGTGTCTGATCTATCTACGTATTTTCTGATGCATGATTGCGTGCGTGCTTGGGGCTGTTCTTGGCGGGGTGTTTCGTTTGATATCAAGTCTTGCTGGTTTCTGTGGTGGTCGGCTGGCCTTGGGTTTTACTCCTCTATATCATAGAATTGGTGCAGGTTGGGATTTTTGTATATCGGAGGGAAGGAGGGGGTATTTCCTGCAATGTTGCATGAGATGTTTGCCATATATATAGGTGACGATATACTCTACGAATTCATGACATCTAAATATTCCTTTTTGCTTCTATCTCACCTTGCATGTATCACTAGTGAATCTTAATGCACCGTCTGCGTTAGTGGTGCGAATCGAGGGTCGAAGTATGGGGGGAAGCGACCCGATGAGGCAGCTCGAGCCGATATCGAGCCCTGCACGACCCCGACCCCGACCCCGCATTAATATTGTCCGACCTTGAGGTATCTTACTTATTATCTTACTTATTATCTTATCTACCTAGACGGTCATCCTTCGTCGTAGCTTCAAATACCATGTACGTATCGTATCTATTCTTCCATCCCGTCTTCTCTTCTCCTTCTATTTCTCCTCGCGCTCTCTTTTCTCGAGCCCAAATCCTCCCTTTTCTCCTCCTCTTTCATCTCTTGCTCATTCTCTCTTCACTCCTAACCTCCTCAACTCCCTCTCTCACGGCCTCGATCCCTTCTACTCGCCTCCTCGACCCTCCAGAGCCCAAGACGCACCTCTCCCCCCTCTTCCCTCTTCCTTCTTCCCCCCTCACGAATAACCATGTACTCACGCTCCCAAATCGCCGTCATCCTCCCGCACCCCTCCCCCACGACCTCCTACTGGCAAGACCCGCCCTCGCATCTGGCCACGCACAGGACAACATCCTCACTCCCAGCCACCGTCGACACGGTGATCATCGGCTCGGGGATCTCCGGCGCCAGCATAGCCCATGGACTGCTCACCAACACCAAGAAGCGCGAGCAGAATCCAGAGACGATCCTGATGTTAGAGGCACGCACGGTGTGTTCCGGCGCCACGGGGCGGAATGGTAGACCTATCCCCTCTTTCCTCCCCCCCTGCATCTCTTTCGTTGTCGGATCTTCCGTCTGCATGCAGACGTAGATATCACCGTACGCAGTCCGACGGGAGGACTAACAACGCCACAGGGGGCCACACCAAGCACGCCTCCTACCGTCCCTTCCTCGCCAATCTCTCCGCCCTCGGCCGCGCCGAAGCCCTCAAGATCGCACGTTTGGAATACTCCTGCATGCAGTCCCAACACGCCTTCATCCGCGCCCACGGCATCGACTGCGACGCCCTGGAGTGCGAGACGGTCGATGTGATCTTCGACGCGCGCGTCATGGCGGAGAGCATCGTGGCCGTCAAGACGATGCGGGATCTCCTACCTGACGACCTCGAGGGCGTGGCGCGGTACAGGATCTACAGCGCCGCGGAGGCGAGGGAGAAGTTCCTCGTGAAAGGCCGGGGGTGGGTGAGGAAGGACGGAGGGGCGAGCGAGCAGGGAGAGGTGGTGGGCGCGATCAGCTACCCCGCGGGAAGTCTGAGCGCGTACAAATTCGCCTGCGGCGTCCTCGCGCTGTGTCTCCAGCATCGGGCGTTCAACCTGCAGACGCGCACGCCGGCGACCGGCCTCGCGAGGGCGGACGACGGGGCATGGGTGGTCAGCACGCCGCGGGGGACGGTGCGGGCGCGCCGCGTGGTGCTCGCGACGAACGGCTATACGGCGGCGCTGTGGGGCGGGTTCCAGGGCAGCATCGTCCCGCTCAGGGGACAGATCACTGCGCAGCGGCCTGGGGCGGGGATGCCGCAGAGGGGCTTGCCGGAGACTTACTCGTTTATATATCGCGAGGGGTACGATTACATGATCACGCGGCCTGCGGGGAGTAGGTCCGAAGGCGACATCGTGATCGGTGGGGGGCTCACGCTCGCGGATTCCAGCGGCGAGGGGGTGTCTGAGTATGGCACCACGGACGATTCGGGGAGGAACGCCGAGGTGGGAGGATACCTGTATGACGCGGCTAAGCGCGCGTTTGGATCCAGCTGGGGCGAGGATCATGAGGAGGGCAGGGTGAGGAGGGAGTGGACGGGCATCATGGGCTATTCGCCCGATGGATTCCCATTTGTGGGCGAGGTCCCGCGGCAGAGGGGCTTGTTTGTGTCGGCGGGGTTTCAGGGGCATGGGATGGTGCTCTGTTGGAAGTGTGCGGAGGCGCTTGTTGAGATCATGGATGGGGAAGGGGAGGGCTTGGAGGGCTGGTTCCCGGATGCGTATAGGGTGACGGAGGGGAGGATGGGGATGAGGTTTAGGGGGAAGGTGGGGGGTGTGAGGGTTAAGGCGAGGCTTTAGGTGGTGTGGAGCTGTGATAAAGCAGGGCTTCCACGACTCGATGTTTGTAGAGAGTATAATTAGAGAGGAATGTCCAGTTAACCGTCCGCCAACGAGAATTGAGAGACTGGGGATTCACGAGCGAATTCTGGAGGTATGAACAAAGCACTGGGCGCCGGGCTGCGAGCCGAAGGGCAATGCCGGTGCGGGATCGCAGGACGTCGCGGCGGTTTCGGGAGAGAGGGGGTGCGACGCGTGGAGGAGTGGGGGGTGTGCGTGGGAGGACGGGGAGGATGTAGCGTATCGTAAGAATATTTGCCCATTGCTTGGTTGAGTGGCAAGTTTGAATTGCTCAATGTGGTCCTCCTGCAGAGGAGGAGACGCGCAAGAAATGGTATATGATGTGTGAATTGACACTTACTAGTCTCGGAGTTTATCACCAGGGTTCACTCGCACATCGTAACTCGGCACTGATATCACCAATCCCACATCATATGCCGACGCATTAAGACGAGTTATAGATGGTATGTTATGTCATGCACATTGATATATTATATTCGATTCCCCCGGTGCTAGACCCTAGTCAATAATGCCAAATGAATTCCCGCCATTTTATCCCCAGACACCCAAGTCGTGATAGGTATATATGTATGTATGTATGTATATGTCGTCAAAGCCAGCCGTTATAACCCCTCTTATCCATCGATCTCCCATATCCCCGAATCTTCCAGATTCTTCCTTGGCCCGAGCGCCATCCTAATCCAAACACGCCCAATCCTACCAGGTCGCACCGATCCGCAGGCCGCCCATCCCTCCCTCAACTCCTCGGCATAGTCTATAGCAAAAAAACGCTCATCACAGGGTATCACACACAAGAACTCCGTCTTCCATCCACCGCCGGGGCGCAGCACCCCGCCGACGTCCCCGGCCTCGGCGCCAGCGGCTTCCTCCTCCTCCCAGCCATCGCCAGCGTCACATCTTCCGAGCTGTCATCGCCCGTGTCGAACCGCTCGTTGCCAACCGTGATCACTTTGATCACGTTGCCGAAGCCGAGCGCCACGCTGCGTCGCCCCACCTGCGTGATCGGCCCGCAGCTCGTCACGAACAGCTGGTGGTCCAGCCGGTGAGTTTCCGCTTCGGAGTACAGCGGGATCGTGTGCCGCTCGCCTTTCGCAGATATCATCCATGCTTCCCAGATATCGCGGTCTTCGGATTTCGGGGCCGGAGTGGAGCGAGATGCGGCGCCGCCGCGTCGACGCAGACTCGATGCGCCGGCCTTGGAGTGGCTGTTCAGGGATTCGCAGGAGGGTGGACTCGAAGCTTGACGTTTTCGAACTCCGACGATTGCGCCGGACGGGAGCGATTGCCACTGACCAGGTTTGGAGACACTGTAGATATGCTGTTTTGCCTCGGTCCAGGAATTGCACGTCATATCCGTGGAGCATTTCTTTGGGCCGATGCAGATGAGATCGCCTTCCTGTTTTGGCAAGTAAGTTCGGAGGACAAGATCCCCTGAGTCTCGGTCGGTATAGGCTAGTGAGAAGGATGCGAGGCCGTCAAGTCCGCAATGAGGTTTTCTTTTAACGGAATGGAAGCATTGAAGGGTGTTTAGCTTCATGTTGAGCCCCTTGAAAGAGTGGAGAATTCCATGGGTCCTAACATGGACGAGGTCTACGGCGTTCTCGCGAATAGCTAAGAAAAGACCTATGCTTGGTAATGGAAGTACGGATCTGACTTCCTTATCATCTTCTGGAGCGAATAACGGGACATCATCAGATCGCCATCTGTCAGGTAGCTGTACTGCAAGATGAACACATCCTCTTCGTGAAGCCGTAACGATGCGTAGAGAAGGCTCTGCGTTTGGAACAGTGACTATGATACATTAGCTTAGGTTCTGATGGACCTCTCGACACTTCCTTCCTATTGGGAGGATTTCGAGGCAACTTACATTTGTCGATAAACTGCTTGGTACAGACGAGCGGACTCTTGCATAGCTGAAGATGAACCATATGATTCTCGCCTTCGATGACAAAGTCAATCTCGGTCAACAATCCACTCGTGCGGATCAACACTAGTGGCGCGATTGCCTCGGATTTGGTGGGTCGGAAGAAGAATGAAAGAGGAGTTCGACCCTTGATTTCAACAACATCAGAGGGTCCCCATTGCCTGTCGTTGATATTCCATAACATGATCCGGCCACTGCTACATAGGAGAGCCACCCATTCTGCCTGATCGTCCACAGCTATAGCAAGGACTGGAAATGGAGTGACACCTTGATTACAGCTAGAGATGAAATGAGTTCGGGTCTCTTGCCTGAGATCCCAGATTTTGATTCGGCGGTCTAGGCCAACAGAGACCACAACACCATCAGGAGATGCCGTGAGCATGGCAATATCAAGAGCATGTCCTTGCGCCAGTGTGGCAACAGCCAATAGTGGATCTTCCTTGTGAAGATTGCCGTCACCGGTCTGACTTAGGTCTTCATTCCAGAGAAGATAGTTCATGAATAATGAAACGGCTGCGACGGCGAAAAGAATGCACATAAAGCCGGTGGCTGACTGATGTTTTGCAAAGTCATAGACGGCAGGCAGGAAAACTCGTACACCACCGCCAGTCGGTGTCCGATTTGCGCCTTCCATCACAAATATCAAGGGATCATATACACGAGCAATATAGCTGTGCGCATTTGGCTTGATTACTTGAATGACCTCTCGGGCAGTCTGATGGTCTTGCATCCGAAGCCATGCCGTTTGAGACCTAGCCTGGTTGATGTCGACGGAAAGCGGAGAGGCTGGAGATGAGGATAATTTCTGCAACCGAAGTAGCTGATATAGTCGATATAAAGTTTGGAGGGAATCTTCATCGTCGAAGAAATGCCATTGCAAAACCAGAATAAAACCCACCATGACAATTGTCCCCGCAACACGAGTCGAGGTTGGCGTTTCGCCTCTGAGAACAGCCCTCACCCAACTGTTGCGGTCTATATGGAATCCACGGCGCCCTTCTTTGCGCCGTTTTCGGGTAGCGGTATTCAGAGAATCACTCAGCTCTGTACGGCGAACATCGACGCTGAGGACGGCGACAAAGAATGTGAGTAGGAGGAGAAAGTCTAGAGTGAGTGCGATGGCTGCAAAAATGCAGAAAGCAGCTACGCCTGGTGCTACCAGATTGTAGAGGACCCAGAGAATTAAAAGGTTCTGACTAACGCCGGCCAGTGCCACATGCCCCGTCGCGCCAAGAGCTTCAGCAATTCTCGACGAGGTTGTACTTTCTGACGGAGTAACAATGACGGCGTTGACGAGGCGGAACATGTTCTCCAATCCAACCGTAAGTACGACAAAAGGATATGCCTCGCGAGGAATCTTTGAAAGGTCGATCTTTAGAATGGCACAAATGGTGAAACTAGCCATGATAGAAATGGCTATTTGTGTTACCACCGTCATAGTCAATCCAAAGCGTGACTTGAGAGCTCGCAGTTTGGTCAAGCTGAGCAGGAAGTAGATCGCGGTAATGGTGTAAGCGATAGCCAGGAATAGATCATCTTGGAAGGACAGGGGCTGGAACTTAAATTCGTAGAGCTGACTGTTCTCCACTCGGCCATCGCGAGGATACATTCGCCATCGACTGTCCGATTTTCGACCCAATTCTTCAGCCTGCCTTTGCCATTGCCGGCCAACAGGAGAGTCAGACATATGAATCAAAGTTATGACCAGAGCATCAGCTGCCACCAGACGATTGTCCTCGAAACGTTTGCCGCTGAATACAACCGAATGCCTAAGCGTTACATTGACTGTTGTAGAGCGTTGCGGGCACTTGTTGACGGTTGAGAGGTAATCATCGTCTTGAGCAATGGCTTTAGAATCGCAGTGCCAGTAAAGAAGTGGAGACTGAAAGAACCACGACTGCTCATTGAGCCCATTGATTGCATGGAATGAGTCTCGAACTTCCCGGCTTAGCAACGTATTCTCATCGATAGGTGTTGAGAGGCCGGCACAGATTCTGGGGTCAAAATCGGTGGTCGGTCCGAGTAACGCATCCTGAATCTCCAATCCGGTTCGGAGAACTTCTGGTTCCAACGCCTTCATATAGCTGCCGTGAACCCATACTGATCGCATGATGACATCCGGAACAACATCAGAATCTCCTTGGACTGGCTGCGCAGCTGTCCAGACGTGGTGGGGCAAATTCGAGGCGCCATTGGCAAAGTTGTTCGTGTATAAGAAAGGAAAGGGGTATATTAAGCAAGCAGCCAGTGCTACTGATATCAAAAGAGTGACAACTGGATGTCCAGAGGCCTCGCGTCCATATCTCGTAAAGCCACGCCTGAGGGGATGGGAGGGACGTAGGGTTGGCGGTTCGGTCGTCCTGCGCGAACGTTAGCATGAAGACTACCATGTCCGACGCGCTCTTCCCAGCCACTCACCCTCTGAACGGAGACAGCAGATACCAGATCATCACAACAACAGAGTCGGTGGATTCTCTGCCGGTGATATATCTGCTTATCGACCGAAGTGTAAGAACGGCTGAAGGACTCGAGGATCTCCGAAGCATCTAGAGCTCGAGATGTAAGATAAGCGGCCAAGACGTCACTGCGCAATCCGCACGCGCCCAAGCAAGTGGTCTTAGCCTTCAAATGTTATCGATCGGAGTAGATTGATCGAATAGGTCGAACTGATGATGGAAGGAAGCCCAATGTCATCGGGGCCTTAGGTTCGTCGCTCGAAGGACCTGGAGGGACCGATCAACGGTTGCAGGCGGAGTTTTCGTAGTGAGTGGTGTTTGGAACAATCATCATCGCGTCATTGTAGTCTCTTTGGCTGTTGCAGTGATTGAGATGTTGAGATGTTGAGATGGTGGAGATACAGCAGGGTCGAGTTGGTGGAGGAGTAGCGACGGTGGAAGAGACGTGGAGGACGGACTCGATGCCCGCATCAAAATGCGATTGCATCTTCCTGGCCAGAAAATGCATCTCGATTCTCGGCTATCGCCCTCTGCTCTGTCCGCCAGGCCAAGCAGCCAGCCAATCATACGCTCGCTAATTCAGCAAAATCAGCAAAATCAGCAAAATCAGCAAAGGATACACGTTGCGTTTTTGTCATAGCTTATTCCGCCATTTTGCACATACGCGGAAAGAAAAGACGGAAGTAAGAATTCACACAGAATGGCAAAAGTATGGCAAAAGTATGTATGTGTATTATCTAAATTATTGAGATCTGGATCTGGATCTGGACATGGGCATCGGCCCAGCCTTATACTCTTCTTCGTGCAGTCTTTAGTCTTCGTGCAGGAGATGACAGGAGACAGCGGCCGTCAGCGTCCGTACCAACGGTACCATACCATGCCATGTCCTCGAGCCTCTGGCATGGCATTTCGAAAAATAGCAGCATCGTACGGTTTTTCCTGCTGCAGTTGCGCCATTGTCCAGGTTCGCTATGGCGGCTAACGCAGTCAGATTCGGTGATCCCATCTACCAACATTGGCTGGCTCATCGGACTCCTGCAATCCGTCGATGGAGATCTTGTGGAGTAGTTGTAGTCTGTAGGCAATTCTCAACTTTCCCATTTCTATTTCGGTTTTCCTTTAGGGATCCATCATTTGGCGCCCAGGTGCGTCTAAGATTCAGCCGAGGTGATCGTCATCGGCGTTTTCGCATTGCCTCACGTGGATCTGCTCGTATACAAAATTATATCTTGTTTGAATTATCATGTCTTGCTTTGAATATTGGAGTATTGCATTTTCACTCTTTGCATTTCTTCGCTTTTCGAATCATGTTTTTCAAGCATCAACATAGATCACGGGGAAGCATACTCCCACGTGACTGATTGGCTGATTCACGACACCACTCTCTCTTATTTCACGTGGCCAGCCCAACACCACAAGAGCGGAAATTCCACGCTGCCCTCCAAAACTGCGAGTGGAAAGCTTCCCTTTTAAGCCATCAAATCCACAATCGCCGATCGAGCATCTCCGCGACAAGGACAGGCTGTCATCCCTCATCCTTCATCCACCTCATGCCACACTGGCTTTCAAGGACCGCCCCGTCCCTCCGCACAGACTCATTTCGGACCCAACCGTCCTCTACCCAAAAATCTCCTCGCACCTTGTCCCTGCGCTTTGATGCGTGATGAGCATTGCTGAGGATCTTGGCGAGAGTCCGCTCGGAAAGTGACTCTGCACTCCCGAGTCGCCGCGAATAATATCAGAGCTCTCCCGCTCGACATGCACACCGGTAGTCAGCAGGAGTGACTACTCAGTCGCACAAACGCATGTGGAAATGTTGCAAAGAGGTCAGAAAAGCTGTTATATAAGATACCCGGCATTATTATATACCCAATATTATACCCAAATCCTCCAGTCCTCCTTGCCTCATAGGCTGGGTCCCTCATCCTAGGTCTATAATATGAAGAGCAATCTATTCCACCGTCTGTGTGTGGCTCCATTACGCAGACCAAAAGATTACAATACTTCGTATGTATCCCATCCCACATCTGCATCTCTCTCCCAAAACGGCAGCGCATCATTATTATTCACACTCTTGGCAACACCTGGATGGTCGAGTCAAGCGGTCTGTGCGGTGCTGTCAATGTTGCAACTTGCCGTTGGTTGCAGACCGGCACATAGAGTGTCGGAGAGATTTTCTTCAAGACTCCACATCGCTAGGTACTTAGGTCTGATCGGCTTTCGCGATGTGCTGCGGGGTGCAGGCGCACAAGAGAGTACCTATGCACGGCGGTGACCAGGGAAGAGCGGAGTGCACAGTGGACCTTGCTAAGCTAAAGGTACATAGCATCGAAAAAGAGAGTCTGTGAGGTGATGGGTCCAAAGGCGACAGCAGCGAGACATCTGAGAGCGCGGAAAACAGCTTTAGGAGAGCTTACGCTGATAATGGGCTGTTGTGGGCGCGGAAATCAGGAGATGGCGTTGCTTCGTGCGCCCAAACTTGTGAATTCAGAAAGAGGACGGAGAAAAGGCCACCTCAGGACTCATCACTCGCAGATGGATTGGAATGCTTCGGGATTGGAAGAATTGCTAGCAGTCGTATTCAGGGCCCGTCGCAGCGACCAGGCCTGCGTTCACGGCTTTGAAGCTTACAATAAGATAAGATGTGCCCATTACATCCACCGGTGCGACAAATGTGGTATAATATCATAACTACATAGAAAACTAAATCAAGAAAGCGAGCCTAGACATGCTCGATATTGACAATCTCCCCATTCGCCGCCAGCGCCACTTTCTTCTTCTGAATACTCGTCTTGACAGGCGTCGGGGAATCGAAGATCTCGTCTAGCTCCTCCAGCGTGCGGTTCTTTGTCTCGGGGATGAAGAAGTAGATGATTGCGGTCTGAACGCCGCACCAAATGCAGAACACAATGTACGTCTTCCACCCGATATTCTGGAGCGCGATGGGCCACGCGAACTGGTTCAGGAGACCCGCGATGTTGACAGCGAGGCCCGAGAAGGCCATGCCCTTGGCGCGCATCTCGAACGAGAGCACTTCGACGGGAAATAGGGCTTGAAGAGGTGTGAATCCAATGGAGTAGACCGTGCCGAAGAGGAAGATGAAGAAGATCGTCACATCCCCGGCGGCCTTGTTGGTCTCGCCTGAGTCGGCGAAGATGCCGGAGGACACGCACATCCCGAGCCAGACGAGACAGCATGCGGCGTTCGAGAAGAGGAGAAGCGGGCGACGACCGACGCGGTCAACGAGCGCGGCACCGACGATGGCGAAGAAAAACTGCTGGAAGTTGTTGGCCAGGTTGAGGTTCGCTTTCGGGATGGTTTCGGTGATGCCTGCGGTGCGGAGGACGGCAGACTGGAAGTACGAGAGCACTGCGTTGCCAGCCCATTGGCCGAAGATGGAGACCATGATGTTGCAGTAGAGGCGATAGCGAGAAGCGCGGTTGCGGAACAGTGCGCGATAGTCCCACCAGCGCTTGTCGGAGCCATCCATCTCAAGGAACTCCTCGTACTCGCGCAGCTGCAAGGTCACCCAGATGCTGTCCGGATTGCCTTCGCCGTGGTACTTGGTCAGCATCGCTTTTGCCTCGGTGAATTTGTTGTTCACGTAAAGCCAGCGTGGGGATTCGGGGAGGAAGAAGACCATGACCACGATGAAGCTAGAGAAGAGGAGTTGTAGCCAGACGGGAATGGTCCAAGAACGAGTGCCGATGAGATCATCTGCGCCCCGGGCAGCTCCGCTTGCAACAATGGCGCCGGTGAACCTGGGAGGGAATGAGCATACAACACAGGGATGATTTATAGGAAACTTACCAAAATGTGTTGTATAGAGCAGTCACAACACCGCGATGGGCTGGATGAGACACCTCAACAACGTACATGGGACCAGCAGAAGACGCAATGGTGACACCGAAACCGAGGAGAACACGTCCAACCATGAACTGAGCAATGCTACCATTCTTCTCCGTTAATCCTTGGATGATTGTGCCGATGACAACAGTGATGGCACCGAAGAACATTCCCCATCTGCGCCCATAGTTATCCAGGGCAGGACCGACGAATGGCAGCGCCACAACACCACCGACTTGATACATTGCAGAGACTCTCGCTTGCCATGGCCCTGTGTCGCTTCCATGGAAGAAGTCGAGGAATTGGTGATTGATACTGAGGGCATTAAAAAGGGAGCCGTCATAACCATTCATGGTTGAGCACAGAAAGCCGAGAAGGCAGCATAAATAGAGAACGATTGAGACGCGGGACCAGGCGCGCGGAGGTTCGAGGATGACGGCTTGGTTGAATGCTTCATTTCCGTCGATGACCTTCTCCTCAACCGGAACCTTGAGATCGTCATTATCCTTATGAAGAGTTAGAAGGTGGAAGTTGAGGTTGAAGGTTTTCGAAACTTACATGGTCACCGTTAGCACTGGTTAATTCAATGGCGTTCTTATCGTATTTGCCCCTCTCATAGTTGTCCCGATAGTCGACCACCATCTTGACAGGACTGAAAGTGATACCAAGTTACATATATTCGCTCCTATCTGGTGTTGAGATCCAGAGGAGAGGAGGAAGATTTCAAAATTATGGAGACGGCGTGCTAAAGATCATATATGTATATGTAAAACTTCTCCTGGAGAAGGATGTACCTACCTCAGTGCAGACATAGGTCACAGCATCCCAACTCCAACGGTCCATGACAAGGATGGCCTTGTCAACCCTTAATACTGGAGTTGACGGGCCGGCCGCGATTTGAGCAATGTAACCATGTTTACTATAGGCTGACTTTCCCCAGGTTTTCAACCCCCAATTCCCCATGATGACAGCTCCCTTGTCAGGTGTGGTGATGAAGGAAAGGCTTGCATTTTTCATGGACATGCATTATTGAACGTCCGAGCGGACGTCCCACCTCCGCTCGTCTGTACAGTTGTTTGATGGCTGTACCCTGCACTGAGGCATTGGTTGGCCAGAAAGATGGCTGACTGTGGTAACTCTGCCAAAACTCATAGACATTGCACTCTCATGATTGCGTTTGACAGGTGAGAAAATGGTACAGTTTCAATGATGACCAGCGCGCATTGATGATTTAGTATGATTTAGTATCCCATTTGGTATCTGCCCATCGTATTGTCGTATGTACATATATCTGGGTTATTTAGCAGTGGTGGTACTCTTGGTACAGTACTTCGTACGTTTTGATCGTACCACTCCAGGTTCTCCACAGAGGAGAAGGAAAGTTACAAGACATCGTCCAAACTCGTGGCATGGTACTGCAAATTGGTAGGGATTTATGTGAAGCCTACTCTGTTAGGAATAGGTAACTTGAGGCTTCACATAGGTACCCAGTCTGGCTGAGAGCCTGAGAGAGGGGGGCAAATCCGGGAATAAGACAATAGCAAATGAAGAATTGGACCCAGACCATATTCCTTGCAACTGCCATGCGATATCAAGGGTCAGATTATCCAAAATCATAATCGAATGAGGTCAAATACCTGGAATTTAACTAGCCCAACCGGATAAAATCAAGTCGTCTGACGCTGAATTCTCAAAGAATAGCTCCAGTGTGTAACTTCGCAAGAGATCTTTGATCGATCGTATGGCTTCGTTTCAGTCGAACCGTCAACTTTGACACGTCGGTAGTTGGACGTCACAGTGAGCATTCAGGGAAATGAATGAATGACATGTTGGCCTGATGGAATGCGCACAGTGGGGACGGTTCCAACTCATTGTCCGACCCCGCAATCAATGCGTAGTGCCCCATGCCATATTGGATATGGGGATTCGGTGATTCCGCGCTTCGACACGTGAGTAGAAGAGGGAAATCCATTATGAATACAAAATGGACTTCGAAGCCTCCGTCGAAGGCTTGACGCCGCATTGATGCAGTTGTTGCTGTTTGAAACGTTGGGCGTGTATCTTGTCAATGTCATATTCCACAACGACGGTGGAAAGTCTATTTGGAGTAATCCGGACCTTGAGTCGGAAACTGGAAGCTCTTTCATTGTTTTCCGAACTACGTATGGTGACTATCTGATCGCAACTATGGCTTTCGTAAAGAAAATAAGTGTCTTGGAAGCTGCTTCACAATTAGCAGCTTAGATATTGAAGGAAGGACTTTCCTTGACGCGTAAAGCTAGACTTTCTGGTCTTCTATGCCCGATACGAGCGTCATCATTTCGTGGAGCTTTCGATCGTGCTTGTGAAGCTGTTCAGAACTTCATAGTCAACTTGAACTACATCCAAAGACTGCCCCGCACGCACTGAAGCCATTTGAGATCGTAAAATGGTGAGACCATCTCTTCCACGACCGACATGAAGCTCGGAGTCGATATCGTGAGTCCAGCATAGGGGAACGATACCTATGTAGTGCATAGGTACATATGTTGGTTGCCAAGGTGGGATATTATGTACCTTGCCCATTGGAGCCCGTCACACATCGTGGCATTGACCCCGCCCTGTCGAAAATAGCCACTTCAATATACGTATATTGTAGGTAATGTCAGTCCAATCCCAAACTCGTCAGCAAAACAGTTATAGTTTGAGCAAGGTCTGAGACCAACCGAGAAATCCATGCGTACAGATACGGATTATGCAGGAAGAATTGGAAAGGTTTGGTCAAGGTTTTGTTCGCAGGAAGACGAGAAGTGAGCGACATTGTGTGCCAAGAAATGTGTGAGTACCACATGATTTAAACAGAAATAAATTCGTGCGATTCAATCGCTCAGAATCAGCATTGGGAAATGAGAGAGGAGAAAGCTCATCCTGGATAAAAACCTTCTAATGTGCTATTTCAACATGAAATTCGAATTGTGACCAGACATGCACTGTTGCACGTGGCCAGACCGATGCCAAGCGTGAAGAGCCGACGACGACAATATGTGCTAGGCCACAGTCACCACGGCATTCTTCCTCCCACCAACAACGTGCAGTGGACATGATATACCTATATAATCAGAAGAATGCAATTTCTGATTTCTTTGCCATAGTCATGGGCTTCTCATTGGAATCTCGTCGGATCGGACGTCCGATATAACGTCGGGATAAGATTCAACCCCGCATATGTCCCTCATGACGTTTTACTACCCTTCTCTTATCGATCATGACTGTATTTGCTCTTGTTTTCTTTATTGTTCTGAATCTTCTTCGTATTCGTCTTCATCTGTTACGCTCCGTTGTCATAAACTCCACTCACGATGTCAGCACCAGTGAGTAACGCAGCAGCGGCCTCCTATACAGCCTCTGGCTTCTCCAACCGTATGGGATGGGGAAAGAAGCCTGCTCTGCTTTGTTGAGAGGACGTGTTGAGAGGTGAGAAGGCGTCCCAGTATGCCTTGCATACATCAATTACAACACGTCCTCTCAACACGTCCTCTAATCCTGCGGTAGCAGCAGCACCAGCATGTATCGGCCGTCTCGTAGCTGGGGGCCCGCGCTGCTAAAGTTCCAATCATCTGGGCAAAGGTTTCTTATATCTCGCCCGACATGTCTGATGCTGGCCTCTTCTATCAGAAAGCAAAGGCTTTGACGTGCTTCCAAGAGGGTGATGAGAGAGGATTGGATGATGGTTGGGTAGAAGGACTTGAACCGGAGAAGGGAGAACAGGTTGTGGCGAAGCAGTTTGCATCGGCATTCTTTGGAACAAGTCTTGCGAGCGAGCTCTGGAGTTGATACGGTTGTCATTGGAGGTGTGAGTACGAGTGGATGCGTAAGGGCAAGTGCTTTGGATGCCATGCAGAATGGTTTCAGGCCTATGGTAAGATGCAGTCAATAGATGAAATGAAGAAAGATATGGACAGGGCTAACCTTTGATAGGTTGTGGGAGTAGCATGCGGAGACAGGACACCAGCGATTCATGATTCAAATCTGTTTGACCTGGATGCAAAATACGCAGACGTTGTGAGCGAAACTGAAGCTATTGAGAAGATGTCAGCAGGGTGGCCATAACACAGCATTTTAGCATGAACAAAGCATTGTTTAACCGGATCCAAGCATTGACTTCTCCAAGTGGGAAAGGTGAAACTGAGTTGAGGTAGAATTGCAAGTGCAGAAACCAGGCGACGTTAACTGGTACAATGTTTATGTTTAATGCGTGCACCGATGGTGATCATTTTCACCAAAACATCTTAATTTGACGTTCACGCTGTCATTTGTTATATCATAGGCATCCTTCATAGCATTTCATTCACGCCATATTTGAGGAAACCCTTTTGATGTCCATTCATCGGGTTCGCATTGCTATTATACAATTATTGAATACAGTACTCCTACATTCAGTTTTTCTTTCCCTTTCCCTTTCCCAGCCCCGTCATCTTCCTGCCAATCTTGCCGAAGGAGTCAATCCGTTCGGCCATTCTGGCGCTGGAATCCATCTTCCTGATCTTCTCGGCCGCAAATTCCTTCCAAGCGGCGAGGCAGTCGATGTGATATTGTATCAGCATCGCATTATGGTTGACCAGGACACGGACGTCTCTGGCTTCGGCACTCTCCTGTACCTCCTCCTTCATCAACTCCGCCCGGCTTCTCATCTGGCGCAGGCCCAGCTCAGATTCGGCGACCAAGTTCAAGATCCAATTCATGTCCTCCCGCTTCTCGGGATCCAACTCCTTGGTGTAGGCGGCGACGAGGTTCCGGATGGTCTCATTGGCGCGGCGAGCCTCCTTCTCGTGCCAGTCTGCAGCCTCACATTGAGAAGGCGTAAGCCTTCTCTCCAGCGAGTCTGGCAGATGGATCTCCGAGGCTATATGCAAGGTCAGCGGAATTTCTCTACATTTTCAAGTCTGGTAACATACTCGGATCGGCGTCCTTCGGATTTATTAATGATAGTTGTCCCTGGACGAGGGCGAAAGGGACGCCTATATACAGTCAGATCAGCGCAGATTATCGTGGAATGGCCAATGGGGACACTTACCGTTCTTCCGCGGGCAAAGGTCGGTGGCAATCTTGAGGAGGAGGGTGGGGGACCCGGGACGCTCGAGGGTGGCATCTGCAGGTGACGATGAGTATCCATCTCCAATCTGAAAGGCCGAACTTACTCTTCTTGCCTCCGCTATACTTGAACTGGTTCAAGCTGGTCAGGCCACTCTCAATCTTGTCCTTGAGCTCGCGGAACATGGTTGTTGTGATGTTGAGTGGAGCTTTGTGAGATGTTGAAAGAAAGAAGGTTACGGTTGGGGAAAAATAAAATAAACAAAAGGTAGCTTTTCAGAGTTCACATCTTGACGTGTAAGCGGTTGCTTTAGCAGCAAGAGGACTCCGGTGGCAGCAGCCGATCCTGAGGCCCCATTCTTCCTGGTCTCTCTAACTATTGCGAGTTTTGAATTCTATATATACTGCTTTATAGTTGCCATCTCCAGCTTTCTGCTGATCAAGGCCTCTTATATGGAATGCTCTGCTTGCTTTCTCTCGCTCGTCTTCTTAGGCAAACTACCCCTGATTCCTAGAAACCATGGCAATGCTTGAGCTTTTGCTTTTTTACTGCAGTGCCTGTCATTTATCTAGTAGGCAATCAAATCAAATATCTCCTACTTTACAGGCATACGCAGCTTGTGGGAAGGGGATTGTGACAGAGATATGGGAAGTTATATAATCTTTGCAGTAATAATGCTCTAATTCAAACACTCGCCTACTGGTGTTGTAGTCTGTAGAAAATTCATGAATTCATTCATGTCTAAAACTAAAATACATTATTCTTAAATACACAAGGAGAATTCATGTGAGATGGGTTTTATAAATATTTGAAGAGCCACTGGAATTCAATCAACCCGCCTTTTAAACACTATATTAACAGAGGATCTTCCCCTTTAATATTATTATATATTTAAGTCTTAGGCATGTAGCTTTAGAATCCATATAAATGAATTAATGTAAATCAAATGTGTGTATACATAATGGCTGGTTCAATCCTCAATTCCACTAATTGTGGGGACATGCGGGGTAATCTATAGTCATCAAGGTACTTACGCGATTGCGACAACATGTAAGATTTACATCTGTTATCTCATTCTATATGTTTTCTACAAGCTTATGGATTTGGTATTGGTTAGGAATCATAGGACTACTGCGCTTTTGAATATAAATACCATCTCTTCAACTATCTTTGGTTCAAAGATCCATCCAAGAGTACCACATTACAGCAAGAGATCAAGCCAAGAGAGTCATGGCAATGGAACAGGCAAATAGACTGAAGAAAGTCTTGGAAAGTGGAGAGAAGTCCTGGGGACACTGGCAGACTCTTCCAGGGAGTAATGTCTCGAGAGCATTGGCAAGAAGCGGGGTTGACTGGGTACTTGTTGATTGCGAGCATGGGAATATTGATGGTATGTATATATTTATTTCACAGACACAGCTGTCTTCATATTCAGAGGTGTCATTCATACTCAGCGCTGATATTCTCTAGATGCTGCCATGCACGAAGCTGTCTCTGCAATTGCAGCTTGTGGAGTGAGTCCTATTGTCCGAATCCCAGACAATCAGGGTTGGCTCATAAAGCGTGAGTCCACCTTTTAAACTATGGTACTTTACTCAAAATCACAGGTGCACTTGACTGCGGCGCCCATGGCATCCTCGTTCCTCTCCTGAACACCGTCAAAGATGCGGAAAATGTCGTTAAAGCAGCCAAATTCCCTCCCCAAGGCCAACGAGGCTTCGGCTCTCCATTCTCCCAAGGAGTTTTCTCCTCTGTCCTAACCGCTGGGGAGTATCTTGTCCAGGCCAACTCCGCCCTTCTCACAATTGTCCAGATTGAGACGGTTGATGCCCTTGCAAATGTGGACGCCATTGCTGCTGTACCTGGTGTGGATGTCCTCTTCGTAGGCCCTTTCGACCTCGGAAACGCTATCGGCCATCCAGTTACTGGTCCTCAGATGCATCCTGAGCTGCTGGCAGCGATTGGGAAGGTGTTGGTAGCCGCGAAGAAGGCAGGAAAGAAGTCCGGGATTTACACCCCATATGGAGACCAAGCGAAGGTTGTCGCTGAGATGGGATTTGACATGGTTAACGTGTCCGCAGACATGGTCGCTCTAGCAACATTTCTGAGCGGAGAGGTTGCCAAAGCGAAAGGAGAGGGCTCAGCTCAGAAAGTTACAGGGCCATATGGAAAATAGACCACAACCACATAGAGTCAGGCCAAGAATCATTAGGAAGCCTCCTCTGCTTCGTCCATTTTCTTCTGAATTTCTTCTGCTGTGAACCTATGCATAAGCTTCTTTGCTTTGCCTGACAGTTCTGGATCTTCTTCTGGAGCGGCAGCCTTGGCGATGTGGATCTGCTCATTGTCAGCTGGTGCTTTACCTCAACTTGAAGTACTAACCACCGGAGTATCGAATTCATATAGGTTCCTCCACATTGTTTGATCTGGTTTCATCACATTGATCTCTTTGTACACAAATTGACGAACATCCCAGACATTCGAGAGAGTCTCTTTGGCGTTGGTGCAGAGTTGGCATCCATCTCTGGTGAAGAAGGTGATGCGACAAGCTTGAAGTAGCCTTATAGCTGGACGCATATTTAATATAGCCTCTAGAAGTCTTGATGCAAGATAGTGGTCAATTGACTCTTCACGTTGTGGACAAGTTGAAACTTTCCCAGGCCGTGGATGTACTGTATCAAAAAATTGTTCAGGGTCTTGGAGCTACGTAATCAAGCAATTTGCGGGGAATGCCGGTTGCCCTTCACATGCCAACCATCAAGGCTTAAGCATTCGTTCAGACAGAGCTCATGCTCTTCTGCTTCACATTCGATTCTGCTTTCGCTCTTGTAACACTCAGCTGTTTGCTTGAGTCCCAGCAATTAATGATCAGACAATAAACGAAGCCTGAGCGCTGCTCAAGGCAAGATGGCGAATATCCTGACGGCGATATGGGCAATGGTGGTGAAGGTGTTGCTTTTCTGGCAGAGAGTAAGCCATTCAATTCAATTGATGGAAATGGGTAAACTGACGAAGGCAGAGGTTTGTGAGTTGGTTGACATGGAAAAGGCCAACGGCTATTTGGCTCGACATCCTGCAGAATGCTCATACATATGAGGAGTGGGAAGAGGCGGCGTTCCAGCTCGACGTCTTGCTTGGAAACGACTTGTGGTATATTTCTTCTTTATATTTCTCTATCAGCAAGAAGCTGACATTCCCAGGCGACAGAATCCGACGTCTAAATACTACGACTACCGCCTCATTCACGAGCGCCTCCAATCAATAATCATCGCACGAGAAGAAAACGACATCCTCTCCCTCGTCAACATTTTGCGTTCAGGCCTCGTCCGCAACCTGGGCAATATAACCGCCCCTCGCCTCTTCAATCGTGCTTTCGCAGGCACGAAACTCCTAATCGAGGACTATATCACACAAGTAGCCTTTGCAATCTCCTACGTCGCGGCTTTACCCACTACTCCAGGACCCGATGGAAATGGTGTTCCTGGGTTTGGAAGTCAGGCCAAATTGGATTTATTGCATGATACGAGACAGGCATTTGGAAGAAGCACGCTGGTGTTGCAAGGAGGAGCGATATTTGGACTTTGCCACTTGGGTGTTGTGAAAGCGTTGCATTTGAGGGGACTGCTCCCACGAATCATAACGGGAACAGCAACAGGAGCTTTGATTGCGGCTCTGGTGGGAATCCACACCGAGGATGAGCTGCTGGAGTTCTTGAATGGAGATGGGATTGATTTGACAGCTTTTGCTGGTGGGAGCAGTGGAAAGCAGCCCCCGAAAGACGCTGGGAGGTGGGCAACCCTCAGTCGACGAGTTCAACGCTTCTTCCGAGAAGGCTATTTCTTGGATATCTCTGTCCTCGAAGAATGCGTTCGGACAAACGTAGGAGATTTGACATTCGAGGAGGCTTACAACCGCACCAAGCGTGTTCTCAACATCACCGTTGCCACAACCTCTCGTTCTGCCGTTCCAAACCTTCTCAACTACCTAACAGCACCAAATGTACTGATCTGGTCCGCTGCTCTTGCTTCTAATGCGTCAAATCAAACATTATATGGCCGATCAACACCCCTCCTCGCAAAATCCCTCGATGGGTCCATCTCGCCTTGGTTCCCATCCGAATCTGCGACATTCAGGCCATGGACACAGGCGAGCTATTCGGAAAGAGACTCGCCTCTAACAAGGGTTGCAGAACTTTTCAATGTGAATCACTTTATTGTGAGTCAGGCGAGACCATATCTGGTTCCTTTTTTGCAGAGTGACATGCATGGGCCTAGTGGGAGTTATGCGCGACGAGGGAGGACAAACTTTACCAGCCATTTGTTGAGGTTGATGGCGATGGAAATTCATCATCGGCTTTCACAACTTGATTCGCTGAGTCTCCTGCCAAGTTCTATTCGGAGATTTCTTGTCGACGAGACAGTACCAGGGGCATCTGTTACTCTGGTGCCAGAACTTTCAACATCTGATTTCACAAGGTTGTTGGATATACCTACAAGAGAGGGGTTGGAATATTGGACTCGACGAGGTGAGAAGAGTGTCTGGCCAGCTGTTGGGGCCTTGAAAGTGCGTTGCGCACTAGAGAGTGAGCTGGATCGGGGGTATCAGTTTGTGAGGAGAAGGAAGGCAGGGAGCCTGAGGAGGAGAGGATCAACAGTGGGGACAGGTTTGGTGAGGGAGAGGGCAAATAGTGCAACTGGGCTGAACGCACCGAGAGAGGAGAGTTAACGATGAAATCATATATTGGCATCTCTAAAAGCCCTTGGAATGCCTGGTAAAAGAGGGGCTAAAGATACCGAATTCTGTTTGAAGGCAACTTCGATCTGCGTCACTGTTCAATTTTCGCGTGCTAATGCAATGGAATGATACGATTCCCTGCTTTAAAGGAAGGTTAGAAAGGCAGTAGTCGAAGGCATATAACTGCTTATGTACAATTTTTAGTTGTTAGAGTGATTATAAGGTTCTTAGCAGACTTTGTGGCGGGGTAAGAGCGTTTAGCAAGGGACATAGCTCCTACTTAGCGATCCGAGCTTCAGGAACATCAACATCCCAGGTCAGGAACGAACCCCAACTGCGGCCAAACTATTTGCTCGACAGCATAGCTTTGCTTTACAACAAAGATATCATCTCCCGAAGCTCATCATATCACCACGCTAGCATACTTGATCATATCAGCGAGCTTGTATTTCAAGTCCACTACGACCTTCGCGGTCAACCACTTACTCCATCCATCTCTTGCCACACCCCGCATCCTCAGCTCTGGTCTCTACAACTTTTGGATAGATACTTTTTGCCACGATGTCGTCCGAAGCGGCTCCCATATCCTCAGCTGCTTTCGCTGAAGCTCTCGAAGCTCTTCCACTATCAGCACTGCATCTCAAAGCAGCCGAAATACGCAACTCCCTCGCGCACCTCGAATACTCTAATGCGCAGCTTGAGCCCTTCGCTCGTCCGCCTGCAGGCTCTGCGGAACAACCTGATCAAGTCTGTATAGATGCGATAGAGGAGAATCTGGGCGTGATGGCACAAATGAGAGAGCGATTACGGCTATTGAGGGAGGAGGCCGAGAGGAGGGGAGTTGGGTGGGGAGAGCTTCTTGGACGTGACGATATTGACCAGGGCGAACCAGAAGTGGCAGATACTGCGGTGTCTCCCGAGACTGAAAGACATATGACGACGTCGGAGGAGCGCGATTTGGGGATTGTGGAGGCTGAGAATGCGAGGTATCGGAGAGGAAGCACAGAGCCGTTGGAAGAGCCACGGCCTCCCACTCTTCCAGAGTGGCTAGATGGGACTTTCCGAAGTGGACGCATCATTGGTGGGAGAGTGGTCTACGACAACACTAGTACGGGTGAGAGAGTGATCTTCGACAACACTAGTACGGGTGGGAGAGCGAGGATCGTCGACAACACCACGAGCGGTGCGGCAGTGAGGGCCTTTGCCCACACCAGCAGCGGCGAGAGAGTGATGGTCTATGACAACACCAATAGCGTGCAAAGCTCTACTATTAGTGGAGAATCTTCAAATGCAGGTGCTGCGATTACACCTCCTGCGAATGGAGGAGCCACACATGGAGGCGGTGCAAATCGAGGCGCTTCAAACGGGCATGGAGGTGCTACAAATGGAGGTGCTACAAATGGAAGTGCTACAAATGGTGGTGCTACAATTGGAGGCCCTACGAATGGACACGCTGCAAATGGAGGAACGACAAATGGATCGAGCGCTCAAGGAGAAGTATTATCAGAGGAGGAGGTGAGGAGGAGAGTTCAGCAGAGTATTGATGAAAATGATGGGATGTATTTGTAGTGCTTTGGATCAAGGAAAACTGGATGGAACAGGGAACAACGCTATGGAACGGTATGGTTAAGGATATCTTCTACCCAAAAAGAAGCTGCTAGTATGAATAATAATTTATCCTATATGCTTGTGCAGATCGAGCTGATTGGACGTCGATGCTGGAAATCGACGGTGGTTCTCGATCGATTAACTATAAAGGAAAGCTTACCTTTGAGGGTTTTCGATTTTCGGCTTTCAGTGTCGGAGGATTGCAGGCTCTTTTGTGAGAGGACTATAAATCTGTGGGGAAGGCACAGGGCGTAGCCATATGATATATATAAGATCCGTTCGCAATGGTCCTCTATTCCTGATAAAATTAGCGGAGACCCGTTTCCATTGACATAGAAGACTATGTACACCCTCGGCAAAACTAAGTAGACTTCGACGAGACACCACCTCTGGCAATAGGCTGCGCCCAGAACATCATCTATGTGGTCCTCAAAAGAAAACATACTGCGGATCATGATGAAAAACATCCAATTGTTCGCCGTGATACCCATCATCCATCCCTATATATCCCAATTCTTTATAGTATCCGAGTATATCGATATCTTACACTCCTGTCAAATCCTCGCCTTCGCCCTCCACCTCGCATGAGGATGCGCCTCCCCTAAATCGTCCACAGCCGACGGTGTTGTGGACTTTGCGGACCAGAACGAAGGGATGGTATTGGGGTCGAGCTTGCCGATTGTTTTGGAGGAGTCGAGCTGGTGTTGGAGAAGATACGCAGAGTGTACGGAGGAGTACACTCCGGTTGCGTCACGGCCAGCGTTTTTGAGGATTACTGGATAGAGCATCAGCCGCTGGGCTCTCCATAGGAAAGATGGTGGGTGAGACTAGAGAACGAATCTCGGGATTTAAAGCGGCAAGAGTGAGGGAACCTACTATCAAATCCTCCTGGATGCGTAGGAGCGAATTCTGTCATGTCATAAACAACATCGCCAACCGCAAGCCAGAGATCTTCTCTGCGGTTATGTTTGGACAATTCCTCTGCAGAAATAATACGCGTCATAGCTCATGAAATCGCTGAATCGCTACATCAACAGAACAAGTATAAAGGAAAAGAAATCGAACTGCAACATGAAGGAAAGCGAGCAATCGCAAACCAAAGTTCTTATAGCTCAATCTACGATGGATTATTGAAAGACCTTGTACGAGAAATGTGGGGTGATAACTTGGGGAAGCCGGTAGGATCGTCCCAAAGTGGAATCTGGCCGAGGCTTTAAAGTTGGTCTTGGCGGAGTGGAGCCGAGGAGTTCAAAGCGAAACACCTTGATGGATGCAAGATATGCAAAAGACAAGGCTGTTATAACTTTTGAGATCAAAGAACACGAGAAACTGATCTGCCTCCGAGAGCATATTGAACAATCCTGTAGTTTTCGAGGCTCACAGAATGTGATGTATGTCCTTAGAAAGTCTGTCCTCGGAATCAACGGCTCTAAAACGGTAGAATCTCCGGGCTGCCGCGATGACAGGAAATATGATAATCGAGTCGGTACAATCGCAGCTTACTCAACATCCGATGAGAGAAGAAGTATTCCCATAGCCGCAGTAGGTGGTTCTGATGTTCTTTGCTGACAGCCACACCATTTCTCTAGTAGCATACTAGTTTGGTAGGTGTCTTTTATTATAGTACTTTGCTTGCATGGTTTTTGTCTAGGTCTAGTTCTCTTCCAGCTCTTTTCTTAGGTGGATGATTTGTTCAGCTCTATCTTTGGCAGCCGGTATCTCCCCTCTTAGGGGATCGTCCTCGATTCCCTAGCGGGTTTCTAGATTCATGCCGTAGCGGGCCTAGTTGGGGGACATCTTAATAGATTCATGGTAGGAATTGTTATACGCGAATTCTGCAAAGTGCAGTAGTCCGGCCCAGTCGTCCTAGTGCGGGTTGCAGTAGATTCGTAAGAATCCCTCGATGCCCTAGTTCTAGCGTTCTGTTTGCCCGTCAGTCTAGGGGTGGAAGGCCGTTGAGAGCTTTCTCCGGACTTTGAGGTAGAAACAGAATGCAGACCAGAACTTGCTAGTGAATACGCTTCCCCGGTCTAACACTATGTCGCGGGGGATGCCTTGATCTTTGACCTAGTGTTTAAAGAAGACTCTTGCTAGCTCTGGTGCGTTAATGGTTTTCCTACACGGGATATATTTCACCGCTTTAGTGTATCTGTCCACGATCACTAGTATGGAATCAGATGCGCGGTCCTAGCCCGGTTCTATGCTAGGGGGAAGGTCTGTGATGAAGTCCATGCTTATGGATATCATCGTAGGCGAAAGTCTCTGGCCCGATATCTGCAAGCCGAGGCTCAAGGTCGGAGCATTTGAGAAGGAGAGCATAATGGTTGGTTTTCTACCAAATCACCTCTCGGAGGTGAAGTACAGTTTGTCGAAACCAACGATTAATCATCGAACAAAATTAGCTATATCAAACCATTGTGGTCTAGAACTCTACACTTCGATCGAGTGCTTCACAGAATTTTAGGATATCGACATGAGTTTGAGGATGACCAGAAAAAGAACAATTCATTAACAGAAACCCAACTTCCGTCCCTACACCAGCAATAGCAAAAGCTGAGATCTTTGTTCCCCCAGGTCTGGAATTGCGCAAGCCAACGACTCGCACTGCTGGAACCGCGTCTCCTCTTCGCGCACGCAGTGCGGTCTTTCTCGTCTAAGTTCGCGCCCCGCGAGACGGGACGCAGGGTGGAGGAGGAGAGCCGGAATTACATTCCGACGAAGACAGGGCCATGTGAGCTCGTGTTTAGGAAGATTAAAGGGTAGCCATTAAGGAAGAACGAGACTTGAGGGAAAGGAGGGTAAGCCTCTTGTACATGAAGAGATCGTCGTCGCATCTTCAGAAACGGCGCAATGAGGCCGGACGACTAACTAGGATATCGGGGTCGTGAGAAACTATTGTCTGCGATCGGTTGCGATTCACATTTCTCAACATCTGGGGCTGAGCGCGCCGTCGTTACCAATGAAGGTTTGAGAGGACAGTGGCAAAGAGGCGCTGAGGAGAGCTGAGCGTGCACGTGAAGTTGCTGAGTCACTTGATCCAGGGGCGTTTGCTTGATTTATGCTTTAAGCTTGTGATTCTCAAATCTGACGGTTTATTTGATATTATGGACCTCCAAAGTAGTGGCGTTCATGGACTGCAGGAGATGCTGTCCACCTGACCAAGCTCGTCGACTCGCCAGTCCTCTCCCATGCCATCTTCGTCCTCCAATAACCTTGAAAGACTCACTTTCCGCCATCTGAGAGGCCGACCCCCTCTCCATATTGACCTCTCAGAAGCAGTAGCAACCCAAATCGGTGCATACAGTTGCGCACGTGATGACGGCTCGGAAACTTCCCAGCCCCCACAATGCCATGAGTCAAATCCTGAAGCAAAACGATCATATATGTGTATACATACTCAAGAGTAAGATGAAAACAAGTCTGCTGCCTAGATATACACACGGAGTACGTGGTGGGAAGATTTGAGGCTGGTACATATGTATCCGTCCTCCGTTCCACTGCATGCGCCCTGAGTATCCATTCCATCCCTTCGCTCAAGCCCTGGCGATCAGAGCCTCAGTGTCATAAACTTGTGTGATCGGGCTGTTTTGGTTGGCTGGCAAGGCGAAGCGCGTCCAGGCCGACGGATGACCCCGATTTGGCCATCCATGGCATGGAATTTGGACGCGCCATTGTGACTTCCTCTTCCACCACATCGCTGCACTTTGTGATATCCTAGGGTATTGGTGTTCTAGAGATGCCGGCCTGGTGCATGCGTGGTGGTATATACATGCCGTAACGAGGCCATGTATGTCCTGACATCCTTCATGTGGGATGTTGACTGCTTCAAGACTACTTGAAAAGCCTCGCAGCGCACAGCAACGTCTAGAGAAAGAACCGCGACTAACCTACGTCATGCACAGCAAAGCATAATCCTCCGAAAGCCCTCCTCGACACGTGTATGCGCTGTCCTGCCTCGAAGCCAAGCACTGCTGCCCAAGCCAGTCGAACATCGGCGCTGACGTTGCTGCCAGCGTCACTATCATCATCCGCGTTATCTGCCTGCATGCACAAGCGCTCGCGACTGGCTTGCGTTTGGCTGTTTGCTTGTTTGCAACGCATGGCCCAAGAGTCTAGAGAGTGCCTTAAGGCGGGAACTTGTGCAGTGCATGGGCAAGGGTGGGCTTCCAGCGCAAACCAGTAGTTGGACCGGATTCGCGACGAATCAGAGGATGGGCGGAATGGGAGCATTGCAATTTGCACGCACACCTATGTATGTCTTCCAGAACAACAGAAGTTGTGTGCGATAGGTCGCTGCCAATTCGTATCATGGATGGTTCTGGGCATCGATCACAAATGGAGGCTTTCCCGCGAAAATTTCTTCCTTGCTCTTCGACAAGAGAGATGAGACAGACATGCTGAGATATGGTGGGAAATGAACAAGCAATTTACCAACAGGATTGCAAAAGAGATTGAAAGCCACGCTCTGATTCGGATCGGAAACTGGGACCGAGGGTCCATGCGACGTTGAGAAGACGAAAACAGGGGCTTTACCACACCCATGAGAACTAAGAAAAATGTGACTGGAAGAGGAGAGAATGAGGATGAGGCAGTTGTTGTCTCCCTTCTGCTCTGTTACTCTGTTATTTCACAGATTTATTTTTGTATGTGTTGCACAGTATTCTTGGGTGTAGATATGTAATATGCGGTGTGCTGTGTACCCGTCATCTACCGGCCCCTATGCTGTTGTCCACGGTGTGTACTACGAAGTAGTTGGGTTGAACAGATCCATGCAGAGTACTCCACATGTACATACGGACCGTAGTGCCCATGGTGGGTCTCCGCAGAGCGACCTTGTTGAATCGGAAGCAAGTCTACAGCAGCCCATCCTTAATATGTACCTAGGTAGTAGGTACCTAATGAGCCAAGATTCCCAGCGGCCCATAATAGATATCCGTAGGCTATGAGACTACGGCAATATCAGTACCTCCTATTCTCCATCTCTGTGCGATTCGGTCAGCGGGATAATGGGGACACTTAGAGAGCAACCTCTCCATGGCGTTCTGCAACAGGCAGTCGAGTGCAGTAGTCGCGATAAATCTTGTGAGGCCATCGAGGCGGTGACTGTGTCTCAGCCCGACTGGGTAACAATGAAGCATGTTGTAAACAATCGGTGAGCGTGAGGATTCACAAGGACGAGCGAGGATAGTGCCTGGAAAATTTAACATTTTGTGTGCGAGCAAGGGCTGGTCCTGCCATGCGTTGTGGCTTCGGCTGGATAAAGGAAGCCAAATACGCACAAACTCGAAATACTCCTCAATTTGAAATTCGAGATGAAGATGGCGATTTTGCTTCAGGCCTTGGCCATAACATGTGAGAGACGTGCGAATGGTGGTGCGACTTTCAACAGTAGTGAGCAGAGTATGTAGACTGGAACAGTGGGTGCAAGCATCATTTGTCTTCGCCCTGGATCGTCCAACGATTTTGCGCCCTTCTCTTCCATCTGTCTGGTACAGCTGGTGAGTGCTAACAGCAATACGGTTTTTGCCCTAACGCGTGGTATTTGTTCGAGCTGACGGGACGCTTGTGTTTGCTGCGATCATTGTACTGTACCATGCTACCGGTCCCTTTTCTCAGCTCTAGCTTCTCCATGCCCGTACCTATGAACAGATCGGCTTAACTCCAGTAACTGGGTACAGACCCAGCTCCGCGTCTATTTTCAGAAAATGGTCATGGTCTTGAGATCTGTGACTTGAATAGGAGTAGCAGAATGGGTAGCTGCATCCTTCGGAACTCAATAACGGGAGCGTTCAGGTGCATTGAAGCCGATCTTAGGTACCTAAGTAGACTATTAGTGGTTCTGCATCACAACTTGTACATACCAGTAACAGAAGCCTTCAAACATGATCACACTTGCACCGGCGTCTATGCTCGTCGTCATTTGCCCGTCTCTCCTTTTGAGAAGCCATCATCATGCGTTGAACATTGCGAGACAACTTCTTCGCCGTATGCAGACACAACCGTCTCCTACTCTCAAGAGAGGACTCATCCGTCTCTTCGGAGAGGAGAAGGAATAAGAATACGACGACGGAAAGTAAGTATTGAAAAAATTGCCTCGTCGCAATCAAACAGACCCAGCCCTCCTCCCTGTCAGTTACCAAAAACGCCTCCTCTTCTCCCCCTGCTCAACGCCGTTGTCTCAGCGGCACGGACACCAAGAGACAGTCTTCCCGGACCGAAGAGAGGGGTCCTGGCGGAAGCCTGCCCGGGTCGCGATTCTTCCAGAGGGGCGCAGATATTCTCATCTCAGGAGTACACAGTAGATGAGGTGCAGAATACATACGCCCATAGTACATACATAGACAGTAGTACGTACTGTACACATGTTACATATGTACATATGTACGGAGGCACCTCCTCCAACGGTTCGCCCCCAACTCTTAAATAATAATGGCCGTCAGCAACTGTCAGCGACAACAAATGACGGAGTTGCTGGAGCACACAGAACCTCGTGGAAGCCTTCAACACATGGGCATGCATGTACACAGACGGTATTTTTGAAATCATCCTGTATCCTGTCAGCCCCTCTATTCATCCTTGGGTATCCCAGGCACTTTACCAAGTAATCGTGTGGCGCATTGTTGTACTTGGTCGAGTCATCAAATACGGATAAGTCATAATAATCCTCCGTATGCAACTTGCAAGCATACATATTGGCGTGCAAGGGGAGGAAAACACCCCCTGCCAGCATGTGGATGCCCACACACACTCTCTCTCCATCTGCTCAGTGCTGGCAGTGAGTGTAGTGAGTGCAATGGTGGACGACAGTGAGTGCAGTGGGTGGTGGGCAGTGTGAGTCCAGTGAGTGGATCTCGCCCGTCGCTCCCAAACCTACACCCACAGAAAACCAACACGCACTTCGCCTACATACCTACAGTACATATATCCCTCTTTCTCCTCGCACACTCCAACCTCTCGCTTTTCTCACATCTTGCCACCAACAAGTACCATATCGGCTACCCATAGTCAACCAAATCTCCAAACGTTCAAAATCAGCGACATAGTTGGATCACCAGAGATCCAGCATTCCAGAAGATTCCAACAAGTCGAGTCGAGATATCACGACTTTTGCTATGTTCCACGTCAACGATCTCTCTCTCTCCACTCCTCTACCCGACAAGATACCACGGTGACGGATTTACCCAACAACAGCAGCAGCAGTATTTGCCATTTTGATAGAGTCTCTGGGAAAGAGCTCTCGTTTTTTTTTCTTTCGGTTTTCGGAGAGGATTTGCTGCATATTGAATGGAGTGAGGAAAGATGTCGTACGCTTCACCTCCATACTACGGATATCCCGAAGGGACGTCGACTCCATCTCCTCTAGGCCGACACGGCTTCTATCAACCCGCACCTTCACCACGACACTATTCGCATTCTCGACACACCAGCCATGACTATGGCCGCGGCTCACCCGGAGCATCATACCCATCACCACGATACTCGAGCTCTGGGCGCTATTCTACCAGGACCGGCGTTGCGTCGCCATCGCCCTTTGGTGAGGCCGAATATGTGAGTGACAAAACGCGAAAGCCGCATCATACCTACCACAAACATGGCCAGACTTGGTCGTTTCCAAATCCGCGGTTCACTCATTCGTATCGTGCCTCTTATGGGGATTCCGACGAAGACGAGCTGATAGAGATCGATGGTGACATTTACATTATTCCTGGGGGGCGACCGGCGAAGACTACTTACTACCGTGGCCGTGGCACTAATCACTACTATCCACAGGGTTTCACATATGACAGAGATGGCACGCCAGTCATCATTGCTGAGCCGACAACACCACGACGCGACGAAACACCGCTACGAAGATCACGCCGTGCATCGGTGTCAACCCCACAACGGCCAGGAACGGCACCTCCTCGGCCCATGAGTTCGTCGAAGAAGCAAGCCTTCTTCATCCCAAAAGCGACCGAAGATGATGCGAGAGCGCATCACATTCCTCCAGGATATTCCCTGAAGAACTGGGACCCTACCGAAGAGCCCATTATGCTTCTGGGCAGCGTCTTCGACGCCAACTCTCTGGGCAAATGGATTTATGACTGGACAGTCTATCGCCATGGTCCCGCGACTCCTATTTCCGATGTTGCCGGAGAACTCTGGCTCCTTCTCATCCAGCTGGCCGGCAAGGTCAAGCGCTCCGAGGAATGCATGCCACGCATCCGTTCGGAGGACAACCGACTCATGATCAACGACTTCATCGAGTCTGGCGAGCGTCTGATGGACAAGCTCAAGAAGCTGTTGAAGTCATGCGAGGGGCCAATGCTGAAGGCAGCCAGGAGGCTCAGCAGCAAGGAGCCCTCGCAGCTCGGCAAGAACTCGGGTATCGAGTTTGTCGATTCGATCTTTGGTCGCGATCGTCAACTCGATAACACGGAGAAGTTCATGGCGAGCATCAGACTGTGGAATCTCCGGTTTGATGCTAACTGTGAGGATATCTTGTTGCATCCTACCGCTTAAATGAGTTGCATTCATTTGCCTCATGGCTGCCCTGTAAACGGGCGACGCCACCATCTGCACTCTATGGTTGCCTCACAGGACACATCAGCCTTGCCTTCACACATACCTACCTACACATCGCCACATCACATCACATACACAATACCACCCCACCGCTCTTCCATTTGTTAAGGGATGGTCAAACAGCAACATCGCACGCATCACGGCTGGATAGAGTCATTTTACCACTATACCCCTATACCCGCGACCATCTCCATGCCGACGGCATCGTGGTCGCCCGCAAACGAAAAAAAAAATGTTTCCCACATATCAGTCATTCCAGTATAGTAACGGGGCAACCCTGGCATTGGCGTTTCTCTATGCATGCGTTTCTCAGCTCATGGGCCTTCGACCACGGCAGGCATACGATCTAGACACGCACGGACTTTCATGGGAAGTATTTCGATACCACTGGGTTTCAGAGAGACGTTGGAAACAGAACAGAATGGAAGGATAGAAGAGGAAAGAACAAGGGGGGGAGGAACGGTTAGAAAAAAAAGTTTGTCGAGCATTTTGACGGTGCCTGTCATCTTTTATATTTTTTATTTCATTTTTATCTGCGTGAGAAAGCGGAGAAAGTTTGTTTAAAGAGCTGGGATTTTTTTTGGACCATGGGAATAGAGTTGAGTGCACAGGAGGCACCGGGCAATTTGTTTTTTTCAAGGAACGGAAAGAAAGAAAAGAAAGGGTAGAGGCGGTGCATTTTATGGGGATGGGCAGGCATTGTTGCCATTGTAATCGTAGCCACACTGTTTTTTGGGACGCGCGCTGGTCGGAGGTCGAAAGGCGGTGGATATACCCTTCTTATTGTTTTTGCGAGAGAGGAGAGAGAGATCTATGAGAATGAAGAAAGCTGGAGCTATTCTATACGGAATTTGTGTGACTGGTTTTGCATTGTGCTGTGAATGTGAATCTCAACGTGAAGATTACTGGATATCGATCCTGATCTTGTAAAGAATGTACATAAGATATCTCGATCCCTATAGGGGTGATGGTCAACGGCGACGGCACACACTCACTCAAGCCCTTAATCCCCTGCATCCGCGAAAGGAAATCTCGCCACTATCTGGCCCTCTCCCCTTTCCCAGTGCAACAGAAGCAAAAACGAAACAGCGAAAAGTAAAGTCCTAAGAAAGACTTCCTCATAGATAGGCGTCTCATAAATTCATGGATAGAACCTTCCGCTCTGGACTCCTGGAGGCGAGCGTGCCCCCGTTGCGTCAGTCAGGGGTCCGCAGAGGGGTACATGTGTGCACTATCCATCGCTACAGCGATGCAAATGCACTCACTAGATCTGTGATTCTGAGCATGCACAGTGTGCAAGCTGCTGCGGGGCCAGAGAGTCCTCAGCACTGGCCTACACTGAAGGGCATTTGCGGGCCTCGGATTCGCTCTCGAGCGGGGTAGCTGTTTGCAATAATAATGGCGAGGCGGGGTGCGTGAGCAAGCTGACGATGTGGCGGACGGACTGCTGACCCGCCTGCGGTGGTGGTATTCTTATCCCATCATCCATGCGTAGGTACCTAAGATGTAAAGTTGGAAGACGGCGATTCGTCATGACGGTGCTTCTAGAAGTGTGAGCGCTGCGGAAGGCAACGTTGTCAGCACATGGAGCAGGGCGTGCGTGCATGCAAAGGCATCTGGCTTGCATCGCGATGGACGCTCGATTTAGAGGCCGCGAGATTGTTCGATATTGCTTGTATAGGCAATTGCACTGTGATGAGAAAGCTGACTATAGTGTCCATATCGTGATATCGTGCCATGTAGCGGTTATGCCGTCGCTTATCGTCTCCTCTTCTTCGCAGAGGCTTTTTCCGGTGGACCATACCGAGACATCCAGCCTGGGTCAAAGCGACATCCATTAGTAAATCTCTCATCGCAGCGTACCCATATCTTCCAGCCTTCCCTCTTCCCTCTTCCCTCTTCCCGACGTTGCGACGGTCCCATCAAAGGCCGCATCACACCCCCTCTCACCTCAGTACCCCTCCTGTTCAGCCGGCGGACGCGCCATGGCTGCGGGGAAACTTGTTCGTCGGTCGGGCATTGTGCGCTGATTGGTGGGCGCGGCGTGATTGAGAGTTTGTGGTAACATAGGCGCCTATCTTCAGCCAAAAGTGAGAGAGAGGGGTGAGAGCGGGGGATCCCTGCTAGGGACAAGGTGTGTGGAGGGGTGGTGGAGGTGAGGGGAGGGTTGGGGTCCAAGGGACTCAGGAGGGTATACGACGTAATGGCGTGCAGCATCTGGTTGCCTTGCTGTGATATGAACAGGTGTGGATGTTCGCGTTGCTTTTGGGGAGAGAGGGATGAGGCTGGCTTTGGATGGACGCTGGTGATACTTGCAAACTGGAAGTGAAGTTGTGGAAATGATGGAGATGAGTTGACAGAGTTGAAGGGAAATATAGAAGAGAGGACAGGCGGCTTATATAGTAGAAGCTGGAAATATGAAAGATTCAAGAAGCGAACGTGGAGTCTCGAAGCAACAGCCATGAGAAATAGACATAGGAAGACGAAGACGGAAGACACTCGACAGAAAGCATACAAGTACTCAATGCATCAGAGTACTCTTAAGAAAGTTGACCGCGTTGGTATAGATATATTTCGACGGGCAGTCGGGCCCTATCGAGTGCGCTTATTCCATGTTGAATCTTAAGCTAGAAAGAAGATTTGGTTCTGTATTTATACAAGAATATCCTCTGGGAAGTGAGAACTTGAGAATTACTTGTTCCATTTTCATGAAAGTGTTTTCTAGGACCTGCAAAAATGATTCACAGGAAATTAATGAAATGCATGGAAGGAAAGCTCAGATCCCTCGAAAAGAATATATATATCTGCTCTCTAGTCCTCCGACGATGCTCATCCTTCTCCATCAAAACGCCATCATGCTTCTTCTCTTCCCACTGAGTTGCTATATATATGTGTATATGTTGCGTGAATACGGGCATTCACTTCCAATAGCTGACGGCCACCCGGGGATTCTGTTTGTGTTCATGCATGGAAGCCACCATGCATGGAACACTGTTTGATAGTCTTCACTTCTTT